>ENA-UOOE01002858-UOOE01002858.1-fermentation-metagenome-genome-assembly--contig:-NODE-2858-length-11749-cov-4.120233_pt1 | contig 11749 bp, 16 predicted proteins | sample MGYA00245776_ERZ724021 | MGnify/ENA primary metagenome ERZ724021 (study PRJEB28704, sample SAMN03018321) | fermentation metagenome | biome: anthropogenic terrestrial biome; feature: soil; material...
TCCCTATTTTACTACCATCCAGTATAACTTTTTTAATTTTTTCCGTTCCTGTCGCACCTATCGCTTCGTAGTTGTCCGCCGTGCCGTCCGGCAGACTGTAGAGGGGCTTAGGAAACATGATTTTTTGGTAAGACGGAAGGCTTTCTAGCGCCGGTTTCCATGAGGTAGCAGTATTCCCCTGTTCAAGCTGAATCCGGAATCTATACTGTGAAAATGTGCATGGGCTATAGCCTTGTAAAAACAGCCCTCCAACTTCCAACGAACTGGAACCGTGTGCGTAAGCAGGCGTTCCGCCTATAAAAGTCTTGTTGCCTTTTAAGAGTAGCCCGGCGATTATATACGCGGGGTATGAAGTATTTTGCGAAGTATCCCACATTTCATATCCGCCGCCATTGCCACTAAAGCTACCGCTGATTTCCGTAGCGGAAAAAGTATATGGCTTTCCGGATTCAAGCCTGAATTTAGCAGTAGCGTTATGTTCGTATCCTGCGCTCAGCGGCGCATTAAGCAAATTGAAAACTGGGGTCTTACCCTCTGGCACTGTCCCATCCAGCGTAATTGTGCCATCTGCATCGACTGTGCAGGTCACGCCATTTGATGTTGCATTGCCAGATATAGGGTTAAGCAGGTTTCTGTTTTCCGCCGACATTCCTTCCCATTTTTCAATGTACTCAACGCCATGAATCGGCGCAGGATAATCAGGAGACGGAGATTCAGGCACAAAGGGTTCATAAGCAGTTGAAATACTACCTTGCTCAAATTGCACTTTGATATGAACATTATCGTAAGTTTCACCTGCTGTAGCAAAATAAATATCATAATGGTTAATTATCATATCTTCGCTGAATTGCCCTGTCGCTGATTTCTGAGTTACGGAAGAATCTAACCAATCTATTACAAATGGAAATTGTCGTACTCCATTGCTTCTAGCTATTGTTGGAGCACAAGACAAATTATTCGATATATTGTAGTAGACAGTATGCGTATAGTCTGTATTGATTGGCAATTGTAAATTAGAAACAAACGGTATCTTTAACTGAAAATTAACTGTAGGAGAGCCGTTAATTGTGATTTCACCATTGTTTACAGTTGCAGTAATGCCATTGGCTGAATACGTTCCATCCTCCAAATTTATTAGGTTTTTCCCCTGATGCGTGACCGTCTGCGTCGTGTTGCCGGTGCCAGCCAGGCTTTTTACAATGGTACCGAACGGGGCGCCGAATGTGACAGAATTGCCTTTTGCCGTGTGGTCGGTACCGAGGAAATCCCCGCCGTCCAGATTTGCTTCCTGCACACAGCCGGGATTCTGAAACTGCACGATTTTCAGTGCGCCGGTTGTCCGGTCGCACTGTGCGTATCCCGCCGCCAGCTCTGCAATGCACTTCACAATGTCACGGCACGACTGAGTACCACTCGGGGCTTTCTGGACGACACGACCGTCATTGAGGAAACTCGCCGTTGCAAGCGATACGCCAACATGGTTGCAGATTGCCGCCAGGAGCTGCTTGTTCGTCGTCGGAAAGCTGACCGGCACATCAGAGAACGCCACATCAAACAGGATTAGATTGTCCGCACCTTCAAGCGATACGGACGTCGTCGGACGGCTTACATCGTCGATATTAAATATTCCAAGCGGAACCCATTCAAGCGAGCCGCCCGGGAGCTCCAGCCCGAGGACCGGACGCATGATGCCGCCGTTAAACTGGGTATCGTCATACCTGCCGTCACGGTTCCCAATAGAAATGCTAAAGCTCGCTGCCTTTGCTTCCCCAAGGGTGAGCGTGCTGCCGGTTGCACAGCCCTCTTCGAGCTTCAGCGAACCCATATCGACGTCTTTATCCGTGAGGCTGAAAGTCTCGAAGGCAGTATCAATTTCCAGCTTCAGCGCGAAAATCCGGTGTGTTGACTTGATTGCTTCCAGATAATCCAATGATACCGGATACAAAATATCGCCTCCTAAAATTCGATATTTTCAAACGACACGTTCCAGTGCGGGCCGATATCGGGAGTATTAACATATTCTTTCGTCCGGTCCCCCGCATAAGCCGTAATGGTTTTCCGGCCGTCCGTGTCCGGGAAGGATATCCGGAAGGATACCGGAGAAACGGCGTTTATCACCGTTGTCGCGTCGGAACCGGTCAGGCTGTCCCATTCCAGCGTAAGCGACCGTGCCCCCTGCCGCACCCGGTCGCGCTGCAAAAAACCTAACTCGTTGCGTTTTGTGTCTTCACTGTCGAGGTCGGCCTCCTTGATTTTAAATACGGAGGGGTCCGGCATGTTGACTCCGTCGATCTGTATCATTGCCGCCATGCCGCCGCCTCCTTATCCGTCCAGCCGTACCAGACGGGAATATTTCCTGACGATTTTTTCAAGCAGGTCACCACTGCGGTCAAGATAAATCGGACTTTCCACTGTGATATTGATATCCTTTTCACGCTGTGAAGCGCTTTGCCTTTGAATATTGGGAGAAACATCCGCATTTCCGGCATTCCCATCGATACCGGCATACGACAGATCGCCGATACCGCTTGCGTAATTCGGGAACAGCTCTTTTGTTTCCCGCGCAGGAAGTACCCTGGAACCCTCCGGCAAATCGGGGAACAGGACGTTGCGCCCGTGCGGGATAAATGCGCGCCCGTCCGGCAACCGGACGAGCTCCCTGTAAGGGGAACCGGAAGCATCATTGACAAGGGCCGGGCCTCCGGGATGATAATCGGTGCCGCTTGCATGCCCAACCAGCCTTCCAATCCCATATCCGGCCGCACCGCCAAGTGCGGAACCGATAACGGTGCCGAGCGGGCCGCCGATAATCGTCCCGATAATGCCGCCTACTATTACTCCGACACCGGTCGAGCCGACGCGCCACTTTTGCGCGTTTGTCAGGTTGTCCCAGAATTTACGGATCAGGTTTGTTACCAGCGCACCGATTCCCGCCCCAAGGATAGAGCCGAGAGGGCCCAGGAAAATATATCCGATGATTCCGCCTGCAATCGTGCCCGCAGCGTTCCCGACATCCCACTTCTGCTCGGATGTCAGGGAGCTCCACCATTTGCCTATCATGCCGCCGGCAACCCCGCCGATTCCAACGCCGAGCACGGCGCCAAGAGGGCCGAAGAGGATACCGCCGATAATCCCACCGATGACTGCCCCGGAGCCAGCGCCGATGCCGACGCCCCACTTCTCAGGCGTTGTGAGGTCTGCCCACCACTTGCCGATAATGGCTCCTGCCGTTCCAAGGAGCAGCGCACCGACTACAATTCCAATCGGGTTTCCACCCGTGAGAATTCCGCCGATGATACCGCCGACCGTAGTTGCCGGCACCTGCACCGATTCCGGCACCCCATTTTTCAGGTGTAGTAAGCCCAGTCCACCAAACCCCAATAGCTACTCCGGCGGCGCCTCCGAGTACATGGCCAACCACACGGCCAACCGGGCCGCCTATCAGCCGGCCGATAATACCGCCGATGATGTACCCTGCCGTGCCGCCGATCCCCGCGCCCCATTTCTGCGAGTCGGTCAGGCCGTTCCACCACGTGCCGATAACCTTCCCCACCTGGTCTGTGACCGCGCCGATATTGTTAACCCACTGCGGGATTTTCACCTGCTCAAACATCTGGCTTGCCGACGGCATTCCCGCAGCGGCGGCCGAGCTCCCCGCGCTCTGGTTCTTGCTCAGTGTGTTAATCTGGTCAAATGATGCAAGGCTTCCTTTTGCCTTCTCGGCCGATTTGGAAACACCGCCAAGCGATTGGGCGTAGTTTACAGCCGCCCGTTTTGCAATGGTAACCGTGGAGGCGTGGTTGAAGATGCGCGCTGTAAGCATGCCAATGTTATTAAATACGTTGGCAACCGCGTCCGCCACTCGGTTAATGACCGGTGTAATGGCCTGCAGCGCCGGCATCAGGGACGCGGCGATACTGTTTTTCAGGTACAGCGCACTGGCAGACAGCTGCGACAAGGTATTGTTTGCGCTGCTGCTGCCCTGCGCAATATTCTGGAATCCCTCGCCGATTGACCGGAAAATCATGGACACACCGCGGAACAGCATCATCCGGGCAAACATCATGTTCAGCCTGCGGTTGAATGTATTGGCATGGCTGCCGGACTGCCGGAATCCATTTCCCAGAGCCTGAAGGCGTTCTCGCAAGGTCCGTGTTTTAGCCGCCGCCGGCACTTCAGCATTGCCGGCTGTCCCTATACCGCCGCTGAGCTGCCGGGTTTCCGCTGCAGCTGATTCCGCCGTGTTTCCAAGCTCCGCAATCTGTGTTTTCGTTTCCGCCAAATGGGTTTTCAGCGGAGCCGTCTGTGCATCCAGCTGGTCAAGCTGAGCATTCAGATTCTTCATCTGCGGATCGTTGCCGACCATGAAATCGAATGACTGGTCTTCTGTCATACCGGTAAAGCTCGGAAGGCCGGTATATTTATTTACGATAGTGTCCTGCTTTCCATATATACCGGCCATCTTCTGGTTCAGTTTATCAATTTTCGCCTGCGTGCGGCTGAGTTCTGCCTGCAGCTTTTTCAGGTTGTCCTGTGCTTTCGTGGTGGTAATATTGATATCCGGCGATTTTTTCGGCTGGATGCCTGCAATTTTTTCTTTCAGCTTGTCAATTTTCGCATGAACCTGTTCGGTTTTCATCGAGATAATGATTTGCAGCTCTTCGACGGTCACTTTTTCTCACCTCTCCGCTGATTAAACTCCGCGGCATATTTCTGCCACTGGGCTTTGCTTTCCCGCCAGCCCCGCGGCCCCACTGAAAACAGGTCCGGATAGGCGACTTTGGGGCTTTTCGGATAATTACCCGCAAAAGCAGAGCGGATCAGGGCAGCAAGGTTATAATCCATAACCGCCCTGACCTGCTGCTGCTCCCGGACAGCCGCCTTGTGCCGGCGCTTCCATGCTTCGATTTCATCCCCCGCCTCTACATAGGTCATGCGCCAGTACCGGCTTTCCGGAATGCCGATTGTCAGCGCGTCATCTTTCAGCGCCAAGATAGCTTCCGTTATGCTCCGGTAACATCCGGCTCCTGGCTCTGTACGTTTTTTCCGGGCTTTTCCGGCTTGTCGCAGAGTCCAACCTGAGACAGCAGTTCAATCAGGATGTCCATGATATCATCCACCCTGCCGCCGGAAGCAATGTACTCATCATACAGTTCACAGACATCACGGAAATTCATCCCGTGATTATAGGTTTGCAGGCCGCCCCACAGGAGCATAGTTGTTACGGTTGGATCCGACAGATGGTCCGCAGCTTCCGTAAGCCCCATTTTGAGCTGTTTTTCCACCTGCACGGCATTGAGCGTTGTGAGGCGCAGCCGATATTCTTTTCCGTTCACATTCCAAATTACATAAGGCATATCCATATAAATTCTCCTTTACAAAGTTGAGGGGGAGCTTTGCGCTCCTCCCTCAGGTTGCCGCAACATCTGTGATATTGCTGTTAATGAGCATCTTAGCTTTGAACTGCAGCGCGTCACCGGTACCGCCGCCAACCCGTGTTGTGCTGACATAGGCAGAAAACGAAAATCCGGTATTGTCCGGGTAAACCAGTTTGAAAAATTTTACCGTATGCGCCGTTTCCGCTGCGCGCAGGGCTTTGTAGGAGTTCATCAGCAGCTCTTTGCTGGCGTCCTCGGTCTTTGTGTCATCGTTATAGAACTCGAATTCCGGCTCGCCGGGGTCAACAATCCCGGGGATATACCGTTTGTTTTTATCCTGAAGGTTCGTGACCTCAATTTTATCTGCCTCAAACGACATATCCGGAACTTTATGCAGACCGTACAGCGTTTTAAACGTACCGTCCGCGGTATCCGCCATATCAAGGTGCGTGCCAGAGAATGCTGTTTCCATCAAAAACCACCTCTGTATACTTTCTTTTCAATATTATCAACCCATCCGGTAAAGCCCATCATGTACCGGTGCAGCCCGGACGGGTCTTTTATGAGCTTTCCGGCGCCGCGGGAGAAACCCGCGGAAATCATCTTGCCGCTGACCTGCCCCGCAAGCTGTGAACACCGCGTGGGGCTGTTTCCGTATGCCGCGGTATCCCACACGTCAATCTGGCATTCATACCGGGAATACCGTTCCTCATTGTTCAGGATGGCGGCGGAACTGTTTCCGATTTCCATCAGGGAAACGTAAGGGAACTTTGAATCAATTTCCGGGAAGGCAGGCTGCACCGTGCAGATATCTTCCAGCAGGCCGGCCACTTCCCGGTTCATATCAATCATTTCACCAACCCCCCGATGTCTTCCTTAATGGATCCTTTCACGGCTTCCACTGCTTTGTCCTTGCTTTCAGCAAACGCCGTGCGCATAAACGGTTGCGGGGGCTGGCCGTGGGACGTGTGCCAGTTGCCTTCCGCGTCCCGGTACCGCCAATACTTTTTCGTCGTGTGCGGCACAGACGGGTCGCCCTTCGGCCCGGTGCCGAATTCCACATCCGGAGCATAGCTCGTATTAGTTCCGACCGCCGCCATACTTTCGCCCTGCGCTTCGGTATGGATACTGTCCCGCAGGTGGCCGGTATCAACCGGGCAGCGGGCTTTCGCCTCCGCTTCAAACACGGCCCCGCCGCGCAGCAGAGCTTTCTGTGCGCTCTTCGGGATGTCTCCGCCCAGTTTATCCAGCTTTTTCAGGAGCTTATCGAGCCCCTTAACCTGGACTTCCAACTTTTATCGCCTCAATCAGCACATAAGTATATGTCATCCGCTTTTTCACGCTCACGACAGTGTATTCCGGCTCCGTAGCATCGGCGGTCAGGGCAATGCCCATGCCGTCGAAAATCGGAGCGTCCGGCGGGGCGTGGAGCAGCATCATGCACTCCACGCGCGGGCCGTAAAGCTCGATTGTCAGTTTATCCGTGACCGGCAGGGCACTGCACAGGATGGACCCGCCTGACTTCCACTGGTATCCATCACCGACATAATCACTCGGTGCTTTCTCTTTCGAGAACAGCCAGGCGGTTTTGTCAAACGTTGCCGCAAGGTCTGCGGCGTAAACAGATAAATCCATTTTTATGCCGCCTTTCAGGATAAGGTCCGGTACCGGTTCATTGCCCCAATATTATCAAGCTTTGAGAAATCAACCCCCGAACCGTTAAATTTCCCTGCCGCAAACGAAAGAGAAACGTCGCCCTCTTTTACTGCGGAAAGCTTTCCCTTGCCTGCGAACGCGCCACCCCACATAAGCACTGTTGCAATTTCTGCCCAGGCGTAGAACAAATCATCCGGTACCTCCTGGATATTCTGCGGAAGCGTGCAGTATCCGAGCATAATTAGCTTTGCTTCGTCGATATAAGACTGGATAGCGGTATCGCCAAAGCCCGCGGGGATTGCCCCCGAGCGGGCCTTGACAGCCGTCAAAACGTCACTTTTCGTTACTGCCATTCTTCACACCGGCTTTCGGCGCGGGCTTTTGGGCCGCCGGAGACCCCGCGGCTTTTCCCCCAACCGCGGAATAGCCCTTCTCTTTGTACTTTGCAAAATATTTTTCATTGATTTGGCGGAAAATTCCGCCTTTCTGAATCAGCATTGCTTATTTCCCCCTCAGGATGCCGGCTTTGCGTGCAGATAGACGCCTTTTGCCTTATTTTCATAGACGAAAGCATCGTGATACTCGCGGAACTGGAATTTCCAGGCATCTTTCTCCTGGTTCTCATCCGGCGTGAAAATCTTCGGCAAGCTGAATTTCACGACCTGCAGAATAGCCGCCGGGTAAACCATCATGAAGTTGATGTCCTGTGCGGACGCGCCTTTTGTATAGCCCCAGTTAGAGGAACCGTCGTTCAGCGTTATCGCTGTGTAGAAGCGTGTTTTCGGGACATAGATAATCGGCATCCCGTTATACCCGGAAAGCTGATTGGATATGCCGTTGTCACTGCCCCACTGGCGCTGCACAGTCTGATTCATAACCGGTTTCAGGTCAGAACTGATATACAGGCGGCGCCCCTCGAGGGGTACCTCATCCTCATCCATCTGGCGCGACGCCTCATCAATAGCCGGTAGGATGGCATCTTTACCAAGGGCGGCCGCCGTTACCTTGGAAATGCCCGCCGCGGACGCATACTTTGCAAACCGGTACGCATCCAGCTCCGGAATCACCTGCAAACGCATGAAGTCACCCGTCACCGTGCCAAACGTAAGGCCGAGCGTTTCCTCATTATCGAGGCGGTCAATGGAAATTTCCTTGCCGCGCTCTTCCGTTAATTTCATCGTTTCCCAGGCGGCTGTAACGTCGCCCTTTGGATATCCGTTTTCCCGGCTGTAATCGCCGAGGCCGGTTGTGGAAACTTTCAGGACCTTTACCTCATTCGTACCGGAAAAATCCGGCCGTGTTGCGGCGTCCATATTCTGCGTTACAGATGCCTGCTTATAAATTGCATCGATAATCGGGACAAATTTCTGCGCGTATTCAATAGAATTTGCCATAAATTATTTCCCTCCGTTTTTCATGTTTTCGGGTTTCAGGCCCGCGCCTTTCATGGCTGCCGTAAGAAAGTCATCGCTTCCGTCTGGCTTCGGCGGCTCCCCGTCAACCGGGGCGGGAGGATTGCCTGGCTGCTTTTCGCCGAACAGGTATGGATTATCCTTCCTGACCTGTTCCAACTGTTCGTTTAGGCCGAGCACATTCTCGCCGTCCAAGCTGATTTTGGATTCGTCCAGAAGCGCCCGCACAGCTTTAACGTTTTTTGCTTTGGCACCGAGCAGGGCGACATCGATTTTGCCGCCGAGCGTCAGCTTTTTCAGGTTGGCGTCATACTCGTCCTTGGCCTGCTTGTTGGCCGTCTGCAGGCCGGTAATCTGCTTTTTCAGCGCCTCATTGTCCCCGGAAGACTTTTTCAGCGTTTCAAGCTGCTTGTCACGTTCGGAAACCTGCTTCTGCAAATCTGCCAGCGTGGTCTTAGATGTTTCGCCCGCCGATTTCAGCTCGTTGATGTCCTTGCCATTCTCGGCCATGACCTTTTCGATGATGTCATCGGAAATGCCGAGGTCTTTTAAAAATTTGCGTTCCATAAAAATCCTTTCCGCGGCTACGCTTTTTTACGAGGTTGCGCCTCGCGCCGCCCTGCCGATTACGCCCGCAGCCGGCGAAATGGTATGAAAAACGCCCTGCCGGATGGCGGGACGAAGTTCAACAGTTTATTGCGCTTATGGGATTTTAGCTGTAAAATGTTGGCGAAAAGAGGTGATAATCTTGACATTCTACATTCTAAAAGCGTCAAATGGTCAATATTATTTCACCATCGACGCAGATAACCACCAAGTCCTTTGCACAAGCGAAACCTATGTTCAAAAGGAATCTGCCAAACATGCTATTAACCTTATCAAGGCAGGGGCGGCAGATGCAGCGGTTCTTGACTGCACGGCCTATTAACTTTTATTTTATTTGAACAAGTGATTAGTCGTGCTGCCAATTCAGTTATCTTAGCTGCGTTCCGGGTAGTATTTGGCTGTTCTTGGATTTGCACTTCAAGAGCAGCCACCTTTTTTTCAAGGTTTTTCACGCACCTTGACAGCTCTTCAATAATTAAATTTTCGTTCTTAGACATTTTGCACACCCTTTCTAAAAAAACGCATAAAAATACCGCCGTACGTTTTCAGCAGGCGGTATTTATTCAAGCTTACTGTATGGGCAAGCCTCACAGCGCTTTCGTGCTGCTTCGATGTCCTTGATCTGTGTGAGTTCCTTAGTGGATGATATTTTGAAAGTGTGGTTTAGACACATCAAGGAATCATAACACAGATCTGCGTCTATGACCTTTCCATATGCCGGGCAAAAACGATCAGCCTCATAATCGAGATTGCTATTTGACATATTTTCTTATCACCTCCAAAATTTTTTCTGCATCTTCATCAAAATCGAACTTGCTCATTGCGGTTTTAGCAATCCAGTCATCGCCTTGCTTAGTAACTACTGTTGCCCCTTCAGACGAACAAAATAATTTGCGAGCGCCTTTCCATTGATCAAACATCACTAGTGCTTTATTCACATAACTGTGAACATCATCATCGGTAATGTGACGTTCGCTCATCCGTTTCATAATATGTGCCGGATCCTTGGCTTTAGTATCTTCAAGGATATAGCTTGAAACTTTTTCAGGCGGTAACACAATACCTTTGCTGATTCCGAGCGTTTGCAACTCGTGATAAATGTCGTAATGTTCGATACCCGCCGACGGATATTTCTGCTTGTACGCGTAAAAACCTTTTATCCTCTTCCATTTCTCAGGTTCATTATACTTCCACTGCTGCAATTCCGCAAGGTCTTTCGGGGCGTCCTTCCCGAGGACTTTTTTCAAATCCTTTAGTTGCGCCGCATCGGCTTTCCGGTTCCAGTATTTCTTCTGTGCCATCTCAAGGCTGTCCGCACCATACTTTTCGCTGATGCTTTTCCGCCACTCTGAATATGTCATATCCTCCGGTACCCTGTAATTCCGGCCTGTTCCCGGGTCCCGCGCCGTGCGGCTTCCGCCATCGTTGGCACCTGGTATTTTCGGTGCAATCGTGCAGCGGTCGTTCGGGTGCATCGGCGGCAGGTTCACGCCTGTCTTCGCCTCGGCAACCTCGAACACTTTCAGGTCAAGCGCACCACAAACGGAACAGGTCCTCATGTCCAGCGTAGCTATGTAGGTGTACTCTTTCACACCCATTGCCTTATAGGACTGCAAAGCCGCGTCATTGTGCATCCGGTTAACTTCCGTCCGGATAAGCCTTGCTGCAGCATACGCACCGATATTCATCAGATCAGACAGCTCTGCCGTCATCTGCTGAATTGATTTTCCCGCCGTGACACCGGCATCAATGACTTTGCCGCCTTCCGACGCCAGCACGCTGCGGTTTTTCCATACCCGGGAAGAATAGTTCTCACCCTTCCATGGATTCTGAATTGCCTGGCTGATAACATTCTGCGAAAGTGGGACGACCGGCGCTCCCGGAAACTCCGGCAGTGCGTCATACGTCGTCTTGTAATAAGAATCGTCATAGGCTTTCACGAGCTGCCGCGAGCCGGCCTTTTCTTCCTGCCCGGCTAGTTTGTCAAGTTCCGCTTCAATCGCCCGGCGCACAGCCTGCAGGCGGCTGATACGGTATCCGTAGGCCGGTGCATTCAGCTTTGCAAGGGTTTCCGCGTCACCGGTCTCTTCGTATTCTTTTCGGAGTTCAGCCAGCAATTCCGCCGTTTCCTGCACGGACATCAGTTCACGGGCTTCTTTCTCGCTGATACCCGTATACTTCCGGAAGTTCTGAAAAATGCGGTCAATCATCCGGACAAGCTCTTTGTCCGCGTCGCCATACATTACGGCAAGCCGTTTCAGCATGTCCGCAGTGCCGTCGTGGGATTCTGCCTCACGCTGCAGCGCCCGCAGTGCCCAATATTCATCGGATTTCACGGTTTATCACCGCCGGGCGGAACGTCATCATTGCCGAATATCTGCTTTCGCCGGTCATCCTGCTTCGTCTGCTGCTCTTCCAGTTCCTTTTCCGCCTGTTCCGCGTCGTCCACAAGTGGGTGGTGCGCAAGCAGCATCTTATCAGGCACAAGCCCTCGTGACTGCATAATCATGTTGACCGTTTCCGCATCGTTCGTAATCATCGTTTTATTGATAGTCACGACGATTTTGGAGCTGTCGTACTGGGTGCCCTGCCGCCGGTTCATATCGTCCGTCAGAAACCAGAACAGGTCTTTCAGCGCCTTCTTGAGTTTCAGAATCAGCGGATTTGCTTTCAGGTCAAGCTGCGTGTACTTGAATT
>ENA-UOOE01002861-UOOE01002861.1-fermentation-metagenome-genome-assembly--contig:-NODE-2861-length-11739-cov-124.384372_pt1 | contig 11739 bp, 8 predicted proteins | sample MGYA00245776_ERZ724021 | MGnify/ENA primary metagenome ERZ724021 (study PRJEB28704, sample SAMN03018321) | fermentation metagenome | biome: anthropogenic terrestrial biome; feature: soil...
TGGAATAAGTGGAATAAGTGGAATAAGTGGAATAAGTGGAATAAGTGGAATAAGTAGAATAAGTAGAATTATACAAATTATAATAAATTATTTTTATAATGTATAAAGTTACTTTATGTTAGAGTTTACCTTACTCAATATACTTAAATAGCAAAAGGATTAATGTACATTGCTAACAAGTGTCATGTTAGCTATTATCAAGATATTTTCCAGGAAGGTGTAGTAGATGGTATTAGGAATAGATGATCCTCAAATCTGGCTTGCATATCTTGCGTGTATATTTAGTGCACTCGGGTGCATGGTTTATGGGCTGTTGAATTGGAGAGAGGAGAAAGAAGAACAGTCAGTAAAAAGCAGTACTCAAAAACAGGTAACTCAAAACCAATAAAAGGGTACGGGATTTGCTCTAAAGGTTCATTACAGTCAAACCTTTTTGGGAATTCCTGAGAAAAAACAGTAGCCGAAATTATTCTGGAGTTATTTTTATGGCAGTAAGTACTTCAACTCTAATTTTTCTTGTCGTTATTTATTTTGCATTAACTTTCTACGTTGCCCGGCTGGGATATAAGAAAAGTTCCCAGACCGATGGATATATGCTTGCAGGTAGAAGTGTACCCCCGGCAATTATGGCTCTCTCCTACGGAGCTGCGTTTATCAGCACTTCTGCAATTATAGGATTTGGAGGAGTAGCCGCGTCCACAGGAATGGGACTTCTGTGGCTTGTCTTCATGAACATCTTTTTCGGGATTTTCATCGCCTTCGTGGTCTTCGGTCCTGGAACCCGGCGTATGGGGCTAAACCTTGGAGCCATTACTTACCCTGAATTCATAGGAAAACGCTTCCAATCCAGGTTTATTCAAGCATTTTCCGGGCTTATTGTAGCGGTTTTCATGCCGCTTTACGCTGCAAGCGTGATCATAGGAGCAGGCCGGTTTCTTGAGACTACGCTTGGAATAAATTATAACTTCGCTCTTCTGATCTTTACCGTTATCATTGCTTGTTATGTAATTAAAGGCGGTCTCCTCTCAGTAATGTACGTGGATGCGATGCAGGCCAGTATTATGTTGATAGGAATGACTTTCCTGCTGGTCTTTACCTACAGCAAACTGGGAGGAGTCGTAGAAGCTCACCAGGCTCTTACTAATATGGTAAACCTTGTGCCTCAGGCGCTTGTTGAACAGGGACACAGAGGCTGGACTGCAATGCCGGCTTTTAATTCCTCAATCTGGTGGACAATGGTTTCCACAATCATAATGGGAGTAGGAATAGGAGCACTTGCGCAGCCACAGCTTGCAGTCAGATTCATGACTGTGAAAGACGACCGTTCCTTGAAAAGAGCAGTTGCTGTAGGAGGTCCCTTCCTTCTGATGATGGCAGGAGTCGCATATGTTGTGGGAGCCCTGTCTAATGTATACTTTTACAGGACTGTAGGGAAAATTGCCCTTGATGTTGTTCCGGGCGGAAATACTGACCTTATAATTCCCGCATACCTGAACCAGGCAATGCCTGAACTATTTGTAGCAATTTTCATGCTCAGCCTGCTTTCGGCTGCAATGTCTACTGCAGCTGCCCAGTTCCATACAATGGGTACAGCCATAGGGTATGACGTTTACCAGCATGGTATTATGAAAGGCAAGTCCGGCGCAAGCACAGTACATGTTACAAAAATAGGAATTGCATTTACCATTCTGGTAGCAGTTATTCTGGCTTACATTCTCCCTGGAAGCATCATTGCAAGAGCTACTGCCATGTTCATGGGGCTGTGCACATCGGCCTTCCTGCCGCTCTACATAGGAGCACTGTTCTGGAAACGTACAACAAAAGCCGGAGCAACTGCAAGTCTTGTTGTGGGCTCGATAAGCAGTCTCTTCTGGCTGGTTTTTGTCCATGCAAAAGAAGCAGTGCCTCTGGGAATCTGCCAAGCAATTTTCGGCAAGGAAACTTTGCTTTCAGGTGTCTGGCCTCTTGTGGACCCGATCCTAATCGCAACTCCACTGTCCTTCCTTGTCCTGATTGTGGTAAGCCTTATGACACCGCAATTCTCACCAGAGTTCCTAAAGAAGGCTTTCAGGCTCAGATTTGAAGATGAAGAAGAAGTATCGGAATCAGCATCACACAGTGCAGCGGATTCGGCAGGCGTTTAAGCCTGCACCTCTGCGCTTTATTTTTAATTTTGTTTCGTTTATTTTGCCCATAATAGGAAATTATCAGGTATCTATTCTAACCGGCAGGGTCTGCCCTCCGTGGGGCATAAGATGAATCTTTGCATCAGGATTTTCCGCAAGCACTGCAGATAAGGCGTCCTCTACACTTGCCATTGGAATAAAGAATGCGTTTCTCGTTTCTTCGTCAGAAAGTTTTGATACCAGGTAAAGCCTGAATTTTTTAGAAACTTTTGCAATGATCGCAGTCTTGTGCCCCCCGAACTCAAAACATTTTTTGAAACGCTCGATTGCCTCGTCAGGACTCCGGCACTCCCTGTTCCAGCACTCATATACCTGATTTCCTATCCCCTCGGCACATTCGGCTACAAGGATAATGGAACCTCCTGCTTTTACAGCCTGGGTTGCATTGTCAAGTGCCTTATTCGCCTGAAAAAGGTTAATATCTTTAGGAAAACCTCCACAGGAAACGATTACTGCATCGGCGGGCTCTACAGGCACTTTGTACATGGAATCCACAACTTCCACGCCTTGCCTGTGGGCCTCGACAAGATCACCTGCAACGGCAGCAACTATCTCTTTTTTGCTGTCAAGCATCACATTCAGGATGAAATCAAGGCCGAAAATTTTTGCGGCTTCCTCCATGTCCTGCCTTACAGGGCCATCAACTCTTCCGGAAACAGCTTTTTCGTCAATCATCATTTTATGGTTTGTAATAACGGATTCTCTTGAGCTTACGCCAGGCAGCACCGACTTTGCTCCCCCACTGTATCCTGCATAATAATGGAATTCAATGCTTCCGGTTCCTATAACAACATCGGCGTCCAGAATATCCTCAAAGATTTCAATCGGGGTTCCGCGGGAACTTATGCCGATACGTCTGCATCTGAGGGTATCATGCTGAATGCAGCGGATCTTTTCGTAGATCTCTTCTCCAACAAGTTTTCGGGATTCTTCTTCAGTCTGGTTTCGATGGAGCCCGAGAGCAAAGACAATAGTAATGTTTTCGTCCTTTGCCCCTCCAAGATAAAGTTCTTCAAGTAGAGGAGGAAGAAGCTTTGCAGTCGGAGTCGGCCGCGTAACATCACTAACGATAATTACAACACTCGAATCCTGGTTTACAATCTCAGAAAGCCGTCGGCTTTTTATGGGATTTTCAAGCGCTTTTTTAATTAAAAAGGCCGGACCTTCTTTTATTTCAGGCTCCGAGGGCAAAATTATGCTTGAAATATTTCCCTCAGGAATATTTAGCTCTATCTGCGTGCTTCCAAAAGCCAATGGAATTTTCTTTATATTTGCAGTCATGTTAATGCCGACGCTTTCAGTTGTTCTATAAAATAATACTGATAAACAACTATAAAATATGATTTAAAAGCAGTTCAAACCTGTGGCTTAAATCTATTAATCATCCGTAGATAAGAAGGAAAAACTGTAATTGTCTTGATCTACAATTCAGCCGTAATCAGGAATAATGGCTCTAACCGTAAGTAAATAAGGAATACTGGCTTTGGACTCTGCTAGTTTCGCCTGTTTACAGGATTCCTTATTTTCTGTTTTTACAGCATTTCTTTTTCTGCCCTATTTACAGAATTCCACTTCTACATTTATTACGGGATACCTTACTTTCCGATTTTACCCTTTTCGGATTCTGCTCTTGGCTTTCTAATTTATTTAATTCTTGATTTTCTGCTTTTATGGACAATTATTATTCTTTACTCCATTACAGGAAGGGTCCATCCTCCTTCAGGCATAATATGAACTTTAGCTTCGGGATTCTCGGAAAATACCTTTTCAAGTGCTTCATCTATGCTTTTTACGGGAGTAAAGAAGGCTTTTTCGCTTTCCTCTTTCGGGAGCTTTGAGACTAGGTAAAGTTTGAATTCTTTTGCGGTCTTTCCGACAATAGCAGCTTTATGCCCGCCGAACTCAAAACAATTTCTGAAACGTTCAACTGCGTCTTCAGGATCCCTGCATTCCCTGTTCCAGCATTCGTAAACCTTGTTTCCTATTCCCTCGGCACATTCGGCTACAAGGATGATTGAACCCCCTCTTTTTACGGCAGGAATGGCATGCTCAAGGGATTTTGTTGCTTGATAGAGGTTGATATCCTTTGGAAAGCCTCCACAGGAAACAACTACGGCATCTGCAGGCTCTACGGGCACTTTATACATGGCATCAACATACTTTGCGCCTTTCCTGTGGGCTTCGACAAGATCACCTGCAACGGCAGCAACAATCTCTTTTTTGCTGTTAATTATGACATTAAGAATAAAGTCAAGGCCTGCAATCCTTGCAGCTTCCTCAATATTCTTTCTTGCCGGACTGTCGGCTCGGCCTGAGAGAGGATCACCTTCAAAAACTTTGCTATAAAAGCTATGGAAAGAAAGTATGGATTTTTCCGAACTGACTCCTGGAAGGATGGACTTTCCTCCTCCTCCGTATCCAGCATAATAGTGAAATTCCAGCGTGCCTGTGCTTATGATAATGTCGGAGTCAGCGACTTCTTCGAAGACCTCGACTGGTGTTCCGAAACTTGTTTTCCCAAGCAACCTGCACCTTTTCCTGTCGTGCTGGGTACACCTTATTTTTTCAAAAATCTCTTTCCCTACAAGCTGGCGACACTCTTCTTCAGTCTGCTGGCGGTGGAGTCCCAGAGCAAAGACAATAGTAATGTTTTCGTCCTTTGCCCCTCCAAGATAAAGTTCTTCAAGTAGAGGAGGAAGAATTTTTGCAGTAGGAGTTGGCCTAGTAACATCACTAACGATGATGGCAACTTTCGAATCCTGGTTTACAATCTCAGAAAGCCTGTTACATTTTATAGGAGTTTCAAGCGCTTTTTTAATAAGGGAAGCCCCTTCTTCCTTTATTTCCGATTCCGAAGGCAGAATAATACTGGATATATTTTTCTCAGGTATATTCAGCTCCGAAATCCCCCTTCCAAACGCGAATGGAATCGTTTTTACATTTTTAGTCATGGTCATTCCGATGTCTTAGTATTAATTATATAAAATCGTATAGGTAAACAATAAAGAATCAAAATTTAATGCAGCTTTAAGTATATAGCTTGTATATAGCTTAATTCAGTAGTTAAAATTAGACTTACTTTTTTATATTATATGTATTATTTTTAAAGATTTCGCCTCCAGAGACGCAAACCATTTAAAATTCTGGTAAAGAAGAATCGTTTTTATTTTCACTCAAAAGTGTTAATTTATGGTCAAGTGAAATAGTTTTCACTCACCATAAGGAATTATAGATTTGGAACTGGGCAGAGGAATATTAGAATTTAGAGTTCGATTGACTGGCCTGGCTGCATAATAGTAACTTTTGTATTAGTTTTTGATTCAACGACTTTCTTGAATTCAAAAGGGTCCTGACTGATTACATCAAAGGTACCGTAATGCATGGGAATTACGATTTTGGGCCGAATGAGTTCTACGGCTTTTGTGGCTTCTTTTATACCCATTGTAAATTTGTCGCCTATGGGCAGGAGGGCTATATCAGGTTCGTAAAGTTCGCCTATGAGCTGCATGTCCCCGAAAACCCCGGTGTCTCCAGCATGGTAGATGGAATGTCCATTGATTCGGATAATGAAGCCTGCCGGGCAGCCGCCGTCGAAGCTGAAGCCGGAAGCATCAATTGAGGAGGAATGGAGCGCTTCGGTCATGGTTAACTTTATCCCCTCTACACTTACTGTACCGCCCTTGTTCATGCCCTCTGCAAAGACCCCTTTCGATTTTATATAGTTTGCAACCTCATGGATGGAAATTATCCGGCAGCCAGTCCGTTTTCCGATTTCGATAGTATCTCCAAGATGGTCGCTATGCCCGTGAGTCACAGCTATTATGTCAGGATTCAGTTCTTCAGGACTGCACGGAGCAAGTGGGTTTCCTGAAATAAAAGGGTCAATCAACAACTTCTTTTCGGCTTCGAACAAGAAAGCCGAATGTCCGAGCCAGGTGATCTTTACGCCAGCCATCTTTTTGCCTCAAAATCATTAATTTATCAAGATATAACAATAAAAAAGTTAAATATCCTTAATTTAGCTATCATTAGTTTTGCTATCAATAATTTTGCTATCGGTAATTTATTTTTCTATAATTGTCAGCGATAATGAGTTATCAATTATTTATGGTAAAAAAAGAGAAGGAAATGAGAAAGAGTTGTACAGAGGATTATGTTAATATGTTTCTTCCATCAAACGGACTGAAAATGAAAGTTGGTCTGGTGATCCACGGGCCCGAAGTAATTGATTCGGGAGAAACGAAAAAAGTCCTTGAAAAGCTTTCCTTCGTGGGAAAAGTCGAAGCAAGGCTTGGCGGAACCATGGGAAAGGTAGCTGTCCTGGATGCAGGACTTGAAAACGTTATAGATATAAGTAGGCATCAGAAGCCAAGTACCTGCATTGAATCACTTTTCGAAATCTCAGACCTTGTATGCCTTCTAAATAAGGGGAAAACTGTTGAGACCGGGAAGGTATTTGGAGAAATGGTTTATGCACGCCTTCGAGAGCCGGAGATGAAACCTCTTATCCAGATTGAAAGCCCAGGAAATACGAATGGAATTTTGATACCTCTCAATAAAAAGGCCAAAGAATACGGAGAATATCTTGAGAAGCTTTCTGAGATTTTAGGGCTTCCCACTGAAAGCCCTTTACCCCTTCGAAATTCGAGGGTTCCAAATTCAGTTTTAGTAGAAAATTGCCCGGTAACAGGTAAAATACAGGTTATACGTAAGCTTTCAGGCGTCTTTCCTGGAGAAAAGATCCTGGTGAACGGGATCGTAATCGGGAAAGCCTTTTCTTCCAAGGTAAGCATAGTCTCCGAAAATGGTTTTATTGTTGCAATCGAAGGGGGAGAAATAAAAGAGCATGGACTCGAAAAACTTCATAATTACGAAAAAAGAGACCCTGTAGACCTTGCAAAAGCCTGGGTAAAAAGCGGAGATCTGAGAAGAGGAAATTCCTTTCCACCGCAAGCCCGGAAACTTAAGGCGCATGGCAGAGGATTAAGTCTTTCTTCCAGACCAGCAGCAGGAAGAGTCGTATTTATAGACCATGCCGCCGAAGATACTTTTGAACTAGCTGGTGACGCCAAACTTGCAGTTACCGTGGGAGATGACACCACAGCCATAGCAGGCGACATCCTGTCCAGGCTAGGGATTCCTATTCTCGGAATTACGGACGGAGACTGTGATAAGCTAACTTGTCGGACTGAAATATTTCCTGGCTCTATCGTGCTCAGGCTGGCAGCAGGAAATGACGATATCCTGGGTAAAAAACTGAAACAGGAGCTTTTAAGGGGCGAAAATTCTGCGGTTTTAAAGGACATATCCTCTTTTAAAGAAGATGTAATGAAACTTGCAGAGCCCTTTATTGAAACTATTTTTGAGTATTGAAAAGTTCCTGATAGCGCTATCCTTGCTCACATTCCAGCCTTATTTTCAACATAATTTCGTTTTTCTATTTTTTTAATAGCTATGAATTAGAACGTTCCAATTAGTAAAGTACGTAATCAATTAGACCTATAAGACATAAATTAAACAAATATAACAATAATTGGAAGAATTATATGTTTCTAAATTAAGATTCCATATGAATTATATTGTTTGAATAATAATGATTATACAATCCAGTTTTAGTCCAAATAAATGATTAGGATGGTGAAGCGATGATTGTTAGTAAAAACATCTTGATTTTATACCCTGGGGGCGGGTGTGTGTACATACCACCGATAGCTGAGCCTCGACCTGTTCCTATATATGGTGTGGTCAGGCCTTTGTATGGTGTGCCTCTAGAATGAAAATAAAGTATAACTTATGCATTTGAACTACAAAATCAGTAGCAAAAAGATCGTTAACAAAAAAGAGGATCAAAATAATTAAAATACACTGATATTAAAAAATAATATGTTCTTGATTTTGTTTCACAGATGCAGAAGTCCTAATTAAAAAAAAGAAATTAAAAATTAATATCCTCCATATTTTAAATTTTTTAGATAATATATTAGCATTCAATCCTCCATATTTTATTTTTTTAGACTATTTATAAATTAACATTCAATAATGTGTAAATTAATAGAACACGCTAAATGCTCAAATCTATTTTACAGATTTTTGATTAGATTGCTCTATGAATACGGAGTAATACAGATGAATCCAGATGAATACAAACCCGAATTCTGTGTTTGGGAACTTACACTAAAATGCAATATGAGGTGCAAGCACTGCGGTTCTGTGGCAGGAAAAGCCAGAGAAAACGAACTCACGGTTGATGAATGTCTTAATGTAGCCGAACAATTGGCAGATCTAGGATGCAAGCAGGTAACTTTTATTGGGGGAGAGGTCTTTTTATACGAAGGGTGGGAAAAAATATCCAGGAAGTTATCAGAGAAGGGAGTTGGTGTAAATCTTATTACTAATGGGCTTTTACTTGGAGATGAACAAATTGCCCAGATAAAATATGCCAGATTAACTAACGTAGGAATTTCTCTTGACGGAATGGAAAACAATCATAATGATATGAGAAATGTAAGCACTTCGTTCGAAAAGATAATGGAAACCTTTGACATACTTAACAGAGAAGGTATCCCTATAGCTGTTGTAACCAGTTTAATAGATAGAAACTTTGAAGATCTATGGCTAATGTACGATTTACTTGTAGAAAAGGGAATAAAGCTCTGGCAGATGCAGATCGTTAACCCGATGGGAAATATGGCTGATAAAAAGGGTCTTCTCCTTGATCCTGCAAAAGTACCCCTAATTACCCGATTTATTAGAGAAAAGCGTAATGAACAAAAGATTGCTATCTATGCAGGAGACAACATCGGATATTTTGATGAAAATGAATTCTACTTAAGAGGCCAGCTCGGGACAATCTGCGCATGGTCAGGATGCCAAGCAGGTTTGAGAGTTGTAGGGATAGGTAGTACAGGCAATGTTAAAGGTTGTGAATCCCTCTATTCGGATGAATTTATAGAAGGCAACTTGCGTGAAGAATCCTTATCTACAATCTGGTATAAAGAAGGCAATTTTGCTTATAATAGAAATTTCGGTACTAATATGCTGACAGGCAACTGTAAAGATTGTGATAAAGGGGCTATTTGTAGGGGAGGATGCAGAGGAGCCTGCTATTTTACAACGGATTCAAAATTTGAAAACCCTTACTGTTGCTATCCTGGAAAAACCAATATTAATAAGGACTATTTTAAGAGTAAACTCCTGAAAGCAGGACTGTAAGCAGATTTGCTGGTAAGAATTTGAGTTATAGTAGAAATAGACAGATTATACATGTAAATATACGAGCTTCAATTGCTTGTATTAGTCCATACTATCCTGTCGCCATAGGTTGAAGGGTTTTCTTAGGTTGAATTATATCTGATATAATTTCCCCAGATCCAGATATCAAGTAAATATTTTCTATTTTTATTATAAATAACAAAATTTGAATTAATTACAACATATTCGATTGTTGTATCAGACAATTTTGTTCCTTTCAATGCTGATTAATTCCATTACAGACATTTTAAGAAATCAAGAACGATTCCAGACCTTAATAATTTGAGTTCTCAGTTCCAGAGGAACATAAGGTTTAACAACAACGTAGTTAATGAACTATTTATGGGTGATAGGGAAAAAAATGTGGGATTTGCTGCGGCTTTAAACATACTCTTTACAGTCATAGAATTGATAGGAGGATTCTTAACAAACAGCTTAGCACTGATAGCTGATGCATTGCATGATTTTGCTGACAGTTTTGCGTTAATAATAGCCTGGTACGCAGAGAGGGAAGCAAAAAAACCTGCAACCAGTAAAATGACTTTTGGATATCGAAGGTTATCTCTCTTATCTGCAACATTTACTATTATTGTACTTATAGCCGGGTCGTTGTTTGTACTTACCAAGGCAATCCCGCGTCTGATCAGTCCAGAGCCTGTAAATGCTGATGGAATGGCTTTAATTGCAGTTATTGGACTTGCTATAAATGGACTGGGATATTTAAGATTGAAGAAAGGGATGAGCCAGAGCGAGAAAGTATTATCGTGGCATCTTCTAGAAGATCTTTTAGGATGGATAGCCCTGCTTACCGGATCGATAATTATGAGGTTCTGGGACAAACCCGTTATTGATCCTATAATGACAATAGGATTCACCATTTTTGTATTATGGGGAGTTTCTAAAAATGCAAAGGAAACGCTTAACCTTCTTCTAGAAGGTGTCCCTGAGAATATCGATATTGATGCAATTAAGGAATCTATCTTATCGGTTGAAGGAGTGAAATTGGTTCATGATCTCCATATATGGTCTCTGGAAGGAGAAACCGATCTTTTAACAGCTCATGTTGTTGTGGAAGACAAATATCTACAGACACCAGATAAGATGAGGCTATCTATTAAAAGCAAATTAGAGGAATATCACATCGAGCATTCAACAATTGAACTGGAAAGCGAAGGGTTTTGTTCTGCAACAGAATGTATTTTTGAATCGAAGAAATAATGAACAAAGAAAGTGAACAAAGAAAGTGAACAAAGAAAGTGAACAAAGAATGCGATAAAGACAAACTTTCAATAGTAAGATCTTGTGCAATGGGAAATTATAGTTGGTATCTTATAAACTAATAAAGTACTTAAAAAATATCCCGAAAATATCAACTAGCCACTTATGCATGACCAAAAATTGTGCTATAGATTATTGTATTAGCCAACATTACCTAATTTATAGGAGATATTTTTTAAACCAGTTACATGCCAAATGAGCAACTTCTTCTAAAGTTCCCTGCTCTTCAAAAAGATTGCTAGCACCTGGAATGATCTTAAGTTCCTTATCTGCTATAACCATTCTCTCTAAAGCCCATTTATTATAATCTATTATTTCGTCATCTGTTCCGCCTACAATAAACAAAGTAGGTGCCTCTACATACATTAAGGCATCTTCAGCAAGGTCAGGCCGTCCTCCCTTAGATACGACTGCTTTTACAACATCCTTGAGCTCTCTTGCAGCTATTATTGCAGCTGGAGTCACTGTACTGGTGCCTAAATAACCCAGGTTAAGCCCTTTAGTATCAGATCTATTTAAAAGCCATCTGCTTACATCAATAAGCCTTATTGAAAGCATTTCTATATCAAAATGGGAGTCACGTGTTAACATCTCGATTCCTCCTTCATCTACTGTCAATAGATCGAGTAAAAGAGTTCCGAGACCACTTTTATTAAGTTCCTGTGCAATGTACTCGTCATGTGGACTTGAGCTTTTGCTCCCACTACCATACGCAAAAACAACAATTCCCCTGGCTCCTTTGGGAATATCAAGGATCCCGTTAAGATAGATTGGCCCAATTGGAATTTGGACTTCATTACTTTTTTCTTCTATATTAGATAATTCTTTCATTTTATCCCCCATACTCTAATAAGCAAAGCTATAATAAGCAAAATTTGTATTTTCCCTAAATATTTGTATTTTTCCTAAATAATATTTTGGGCATAATATAAGTTATCATCGCACTTGGGAAATAACGATTTTTTTTCTTTATAACCTTAGTTTGACAGTATCCACTAATTGGTATTGAATCTCTATGCTATTT
>ENA-UOOE01002863-UOOE01002863.1-fermentation-metagenome-genome-assembly--contig:-NODE-2863-length-11736-cov-4.536512_pt1 | contig 11736 bp, 3 predicted proteins | sample MGYA00245776_ERZ724021 | MGnify/ENA primary metagenome ERZ724021 (study PRJEB28704, sample SAMN03018321) | fermentation metagenome | biome: anthropogenic terrestrial biome; feature: soil; material...
AATCGGCAGATGTTTGAGGAATAAAGAAAGGAATTACAGCCGAAAAGTTAGTTTGGCGAATCTAACTTTGGCTTTGCATATAATATGTGTAAGGCTGTCACTGAGATATATCTTGGTGGAGAGCTACAAAGGTACACAGCTGTGCATAATGTGCAGTATAGGTCTGTGTTCCTTTACTGCACTTATTTTTTATCCTGAGACGGCAATTGGCTAACACCTCAGCTTTTTTAAGGTTGAGTGATATGCAATGCTGTGCACATGGATAAATTCTTCTAAGGTTCGGATGGAGAAAAGTATTCTCTATGAGCAAATTCCACCTGAACCTAAAATTACTTGATGATTAAAAAATTAGGGAGGAGTATTATGGCAATTATTGTTCAAAAATATGGAGGAAGTTCTGTAGGCACTCCAGAAAAAATAAAAAATGTAGCAAATACCGTAGTAAATAAAGTAAAGGCCGGAAATAGTCTGGTAGTTGTAGTGTCAGCTATGGGAGATACTACGGATGATTTAATAGCTCTGGCAAGACAAATTGCGGATAATCCGGATAAAAGAGAGCTGGATGCACTTTTATCCACAGGAGAAATGATGTCCTGTGCACTGCTTGCAATGGCTATCAAAGATTTGGGATATGATGCTATAAGTTATACAGCTTATCAAATTGGAATAAAAACCAGTGGTCAATATGGTAAATCTCTTATAGATGATATAAATGCAGATAGAATGAAGAAAAGCTTAGATGAAGGCAAAATTATAATTGCAGCGGGTTTTCAAGGCATAAATGATGAGGGAGATGTAACTACCCTTGGCAGGGGAGGTTCGGATACCACAGCAGTGGCTATAGCTGTAAAATTAAATGGAGTGTGTGAAATATACACTGATGTAGATGGAATATATAGTGTAGATCCTAGAAAATATAAAAATGCTAAAAAATTAGACGAAATAGATTATGAAGAAATGTTGGAGCTTTCAAGTTTAGGGGCTCAGGTTATGCATTCTAGATCTATAGAACTTGCACAAAAATATAATATACCTGTGTATGTAGGGTTAAGCAATAGTAATATAAGAGGAACAGTTATTAAGGGGGTAGATACAATGAATTTAGAAAGTAAACCAGTAACAGGGCTTGCTACCAGTGATGAGGATATTGCAATTACAGTAAAAGATATTAAAAATGATATAAATATTATTTCAAATTTATTTGAAAGTGTAGCAGAGAAAAAGATTAATGTAGATATGATAAGCCAGACTGCACCTATAAATGGTAAGGTTAATGTATCCTTTACCATACCAAAAGATGATATGAAGGAATGTTTAAATATTTTAAAATCTTATTTTGATAATAATCAGGTGGATATAGATGAAGACATAACCAAGTTTTCAGTAGTAGGTATAGGAATGAAAACTACTTCAGGAGTAGTTGCAAAAATGTTTAAGTTGTTTAGAGAAAATAATATAACTGTAAAGATGATAACTACATCGGAAATAAGAATTACCTGTGCTATAAAGCAAGAAGATAAAATGAAAACAATAAGCATCATAGCAGAAAAATTTAATTTATAGTGGTTTAATTATGTCTTTAGCAAAACTTTTAGGAGGAAACCAGTGTGAGATTAATAGGTAATATGGAAATTAAAGATAATGTTTTATACATTGGGGGAATAAGTGCGGAAAAATTAGTAAAAGACTATAAAACCCCACTTTATGTAATAGATGAAAAACTAGTTAGAGATAAATGCAAAAGATATTATAAAGCTTTTAAAGCACATAAAAATAATAAAGTCACTTATGCTGGTAAGGCCTTTTTAAATCTAGCTATGTGTCAGATAATAAATAGTGAAGGACTATATTTAGATGTGGTGTCAGAGGGAGAACTTTATACTGCGTTGAAAAGTGGTTTTCCTATGAAAAAAATTTATTTTCATGGAAATAATAAAACATTAGAAGAAATAGAAATGGGAATAGATCTTGAAGTGGGAAGATTTGTAGTAGATAATCTTTATGAAATGGATAAGATAAATTTTCTGGCAAAGGCAAAAGGTAAAATACAGAAGATACTTTTAAGGGTAACTCCTGGAATAGAAGCTCATACCCATGAGTATATAAAAACAGGACAGATAGATTCAAAGTTTGGGTTTACTATGGTAAACGGTGAAACCATGGATGTAGTAAAAAAAGCTATAGGTCTTTCTAATATAAAACTTACAGGTATTCACTGTCATATAGGTTCACAGATATTTGAAACCAAGCCTTATGAAGATGAAGTTGAAATTATGCTGGATCTGGTAAGGAGGATAAAGGATGAAACTGGATATGAAGTAGAAGAGCTGGATCTTGGTGGAGGATTTGGCATATATTACACTCCGGAGGATAAGCCTAAGACCGTGGAAGATTTCTGTAGTATTATACTGGAAAGGGCGGAATTGAAATCAAAGGAATTAAATATAAGATTACCATCCTTAGTAATAGAACCTGGTAGATCTATAATAGGGAATGCAGGAACAACTCTTTATACCATAGGTGCAATAAAGGAAATTCCAGGTATAAGAAAATATGTGTCTGTAGATGGGGGGATGGTAGATAATATAAGACCTGCACTCTATAATGCTCCCTATGAGTGTGCCATAGCAAATAGAGTAGAGGATAGCAATAAAGAAAAGGTGACTATAGCTGGAAAGTGCTGTGAATCAGGAGATATATTGATAAAAGATATACAACTTCCGGAGATTCAGTCAGGAGATATATTGGCTGTATTTACTACGGGAGCTTATGGATATTCTATGGCGAGTAATTACAATAAGATTCCAATTCCAGCAGTAGTTTTAGTAAAAGATGGAGAGGCAAAGTTAATCTCTAAAAGACAGAGTTTTGATAATATGATAGAAAATCAAATAATGTTGTAATTTAATTCCATCCTGCTTGGGAATTTATATTTTCACCTTTATTGGGAACAATAATGAAAGTACAATTCTTTTTCACAAGAAAGGATGGATTTTTTATGCTTTATATTATAGGTATAACTATAATTATATTCCTTGCAATAATTTATAAAAATTTAAATAAGTGTAGTGATGTGGATGAAAATATGGTAGATGATATTCCTACACTTAATTTAGGTAAGGAAGAATTAAAAAATTATGCTAGAGAAATATCAATTATACCGGCACAAGTTAAGAAAAGAAGCTGTAAGAAAAAATTAATTGATAGTTTAGATAAAAGTTATAAAAATATTTTAGATGGATATAATTTTTTTAACATGGAAATTAAAAACAGAGGGGATATAGTATTTTGTGCTGAATGGCTTTTAGATAATTTGTATTTGATTAAAAAAGAGTATAAAGATATAAAGACCAATATGCCAGGAAATTATTACAGGGATCTTCCTGTAATCACCAAAGGAGCTATGAAAGGATACCCTAGAATATATTACATAGCAAAGGAAATGTTACAGTGCAGTTATGGCACAGTAAGTGAAGAGACTATAGAGACTTTTATAAATGCCTATGAGGAAAATACAGTATTAAAAAGCTGTGAACTCTGGGCATTGCCTATAATGCTTAGAATAGCCTTGATTCAGAATATAAGTAATATAACAGAAAATATAGTGTTTATGCAAAAGGAAAGAAAAAGAGCAGAATCTGTAGCAGAAGGTATTATAAATTCTGGCAGTAATGTAGATTTTGAAATTGAACGGTTCAGAAAAAAGAGAATAAAATTTACTTCACCCTTTACAGAAAGATTTATAAAAATATTAAGAGATAATTTTATAGATAGTGCTGAAATATATGATTGGATAGATGAAGAATTAGACAAAGAAGATAGCAATGCTACAAGAGTGGTAAATATCAACCATCAAAAGCAGGCTATATATCAAGTATCCATGGAAAATTCCATTAATGGAATAAGGGAAGTAGGTGCGTTGAACTGGAAGGAAAATTTTGAACGCTTAAGTTATGTAGAACAGGTGTTAAGGAAAGATCCTTCAGGGATGTATGAACTTATGGACTTTAATTCCAGAGATTACTACAGACATAAAGTAGAGAAATTATCTAAGAAGATAAATGTACCTGAATCCTTCATAGCAAGGAAGGCTATAGAATGTGCAAAGGAAGCATCGGGAGAGGTATATGAAAAGCATGTAGGATATTATCTCATTGACAAAGGTATATCCTGCCTTAAGAAAAAGATAAAATCCAGTGGAGAAGAGTACCAAAAAGTTAATTCTGAAATTGGAAATAATATAACAGTAGATCTCTACATAGGGACTATAATATTTGGTACCATTTTTTTGGATTTATTGATAAATGGGATGAACTTCTATACTCAGAATCTGTCCTTATGGAAATACTTAGTTGCATTTATAGTATTTTTAATACCAAGTAGTGAAATATTTATATCCTTATTTAATTGGAGTATAAATAAACTTGTAGAACCCAGGTTTATACCTAAAATGGAATTTAAACAGGGTATACCGCAGGAATTTAGTACTATAGTTGTAATTCCAGCTCTTATAAACGATGTAGATAGGTTAAAAAGCCTTATAAATGATATGGAGGTATATTATTTAGCTAATGAGGAACAGAATTTGTACTTTGCATTATTGGGGGATTTTAAAGATAGCTTCTATGAAGAGGAAAGCGGAGATAAATTAATAGTAGAAACTGCCTTAAAGGAAATGAAAAATCTCAATAAAAAATATGGCAATGGCGAAAAAGATAAATTTTATTTTTTGAGTAGATATAGAAAATATAATGAAAAAGAAGAAAAATGGATCGGCTGGGAAAGAAAACGGGGAAAGCTTATGGAATTTAATTCCCTTATAAGGGGGAACGACAATACCAGCTATAATGTTATCAGTGGAGATATAACCAGTTTATGCAGTGCAAAATATATAATAACATTAGATGCAGACACCAAACTTCCAAAGGATACGGCTAAATTGCTTATAGGAGCTATGGCCCATCCATTAAATGTTCCTTATGTTGATAAAGACAGTAAAAAGGTATTAAGAGGGCATGGATTAATGCAGCCTAGGGTAAGTGTAAGTGTATTAAGTGCAAATAAAACAGTTTATTCTAATATTTTTTCCGGCGAAACAGGTATAGATATATATACCTGTGCTATTTCCGATGTATATGAAGATTTATTTGATGAAGGTATATTCACAGGAAAAGGTATTTATGATGTGGATATATTCAATAATATTTTAGGAAATGAAATACCTGAAAATACTGTGTTGAGTCATGATTTGCTGGAAGGATCTTATGTAAGGGCAGGGCTGGTAACAGATATAGAACTTATAGATGGATATCCTGCTTATTATGATTCCAGTTGTAAGAGGCTTCATAGATGGGTTAGAGGAGATTGGCAGCTTCTACCATGGCTGTTCAAGAAAAGTTCTTTAAATAAACTATCTAAATGGAAAATAGTAGATAACTTGAGGAGAAGTGCTGTAAGTCCAGCAGTTATAATACTTATTATAGCAACTTTAACTCTATTTTCTAATTCAGATAATTTGCTTTTAATAGCCCTTATTTCACTACTCTGTCCTATATTTTTTGACGTATCAGAGAGTGTTGTTTCTCCTGTAAAAGGTATAAGTCTTTCAGGAAAAGTAAGCAATTTTAAAGTTGCTATAGAACAGTTTTTCCTTATATTGAGTTTTTTGCCTTATCAGGCATATTTAATGTTAGATGCTATAATAAGGACACTCTATAGGGTTTTTATAAGCAAGAAAAATTTGCTTCAATGGCAAACTGCCGCAGATGTGGAAGCAACTTCAAAAAAAGAATTTGGCCATTATTTGAAATCAATGTGGATAGGTAGTGCTATTGCAGTTATGGTGGGTTTTCTGGGATTCATGAATTCTTTAGAGACAGCATTTTTAATATTGCCATTTTGCTTAGTTTGGTTCTTTTCACCATGGATAGCGTTTAATATAAGTGCAGATAGAAATAATAACAAAGATGAACAAATAAGCAGTCAAGATAGGGATTTATTAAGAAAACTCAGCAGAAAAACCTGGGCATATTTTGAAGACTTTATAACCTCAGAAACCAATTGGCTTTCACCGGATAATTATCAGGAAAAACCCTATAAAGGAATAGCCTATAGGACTTCTCCAACTAACATGGCTATGGGTATTACTTCAAATATAGTGGCTTATGACCTGGGATATATAGGCATATCAGAACTGCAGTACAGACTCCATAATATACTTTTAAATATGGAATCCTTAGAAAAGTATAAGGGTCATTTTTATAATTGGTATAATATAAAGAATAAAACTCCTCTTTATCCTAGGTATGTATCTACAGTAGATAGTGGCAATCTAGTAGGATATATATGGCTTGTAGAAGAAAGTTTAGATGAATATATGGGATATCCACTGATAAATAAAAATTTACCTCTAGGTTTAAAGGATACTTTGAAATTAGCAGAAGATGAAATTTATAAAGAATTTAAAGTTAAACAGGTATACAAAAGTTTTATAGAGAAGCTTTCTAGTGATGATTTGAATAAATTTGGAGGAGAAGGTAAAATCGATGTATTCCTATTGAGGTCATTTTTGTATGAATTAATAAAAAAATCTATGGAATTCGATAAAAAATCTGTAAAGTTGTATTGGAATATGAAAGTCTACAATATGGCTATAAAGTTTTTAGAAGAATTAAATAATATTTTCCCCTGCATTGGATTCATAGATGAAAATTTACAATTTGAGGATTTTAAACATAGGTTTAATGATTTAGCAGTTAAAGTACCTTTAGAAAAAGTTCCAGCAGCTGTCGATAAATTAATTAATGAATTTGATCATCAAAAGGGAAATAATAATGTAAATGCTTTGAAAGAGAGTTTGTTACAGACTAAGTCAAATATAGAAAAGATTATATTTGAAATAAGAACTATAAAAAATACTTTATCCAATATGGGAAAAGAACATAATTTCAGTATGCTATATAATAAAAAGAGACAGCTTTTTGCCATAGGATATGATGTGGAAAAAGATACTCAGGGTAAAAATTATTATGATCTGCTTGCATCAGAAGCAAGGCAAGCCAGTTTTGTAGCTATAGCTAAAGGTGAAGTGGAGCAGGCCCACTGGTTTAACCTGGGAAGGGCCATGACTTCTGTAGGCGGAGGTAAAGGATTAGTTTCTTGGTCGGGAACTATGTTTGAATATTTGATGCCTCTTATAATTATGAAAAAATTTCCCGATACTTTGTTTAGTGAAACTTATGAATATATAGTTGAGGTACAAAAAAACTATGGAGATAAAAAACATGTACCCTGGGGTATATCAGAATCCGCATATTATGATTTTGATATAAATTCCATATATCAATATAAGGCTTTTGGAGTTCCGGGCATAGGATTAAAAAGAGGCCTTACTAATGAGTTGGTGGTTTCTCCTTATGCTTCTGTAATGGCACTTCAGGTTGATTTTAAAAATGCACTGGATAATATAAAAAGACTTATAGAACTTAAAGCTGAAGGAATATATGGATTTTATGATGCTATAGACTATACTTCCGAAAGGTTGTCTAAAGGTAGGAAAAGTGCTATAGTAAATTGTTTTATGATACACCATCAGGGAATGAGTTTTATGTCTCTGGATAATGTACTTATGAAAAATATTTTACAAGAAAGGTTTCATAAAATTCCAAGGGTGAAATCTGTGGAACTTCTTCTGCAAGAAAAAGTTACCAAAACTATTATTTATAATAGAGAAGAGCATAGCAAAGAAGCCAAACCTTTATTTAAAGAGGAAAATATGGTGGGGAGAAAATATACTACTGCAGTTACTAAAGCTCCGGAGACAAATATAATTTCAAATGGAAATTATTATTTAATGATGACAAATAGCGGCAGCGGATATAGTAAAAGAAAAGATATTATGGTATATAGATGGCGCGAAGATGTTACCATCGATAATACAGGAATGTTCTTTTATATAAAAAATATAAATTCAAATGAGTATTGGAGTGCTACTTTTGAACCTTGTAAATATGAGGGAGAAGATTATGAAGTTGTATTTCTTCCTGATAAGTGTGAATTTAAAAGAAAGGATGGCAATTTAAGAACCTATACTGAAGTTACCGTATCTCAAGAGGATGAAGGAGAAGTAAGAAGAATTTCAATTACAAATAGCAGTAGTCATAAAAGAGAAGTTGAAATTACCAGCTATTTAGAAGTAACTCTTGCACCCTATAATGCAGATTTAGTTCATCCTGCGTTTGGTAATCTGTTTATAGAAACTGAATTTGTTCAAGAACCAATGTGCATTATTGCAAGCAGAAGGCCTAAATCGAAGGAGGAGAGATTGTGGCTTATGCAAACCATAGCAGTAGAAGGAAAGCAGATAGGCTCTGTTCAATATGAGACCAGCAGAGTTAACTTTATAGGCAGGAATAGAAATCTTACAAATCCCAGAGCTATGGATGCCGATGCACAGTTAACTAAATCTGTAGGTGCAGTAATTGATCCTATAATAAGTATGAGAGTTAGAGTACTTATAGAGCCTGGGAAGACTTGTAAAGTGGCTTATAGCACTATAACTGCAAATTCCAGAGAAAAAGCAATTGAACTTGCCAATAAGTATAGGAATATGTCCAACGTGGATAGAATATTCCAGCTTTCCTGGACAGAAGCTCAATTGGAGATGAAATATTTGGGCATAAAATCAAATCAGGCAAATATGTATCAAAAAATAGCTTCAAAGATTCTATTTATAAATAATTTGTTTCAAGATAAATATGAATATATTACTAAAATAGAACAAGGCCAGTCAGCACTGTGGCCTTATGGAATTTCAGGAGATCTACCTATAGTTCTTCTTATTATAAGAGATGAAAAACATATGGAATTGGTAAGGCAGCTTATAAGTGCACATGAATATTGGAGTTTAAAAGGATTGTCAGTAGATCTGGTTTTGTTGAACCTGCAGGGTACCTCCTATGTACAATTACTTCAGGATAAGATAAGGGATACAGTAAATTCAAGAAGAGCAAGTAAAAAGAATATACATGGAGGAATATTTATATATAACAACAGTACTATGAATAAGAAGGATATAGAATTTTTTATGGCTGTATCCAGAGTTGTAATAGATGCTGAAAGGGGAGAACTAATAAAGCATATTAAAGATACTGAACAGAAAAAAGTAGGGCTTTATGGAAATACAAATAAGAGGTATAAGAAGAATACTTCAAATTATAGTTTTAAAATTTCGGAACTTCAGTACTTTAATGATATAGGGGGATTTTCTAAAGATGGAAAATCATATTTTATAATACTGAAAAATTATAGTAATACCCCTGCTCCCTGGATAAATGTAATCTCAAATAAAAAATTTGGATTCCATATTTCTGAAAATGGAGTGTCTTATACATGGAATAAAAACAGCAGAGAAAATAAACTTACCACATGGTCAAATGATCCAATTGTGGATGGAGAAGCTGAAGCGCTATATATAAAAGATGATATTACAGAACAGATATGGAGTGTATCTCCTAAACCAGTGAGAGATTCGGGAGAATATATAATAGAGCATGGTTTTGGATTTTCTACATTCAAGCATGAGGCTAATGAAATATTGGGGGAAATGACTGTATTTGCAGATATGGAGGAAAGTGTGAAAATCTGTCGGGTGAAACTAAAAAATATTGGAGCAGGTAAGAGAAAACTTTCATTGACTTATTATGCAAAGTTAGTACTGGGAGTTTGCCATGAACAAACAGCTCAGTATATATACACAGGATTCAACAGTAAAGAAGAATATATATATGCTATAAATCCTTATAGTGAATGCTTCAACAAAGGCATATGTTATATGAAGATTTTAGGAGGAAGGGACTTGTCCTATACTTCAAGTAGAGAAGAGTTTATAGGAAGAGGGGGAGACGTATCAACTCCAAAAGGTTTAAAATATGAAAATTTTTCTGGTAAGATAGGAGTCGGGTTTGACCCTTGCTTTGCTGAAAGTATAAAAATAGAGTTAGATGAGAATAGTGAAAATGAGATTTTAATTCTTTTGGGACAGGAAGACAGTTTTGAAGAAATAAGCAGAATTATTAAAAAATACAGTAATATAGAAAACTGTGTTAAAGAATTAGGTAAAGTTAAAGATTATTGGGAAAAACTATTTAATGTTATACAGGTTACTACTCCGGATACTTCTATGAATATTATGTTAAATGGCTGGCTTATGTATCAAGTGGTAGCATGTAGATACTTTGCAAGAACTGCATTTTATCAGTCTGGTGGAGCTTATGGATTTAGAGATCAGCTTCAGGATGTAATGGCTATCTGTTATTTAAATCCTGATATAACAAGAGAGCATATAGTATATAGTGCTTCCAGACAGTATTTAGAGGGAGATGTGCAGCATTGGTGGCATCCTTATGTGGAGAGTGGAATAAGAACTAGGTTTTCAGATGATCTGTTGTGGATGCCTTATGTAGTAGCAGATTATATACAAAATACGGGAGATTACAGTATATTGGATGAAGAAGTTCTATATCTTGAAGATGAACAGTTGAAAGAGGGAGAGGATGAAAGATATAAGATAGCCAATGTTTCTGATAAGAAAGGAACAATTTATGAACACTGTATAAAGGCTATTGAAAGATCTCTAAGATTTGGCCCTCACAATATACCTCTCATGGGATCAGGAGATTGGAATGACGGTATGAGTACCGTGGGAAATAAAGGTCAGGGTGAAAGTGTATGGCTAGGGTGGTTCTTATATAGTATATTGGATAGATTTCAATCCATATGTAAATTTAAGAAAGACGATAAACATTCAGATGAGTATTTTAAGTTAAAAGAATTTATAAGAGAGAATATAGAAAGAAATGCATGGGATGGAAGCTGGTATAGAAGGGCATATTTTGATAATGGGACTCCACTTGGTTCTGTTGAAAATGATGAATGTCAGATTGATGCAATTTCACAATCATGGGCAGTTATATCAGGAGCTGCAAAGGAATCAAGGGCCAGAGAGGCTGTAGATGCTCTGGAAAGAAATCTTATAAGAGAAGATAAAGGAGTTATGTTATTGCTTACTCCAGCTTTTGATAAATCTTCCCTGGAACCTGGATACATTAAAGGATATATACCTGGAGTTAGAGAAAATGGAGGTCAATATACCCATGCCGCTATATGGTCTGTCTTGGCACTTGCTAAGATATGTCACAATGATAGAGCTTATAAAGCTTTTTCCATGATAAATCCTATAAATCATACTAAAACCTATTTGAATTGTGAGATTTATAAGGTAGAACCTTATGTAATGTCAGCAGATGTATATGCAATAGACTCCCAGATGGGAAGGGGGGGCTGGAGCTGGTATACAGGTGCTGCGGGATGGATGTATAGAACTGGCATAGAGACAATTCTGGGATTGAAGCTTAATGAAAATTATGGATTTACAATTTCCCCTTGTATACCAACTAGCTGGAAGGGATATACTATAAAATATACCAGAGGAGAATGTATATATAATATAAAAGTAGAGAGAGATTCCAAAAAAGGAATATGGCTTGATGGAAATATGATTCACAATAAAGTTGTCCCCTTTCTAAATGGAGGAGAACATGAAGTAAAAGTAAATATATAGAATTATACCTCCTAAATTTATTTGGGAGGTTATAATTTTAAATTAAGTGATTCTAAGGTTTAGATGGAGTTTGATTATAAGAAATGCTTTTCTCCGTCTAAACCTTATTAACAGTA
>ENA-UOOE01002865-UOOE01002865.1-fermentation-metagenome-genome-assembly--contig:-NODE-2865-length-11732-cov-7.372442_pt1 | contig 11732 bp, 9 predicted proteins | sample MGYA00245776_ERZ724021 | MGnify/ENA primary metagenome ERZ724021 (study PRJEB28704, sample SAMN03018321) | fermentation metagenome | biome: anthropogenic terrestrial biome; feature: soil; material...
GTAATGCATTTGGATCATTATTTGTTTTAATATTCCGTGAAATTTATCGTACTTTGTTATAAAATAACTCGTCGCCTCAACGCCAGCGTTATGTTCAAATTTTCAGTTCTGTCCACTTTAATTCTTACTTTTTGTTTGGGTGTCTCCGCACAATACAAGGAAGAAGATCTGTCACTTAGCATACGCGAGATCAACGAGAAGTATTATCAAGGAACAAACTTTTATGTGGGTGTTGCACCGGGTAGTTCCTATTTAAGCCCCGCCAACAAATATGCGCCAGACGTGAAAAAAGTACTCAATAACCAGCGGGATCCTTCCGATCTTGTATGGGATAAACTTAAATATACGATAAAATACCTGCGATCGGTCGCAGAGCGTGTCGATGGCATAGGCTGGCAGGCCCATGTATCACTTGGATGGGAGAATGATCCGGAAAAAGTTGAGGGTTTAAAAAGGCAGATAGAGTGGGCACATGCCAACCACCTCGAATTCCATATTACTGAACTTGATGTGATTTGCCCAGTTGATAAATGAAAAACCGATCGGCAGGCACAGGCTAAAACTATCGACACAATTTGTGATATAGCCATGTCGTATGTGGGTAAAGGAATGGCAACCATAAATTTTTGGGACATTATTGACGGCAGCCGAAATCTTTCGGGAAACAACAAATATTTTGGTGGTATATTTCCGGATCACGATATTGAAAAACATCGTAGCGATCCCGTCTATCTGACCATCAAAAAAGCGAAGCTCAAACACGCCCCTTCACTCAGCACCCAAAATGCAAAGCGATAGTTTGTTCGTTTTGGTTACTGATAAAACCGGAACAAATTAAAAGTATCCTGATATTGGATACTGATTATTCCCACATGGTTGACAAATTCCTGGCATCATTCAGCATTCTTGCAGTATCAGCTGCGAGAATATACCCTGTCCTTCATTTTTATCTGTATTCATTGCGATGGGTATGTCGAACTGGGGTAGTCTGATCCATCTGTTGAGATGATCCATGGCAGCTTCGAATCCATAATGGAAGGGGATCAGGCTGCACATTGGGAAATCCATGAAAGCGGTGTAAGCGATCCAAAATCTCTTCTATTGGTCGCCTCATAAGCATCCAGGCAGATCTTGAATGACCTGTTGCAATGATAAATTCCGGGTGGAGGTTGCCGAGTGGTTGGACTTTAGGGTTTCCCTTCAGGGCCATTACAGCTTGCAAAAAGATATCGAATCGGAGCGGCCCTTCCAGATCAATTGTATCTACAGCTACATCCAGACTTCCATACCTTGCGGGATTCCAGTTCCTGAGTCCCTGAGGGCTGTGAACGCCCGCGGGTTGGGCCGAAACTTCCACCCAGGCATAGCCCGATCGCATCAAATAATCGTACAATTGTCACCAGTCTGAATCAATATCATACTTAGCTGATACATTGAGCCATTCAATGACCACCGTACCGTTGAATTTCTCAGGGTTAACCGGCCTACGCACAATCATCCGGGTCTTGTAAGGATAATGGGTGTCAAGTGGGGTGGCCACCCCTGGTTTGGTTTTAAAATCATAGCGGTGTGCTTTCCCTTCCACGAAATATTCTTCCTCCATCTGACATGCACAACGAATTTTAAGTAATTGATCATTTAATTATTGTTTATATTTGTTTCTTGAAAGTTTTCGTTAATACTTTGCTTGAATCAATTGCCGGAACTATGAATAAATTGAATATTTTACTTTGTCTTTCAGTCGGACTTGGGTTTTTTTTCTACCCCTTTACTTCGTTGAGTGCCAAAGTCAGGAACAAAAAAATGAACATTCTATTCCTTTTGGCCGACGACTTAAGGTGGAACTCGATTGGTTATTTCGGTAACAATATTGTGTACACACCCCACATAGATAAGTTGGCTGAAGCAGGTGTCAAGTTTGAAAATGCTTATGTCACAACGCCCATTTTATCTGTAAGCAGGGTATCGATTTTAACTGGTCAGTATATGAGTCGACATGGTATTAATCGCTTTTCAAAGGAGATTGATAAGGTGAGTTTTGCCGATACTTACCCTTCTGTACTTAGAAGAAATGGATATTATACCGGTTTCGTAGGAAAATATGGAGTCGGCAAAATAAGAAAGGAAGATTTTGACTATGTCAATTCGTACGAAGGATTACACTGGCTACCATTGAACGGAGCAAAGATCCAGGTGTTGGGGGAAAGATGAAAACGGGCTCCTCTACACCCAAATTCAAAGAGATTCAATACATGTCACAGATAAAAATTTGAGCGACGCACTCTATTTTCTTGAAAACAGGCCAGCCGATAAGCATTTTTGTTTGTCGGTAAGCTTTTTTGCAGCACATGCACAGGATAATCATCACGACCAGTACCGCTATAAGCCATCGAGCGAAAAATATTATCAAGATATTGAAATTCCATTGTCTGCAACATCAACTCCTCAACTTTACCATTCGTTGCCTCCCTTCATAGCCAATGAAAAATGTGAAAGCAGGGTTCGGTGGCACTGGCGATTTGATACTCCCGAGAAATATCAGATGTACATGAAGGCCTATTATAGAATGGTTACCGAAATTGATCTGGCAGTGGGTGAAATTATTGACAGATTGAAGGAACAGGGTGAACTTGATAATACGTTAATCATATTCACGGGTGATAACGGATATTTTCAAAGTGATTATCAGATTACCGACAAATGGTATGCCTATGAGCAATCCATCCGTGTACCCTTGATAGTTTTTGCCCCCAGGATTCCGGCTGGTAAGAGAAATATAAGCTATAAAGAAATTGTACTAAACATAGATATCGCTCCCACATTACTTTCTGCTTCTGGAGGTCCTGTTCCTGATACCATGTAGGGAGAAGATCTGTCAAGAATTTACCTGAAGCAACACTTCACGTGGAGGGATGATTTTTTCTTTGAACATCCCTCTATAAATAATGAAGAATTTATACCCTCGTCCCAGGCGGTGATGTCCACTAAAGAGAAATATATATTGTATCCTCATTACGGATTTCAGTAATATTTTGATTTAAGAAGAGATCCATTGGAAACTGACAACGCTTTTCTTCGGATAGCAGGTACAAAAAAGATGAGCAAGCTGAAAAAAAGATTTCAACAATTAAAAGAGATGGCAAAGTAAATACAGGAAGATGTGATGTAGTTCTGGAAGAATATCCAGTCCTATCTCCTGAGATTGTACGTAGGATTGTTTCAATCCTTGTTGTGCTGGATGTAGTTCTGGAAGTCAATTTCTTCTCTATCTGCTTTTCGCCCATTTTATCTTTCAATCCTTGTTGTGCTGGATGTAGTTCTGGAAGATTCAGATTGATTGTTTCCATGCTTTTTCAAGTCGTTCTTTCAATCCTTGTTGTGCTGGATGTAGTTCTGGAAGAATTTTTAAGGTAGTGGACGACGGGGAATTTCTGACTTTCAATCCTTGTTGTGCTGGATGTAGTTCTGGAAGACTTGCTCCACGCCTTGTTGACCTTATCCCTATCGGCTTTCAATCCTTGTTGTGCTGGATGTAGTTCTGGAAGTGACGCATGCGATCCGTCAACGTGGATAAATAACATTTCTTTCAATCCTTGTTGTGCTGGATGTAGTTCTGGAAGTTTCTTTGAAAGAATTTCAAATATAATGGATTTTTACTTTCAATCCTTGTTGTGCTGGATGTAGTTCTGGAAGCTGGGCCACAGCCTTTATATTTTCTTGCTTCTTTCAGCTTTCAATCCTTGTTGTGCTGGATGTAGTTCTGGAAGTAGTTGTTTTTCCGTTTTAATACCCATAGCACAGTTCTTTCAATCCTTGTTGTGCTGGATGTAGTTCTGGAAGATCGGCTCTATGCTGTATGCGGGCTTCTCATCTTTTAAATCTGCAAGATTAACCTCCAGCCATGTTTGAACTCTTTGCTCTGCGTTCTCCACATATATAAATGGCATTTCTATGTCGTAGATAACAAAATAATCTCCTGCAGAAGGTTTTAGAATGGTGTTTGGTAGCGCCATTCCGCTCGCCTCAAATTCTTCGTCAGATTTTATTAGGGTTATCCTATACTTACTTGAAACACCATTAAGGGATTTACTGGTGTCTTCTACCACCTCCCTTATCTTGCCATTAGCAAGGATGGTAAACTCATATCCAGCCAGCACCCCTGTAGTGAATGATATTTTGGCATCCTGCGTAGATGTGTACTGTTCGTCGGCAAGGTTAAAACCAATATCTTTCACCCAGATATCAAATGTAGGTGAATAGTTTTCATCATCTGGTTTATTGGTGGTGACCTCAGATACTGCGATCACCTCGTCTATACGACCAAGGCCGGATACTTCTACTCCAGCAATAGATGGGTATATGTCCTCATTGGGTGCAAGAGCGTCTTCTCTTATTCCATGAGAAGCGATAGAATCCAAATCTTCTACATAGTCTTTATAGTTTCCAGAAATGACGCTGTCCCTGAAAACTTTCGGCATGATATTGCGAATATTGACGGTGCTGTCGATCGGATTCGGGTCTGGAGGGAAATTGCTATACCTGTTTGTGAAGTAGTTCATTGGAACGTTCCTGCTACCACCCATTCCGCTTAACCTGTTGACAATAGATGCGTCTGGCATAGTCTTGGTAATCTTCACAAGACCACCGTCATTCCCATAGTAAAAAACATGGTGTATCTCTTCAGGCTCATATCCTATATTAATAGTATTGCCCCTTATGTTAAACCTTACGCCAAAATATTCATAGGTCTTTGAAAGCAAATCCCAAAGAGTAACGTTGTTTACGTCTATGCGGACTGAATCACCTGATAGTGACAGCTGATTGATAGTCCACTTGTCACCGAAGTAGTGTTTAAGATTATTTTCTATCAGCTGCTTAAACTGGTTTATATCCGCATATATGCTAAATGTAGTACCAATTGATACATAGGTGTCGACAGAAACAAGGGCGAGGTTTCGCACCTTGCGCCTTGTCAGTTCATCTTCCACACCCTTGAACATGAGCGTATAAATGTAGTCTAATGAAGTATTGCTTTTTTCAACGGTAGGGTGGGAGGAGGATATGTTATATTTTTCTCCGTTATATTCTACATATGCACCGGAAAAGTCGGCGGCATCGGGTACGGCTGATACATCTGTGGCAATCCACATGGATGGGTGCTTCACAGTCATGGATATTCTGCGAATACCCATCTGCGGGTCTGTAAATGTATATTCATTTACCTGCCAGCGTGTCACCCCGTTAATCTTTATATCAATCATGCGCTAAGCCTATTTTATACAAATTTAACATAAAAAACGCATTTAAAAAATCACTTATTCATGCGAAGCTCCCTATTTATGAACGATAGACTCCCATGTGTCGATATTTAAATATAACATATATTAACAAAAAATGCTTGTTTTATAAAAATAATTGTCATAATATTGCCGCATTATAAACAAGATATAACCAGAATGAAAAAAGTAGTTGCCCTGTTGATGATTTTGTCCTTGATATCCTGCGATAAGGAGGATGCGGATATGCCAAAATTCGATTATGACATTAATAGTCTAATCGGAACGTGGGACGTAACCCATATAAGGGGTGAGAGCGGTGGTTATTTCAGTATTAAGATTCCACCAGTTTCTGACTATTTCGACGAAACGTTTATAATATTAAACAGTAACAACACGTATGTGCTGGATGGATGGTATGGGAGCCTATCGGGAGAGTATAAGGCTGATGGCAAGAGTGTTTTACTATATGACAACAATATGCTTGCCGCTAAATGCGCCATATCCTCAATGATTGATGGACATATGGAAGCTACCATCACGATAATGGAAACCATGTTTACAAGCGATATGAAGCTGCTCAAGCGGTAGTCTTATTCCATACAGTACATTTTGCCGTGTCGTCTGAAATAATATTTACTTCACTGTCATAGTTGTCTATATACAGTATGGCATGATCCTTTACGGTAGCTGCAATCTTGCTTCCCCTGCCCGTATATATCCTACAAACGTCATACCCGCTAATCTCGAAGTTAACTACAGATGCGTTAAACACATACATAGGCCTGCTGCTTTTTATGTCCACCTCCTTCTCGTTGTAAACACCATTTCTAAGTAGTGCCTCGTCGTGTTTTCTCATGTCGGATAGCGAAGGAAACTCCCGTTTCATGCACCATGTTATGCCGTTGATGTATTTCTCAATGAGTCCTGTTTCCCCCCATTTATCCTGCCACTCTTCACATAACCCGAGTTTTATAGCCTGTCTCTTGAATTTATCCATTATGCGTTTACGTTTAATGCCCATCCCTTTCCGGTGCTGGACGATATTACCACATCCTCGAATCTTTTCAGTATAGCGTTGCTCGATGTTGCTATGGCTGCCGTATTAAGCTCTATTGCCTGCAGGTGATTGATCATTGCCGTTTGATATTGTATAAGCACGGCCATAGTCGGTCTATTCTCTGGGAGCATCATAAAGTCGGTATATTCAAAGAATCTCTGGCGTATGCTATTCAGGTAACCACCAAGTACCAGAGCCATGTCCTCTGTTATATTGGATACACCCTTTGATATTCCAGTCAGGTTCGTCTCCTTGTTCCTCAAGTTGATACCAAGCTGCTCCAGATTCTTCATGTACTCCGTCGCTATTGCATCTCCCGACTTTATTATATCAGCCGACAGGGCTGATATCTGCGCTATTTCCTGCGGAGACATGGCATTATCATTTTGCCAGAACTTGTCAATTAAAGCAAACACGGGTTCAAGGGACTTTTTCATGATATTTGACAGCGCCGAATTGATAACCATGTTCTGCATCATGTCCCCGAACCTCTTCTCCATAGCCTCGGTGGTACTGCCAAACGACACGTATGCATCCAACCATGCCTGAGCAAAATCTTCGGCCGCACTTACTATGTCTGATCCTGTAAGCCTGTCTATGGCATCCTTGACCACCCTTTCAGACTCAAGCATCTTCTCCTGCCTCTGTGCCTCTAATTCCTCGATCTTCTTCTTGTCTGAATCCTTGCCCTTCTTTTTCTCGGCTTCGATCTGCTTGTTTATGGCAGACACCTGCTTTTTCAAATTTTCCGCCTGCTGGGTGGCAGCCTTGTAATAGTCGGAGCCGAGAGATTCCTCCATCGCCTCGCCAAGCCTCCTATATTCCTTTTCGAGCGACCTTACAACCTTCTCCTGTTTTTCTATCTCCTTGTCGTACCTTCTGTTACGGATGTTTTTAAATACGTTTATGTATCCGGTAATTCCTTTTATAACGTCCTTTATTCCGCTCGGATCGCCCATTAACAGCTTCGCCGCCCCCATGCCCGTGGAGACGTTAGAGCTCATTATATCCCCAGCTATGTTTGTCCAGAATGATGCGTCGCTATTGCCTCCGGTTGCGGCCGACATCAAGCCCTTTAGCTCCTCGAAATAACCAATCACCTCCTGTACGCCTCTGCTAAACCTGTTTAATGCCTCCATGGCAGCATCTGGCTGGTTTTCATCCGTTGCCTTGACGAAAGATTCCCATCCATCTCTCAGCGCAAAAAACGGGTTCTTCTCGTCTATCTTTTGCTTTAGTCTGTCTATAGCCTGCTGCACGGCTTTTGCATCAGCCGCATTCAGCTTAGACGTGTCAGTTTTCTGTACTTCTTCCAGACTGCTTTTAAGCGTTTCAATGGTATAGTTTTCAAGATCGGAAAACAGCACTCTCCACGCATTAGAATTCTTCATCTCGTCGAATGCGAGCGTCGCCGTTTCCTCCTTTGCTATTCTCTCTGCTTCAGCTATTGCTCTGTCAACAAGCTCACTGTTAGATGCGGTTCTACCATCGTTGAGGTCCTTGATCTTCTTGTTCTTCTTCTTCTCTATGTCTTCTATCTTCTTGGCATAGTCTCTATATTGCTCCAGAAGATTCTCCATCATAAGCTCCTTGGCCCTTTTCTCCTTGATGTCAGCCGCCGTGATCATCGACTCGAGAACAGACAACTGGAATTCGGTAAGTTTGATTTCTTCCGAAAACACGCCACTCTTGCCCTCCGACTCCCACTTTGCACGGGCTATGTCGAGGTTTGTGTTTATCATTGCCTGCTTACGCTCCTCTATGGCCAGCAGATCTTTTTTCTTTGTTAATTCTATTTGTGCGAGTTCCTTCTCGGTTCCATCCTTCCTGGCATCAACCCTGACCTGCTCTATCTCCAGTGCATATTTCTTCTCTTCAAGAGCCATTTTTGCCCGAAGCTCGGACAGTCTCTCCGTCGCCTTGGCTATTGCGTTCTGATCGCCAATCCAGCCCTTGTTTCTTTTTGCATCATCCTTCGGGTCAAGGGAGAACCCCATCTCAGAGGCGAGCTGCTTTGTCAATCTTATGTTTTCCTTGTATATTGCAGCCTGCTTCTTGCTGCCCTCGTCAACAAGACCGCTGTATGCTTCATATTTTTTTGTTAAATCATCATAATCATCCCTCATGCGGGTGATATATGAATAAACAGTGCCGTCCTGATTCGAATATTTCAAAAATGAGGCGTTGTTTTCTTTAGTAAATCTGTCTACTGTCTTCTGCCAGTCGGCCAGCTCTATCATTGAGTCTATTTCCGCCCCTCTTTCCTCCCGTGCTTTCTTGATCAAAAGAGCCCTCTCTGCTTCAAGTTCTTTTATTTTGCGAAGGTTATTTATCTGATAGCTTTCTGTTCCGGCAAACACAAACTTTCCGTGATCCTCCCTTAGCTTGACAAGCTCCTTCGTTATGGCGATAACCCTGTCTTCATTCTCGGCGGTGGATTTCCTGTCGAGCTCTTCATTAACGCTTCTTATTGCTGCGGCAAGGTCGAGATTCTTTGCTGTTTCCAGATCGAGATTTGAAAATATGTCTGGGTACATGCGTTGAAGCTCGCCAAGTTTTAACTGTCTTTCACGCCTTGTTTTCGTCTCGTCTTTAATGGCATTGACAAGTTCAGTCACCCTGGCACGTTCCCCATCTGCGTACTCTTTTGCCTTTTCAAGACTATCGTTAAATTTCCTCTGTGCAGCCTCTGCCGCCGTCGTATTATCCCTCAATAGGACTTTCAATCCTTGTTGTGCTGGATGTAGTTCTGGAAGTGGAGAGAATGTTAAGACAGCCAAGGGGCGTTCGTACTTTCAATCCTTGTTGTGCTGGATGTAGTTCTGGAAGAGAAATTGCTCGATGCGGTGACAATTTGAATCTTTTCTTTCAATCCTTGTTGTGCTGGATGTAGTTCTGGAAGAGAAAGGATCGATTCGTGAAGAACTTCGGGTCCATATACTTTCAATCCTTGTTGTGCTGGATGTAGTTCTGGAAGCCTGCAAACTCGTAGGTTTCGTCATCCTCAAACTGGCTTTCAATCCTTGTTGTGCTGGATGTAGTTCTGGAAGGCCAAGGCAGTGTATCTTTTTCGGGTCAGGCAACAATCTCTTTCAATCCTTGTTGTGCTGGATGTAGTTCTGGAAGTACGGGCGCAAAGATATGAAAAAAGAAATTACTCTAAATTTCAATCCTTGTTGTGCTGGATGTAGTTCTGGAAGAGTCTCCATCTGCCTACTCTGCTTCGGGCAGTGCTGCATTTCAATCCTTGTTGTGCTGGATGTAGTTCTGGAAGTCTATCTCGCTGATGAACGGCTTTCGCTTCTTGTATAATTTCAATCCTTGTTGTGCTGGATGTAGTTCTGGAAGCAAGCTGGAATTTTGGGCTTGAAGGCTTTGATGGTTATTTCAATCCTTGTTGTGCTGGATGTAGTTCTGGAAGCCTGAACCGTGCAAATATATTTAGTTAATTCTTTGCATTTCAATCCTTGTTGTGCTGGATGTAGTTCTGGAAGTTTTTTCTCTTATCTTCCAATTTTTTATCTTGCTTTTATTTCAATCCTTGTTGTGCTGGATGTAGTTCTGGAAGGTCCTGCCTCTTCCATCTGTCTGCGTTGCGCTGCAATTTCAATCCTTGTTGTGCTGGATGTAGTTCTGGAAGTTTTTTTTGAAAAGCGGTACACATGTCCCTTGATAAATTTCAATCCTTGTTGTGCTGGATGTAGTTCTGGAAGGACTGGTGGTGCACGACACGCACGATCAGCGTGTCAATTTCAATCCTTGTTGTGCTGGATGTAGTTCTGGAAGTTGATCAAATTCCCGTTTTCGATAAGACAATATGGGATTTCAATCCTTGTTGTGCTGGATGTAGTTCTGGAAGACAGAAAAAAGGACAAGGGAAACTAACTAATTATAATTTCAATCCTTGTTGTGCTGGATGTAGTTCTGGAAGAGGCGGGATGGAGCTCAAAGTTTATTCCGAGATTATATTTCAATCCTTGTTGTGCTGGATGTAGTTCTGGAAGTTCAATGAATGTTTCATTTAATGGTCTAATTCCTATATTTCAATCCTTGTTGTGCTGGATGTAGTTCTGGAAGCCTGCTATGGTTTTTGTCTTATACAATTCTATAATATTTCAATCCTTGTTGTGCTGGATGTAGTTCTGGAAGAAGGCAAACGATTAATTCAGTAAGTTATTATTTGGAAATTTCAATCCTTGTTGTGCTGGATGTAGTTCTGGAAGGTCGATAGGAAAAGCATATCTGGAGAATGGGAAAGATTTCAATCCTTGTTGTGCTGGATGTAGTTCTGGAAGTTTAATTCAATTGTCTGCAATACGCCGTTACTGAAGATTTCAATCCTTGTTGTGCTGGATGTAGTTCTGGAAGATCAATAATTCTGCTTATTTGATTTCCTTGTAATAGATTTCAATCCTTGTTGTGCTGGATGTAGTTCTGGAAGGTTTTTAGTTGATGATAATTATATTTTAAACATTCGATTTCAATCCTTGTTGTGCTGGATGTAGTTCTGGAAGTAGCCACATTTATCCCATAAGGCGGATCAACTATCGCATTTCAATCCTTGTTGTGCTGGATGTAGTTCTGGAAGACTTATAGGCGACATTGACTATTTCAGATTGTTTTAAATTTCAATCCTTGTTGTGCTGGATGTAGTTCTGGAAGACCGCTTCCCCGAAATACTCGTTAGACTGCCTTAATTTCAATCCTTGTTGTGCTGGATGTAGTTCTGGAAGTGATGTTAAGAGCCGCAGGCGGTAGGCCAAAAACAAATTTCAATCCTTGTTGTGCTGGATGTAGTTCTGGAAGCGTTATATCTAATGGCCTGGTCTATGTTCAAATTTTGATTTCAATCCTTGTTGTGCTGGATGTAGTTCTGGAAGAAGCCGGAACACAAAGTGATCAGTTATTCCGTTCTTGATTTCAATCCTTGTTGTGCTGGATGTAGTTCTGGAAGTTTAATTCAATTGTCTGTAATACGCCGTTGCTGAAGATTTCAATCCTTGTTGTGCTGGATGTAGTTCTGGAAGATAGTTGTAATATTTATTTGTTTACCGTGAAGTGGTATTTCAATCCTTGTTGTGCTGGATGTAGTTCTGGAAGGCAATTTTTTGTTCTTACAACTTCGCAACTGTGTACAATTTCAATCCTTGTTGTGCTGGATGTAGTTCTGGAAGAAGCCGGAACACAAAGTGATCAGTTATTCCGTTCTTGATTTCAATCCTTGTTGTGCTGGATGTAGTTCTGGAAGTAGTACACCATTACATTTATACCAAATATTTTTAGTATTTCAATCCTTGTTGTGCTGGATGTAGTTCTGGAAGAAGCCGGAACACAAAGTGATCAGTTATTCCGTTCTTGATTTCAATCCTTGTTGTGCTGGATGTAGTTCTGGAAGT
>ENA-UOOE01002866-UOOE01002866.1-fermentation-metagenome-genome-assembly--contig:-NODE-2866-length-11726-cov-7.341016_pt1 | contig 11726 bp, 13 predicted proteins | sample MGYA00245776_ERZ724021 | MGnify/ENA primary metagenome ERZ724021 (study PRJEB28704, sample SAMN03018321) | fermentation metagenome | biome: anthropogenic terrestrial biome; feature: soil; material...
TCATTGCATCTATTACTAACATTAATTAAGCTGGAATTACAATCCTTAACACCTCCCTCACAATTAAAATAATTATTAATTACTATGCCACTTCTTCTTGGTTGGAAATTAGGTGCCATAACCATCAGCTGTTCTATGCCTCCTAATGATGTTCCATACATAAATAATTTTAACATTGTTCTCAATCCTTTCTTTCTATTTTTATATTTAGTTTTGAGTTATACAATAATATTTATTATTTTTATTAATTTAGAGTATTATAAAATCTATAAGACTTGATCTCCAACATAATTCCCGAAACAATATTGAATATATTGGCTTCTATTTCTATCAACTTCAAAACCTTGCTTTTCAAATTCTTCTAAAATATATTTGTCTATCCCGTAAGGACTTTTCAAGCTATTAATTAACTCCTTACTTAGTGTTAGACTATATCCATCCATTGTTATAACAAACTTATCGTTAAATTTATCAAGCTTCACTCCATTTTCTATTTCTTCAAATTCTCTGTTTAAAGCTGAAACAACCACCCCGATAAAATCTTCTTCTGCCATATTCTTTGACATATAGCCTCTTATAAAACCTGTTGTATTCACATAATCATCTCCTATAAAATATTTGTAAAACAAAAAATCTCCTTATCAATGATAAGAAGACCGGAAATTACTATATTTTCACCTCCTTATCGTTTTTTAGCTGAACCACCTTGCATATTGCAGGTTGGTATAGGGTCATAGAGCTAAATCTCTACCCTAACTCTTGATACTTTGGTGTATATTTAATTGTGTGCTTTTATTATACTACAATATTGTTATGATAGTCATACCCAATCAAAACCAAAAATAGAATTTCCTACATTACATATTTTTGAATTATATGCATTAGCTACAATACAAATTGGAATTTATCGTGCTCCCTGTTTCAGCGCTTTAATTAGTAACATCATCGGGCGACGCATTTCATCTGGCATGTCTGGAATGTCCATCATGTCAGCGCTCGGCATTGCTTCTTCAACAACTTCCAGCCGGAATCCAGTGTCTATGAGGCCCATCAGAATCTGTGTCAGTGTGTGATGTTGCTTCGTGACTGTCTTCCCAAGGAAATGAGTAACTCTTTCTCCTGAATAAAAGTAATCATCCACAGGCCAATACAGCGGTTTGCCGCCCGAATCATAAATCCAATCCTGGTTCACACCTGCCGTAAAGACGGGATGCTCCATGTTAAGGAGGAAAATACCATCAGTTTTTAACGTCAAGTATATCTTTTTCAAAATTAAATCAATGTCTGCAATGTAATGAAGCACCAGATTGGAAATTACACAGTCATAAGAATCGGCGGGATAATCATAATCATCCAGTCCGCAGACCCTATAGATAATTTTAGGGTCAGCGTTTTTTTCGTTTGCCTCATGTATCATTTTTTCGCTCAAGTCGATGCCCAGCACCTCCTTTGCACCACATTCCACAGAATATTTACAGTGCCAGCCGTAACCGCACCCAAGATCGAGTACGCTTTTACCGCTTAAATCTGGAAATAAGGCTTTGAACTGATGCCATTCACCTGCTCCGGATAGGCCCTGTTGACTTCGTGACATCTTCGCATACTGGTCAAAAAAGTGCTTATCATCATAAATGTTGTTCATATACTCACCTCGACAAATTCCGATTTATCTATTTGGTTGCAAATAGTTACATAATTGCGACATACAAATAATATTAATTATCTTAAAAGTTAATTCATACTTAATTTTTCTATAGCCTCTTTTCCATCTGGCACAAAGAATATATCTTTTCCTTTATTGCATTCATAAATAAAATCCTTCAAACTCCTAAAATATAAAAGCCATTATATTTCTTTACATCGTCTAACCAGTTTAACAAAATCTGATAATCTAACGGATTCTCTTTATTTACTCTTTCTATGATTAGATTGGACTGCTCTAATGTATAATAATTTATTCCATAAAAATCTACAATACCACATTTTTCGTTATTATAGATCCCACCATTAAAGATTTTACCGTAATGCGAAAAAAACTCATCTATGTCATCACCAAATAGATATAACGAATCATCTTTCCATTTCCCAATAGCATCAATCGATACGATCTTATTGATTTTAGATCTTTTATCTAATTTACAGTATTGAAATTCTATAAAATCTGAACCACCAAATTCTCTTCGTTCCTCTTGTGAATTAAAAGTGCGAAACAACAAAGTATCACTCCCATCAGGTTTATCACTTAAATTATCAAATGTCATCTGTCAAACGCCCTGTTTTTAAGGGTCGAAAAACGATGTTTTTTGCCGTTTTCAACCCAAATCTCACCACAAAACTACTATATGTTGTGGTCAAGCCCTATTATTCCTCATCCAAACCACAATATGTCATCAGAATTATACTCTCAACGGTTATATAATTTGAACACATATCCCCACAAACTATTATCATGAAATCTTATCAAATGGGATACCAACTGTTCTAGAACATTTTTTTCAATGAGCTTATATACACCCTAATACTTTTTTGAAATACTATAGAAAGTACTCATTTAACTTGGGATATTTCTTTTTATTTGCTTTAATCCTCTGAACAATGAATTTTCTAAACTCTATAGCACCAAATATAGCCTCATCAACTTCTTGAAAACTTGGTATTCTTCCTCTATGGGTTGCCTTATTTCTAAGAGTATAAGTATTTTTATACCACTTACCAACTACTGTTGCATCCTTTGTAACATCCCAACTTCCGCCTAAAAAACTAGGCATCATATTTTTAATTATTGGCATAAATGCGGTGTCCTCTAATTTTTGTTCTATTTCTTTATCTGATTTACCTTCATCTTTCAATAATTGTTCAAATAGCGTTCTTATCAAAATCTCTACGCTTGTCTGAGCATGATTTACAGCTTCTAGATAGAATCCTTGTTTGAAATACCTTTTTGCCATATATATAAATCCCTCACTACTTACAAAAGGATTCAAATCCCATACAACAACCGACTGCAACCTCATAACTTCTTGTACATCCTCTTCTATTAATGGCTCTTTTTCTATGGGTATATGCATATGTAGCATAAATAGGCCCATATCATTTTCCCATGTTTCTATATTTGTTGACTTTACTAATATTGTTGCAGGTAACATTTCTTTGGTGAGATAGTGACAGTCATCATCTTTCATCGCTATCATATAGCTCAATACTATATTGTTTAATTCTGCAAGTAATAAATCAAAATAATCATTATTATATCGTTCTCTATCATTAACAAATGTTTCATATTCTAAATCAACAGCTGCCATCATATGTATTTTAGTTTTATGAACCTTTAATGTCGGCAATTCTTCGCCTAACGAATACATATAAGATTTATTTGTTGTTACCATATCAAATCTAAAGCTGAAATATCCTTGTTCAGACCCCAACGTAACTGTCCTACCTATACACATAGGTATATGGAACGGTAAGGCAACCTCAAACTCAATAAAAGTTTTTGGTCTACACTTTTCTAAGTTATATACAGGTAAGAAATCCCTTTCATAGACCTCTTTAGTTAATATAAAAGATGATTCCTGCTCTTTATTCATACAGCAACAGCCCCTATAGTTCTTTTCATTACCACATATACATTTCCTACTTTCACTATTCGTCCTCCTAAATTATTTAATACTCAAAACTAAAACATTATACTTCAAATATTGCAGTAGCTGCTCTTCAACTTACTTTATTTCTATAATATATATTTGTTTTTTTCTTCTTCACCTAATAACTTCATTTCCATATCTTCCAATGCCTTTATATAATCTTTTTCTGCCATAGAAATATCCCCTAATTGTAACTCCTTATATTTCTTATACTCTTCCTTAGCCTTAAGTTCAGCAGTCTTAGCACTAATTTTCCCTGCATGTGTAAGTATTTCATGCTTGGACAATTTCAAAAATCCATCCAATGTTTCAATCCAATCTGACATATACATGGGTATTCTTCTACGAGCTTGCATTATGGCAAATTCAAGATAAGCAGAAACTATGCTGTTTAATGCATCTAACTCCTCTTTAGTACAATAGTTTTTTGCTACTAATGAATCTGCTTGTCTAGGTTGTTCTCCTTTAAAGCTAAGCATTCCCATATAAGGCTTGTCTGCATCTGCTGAGTAATAAATCTTTTCTGCCGCAGTATGCCAATGGGCTGCCCAATGCATTTTATTCTGTACTGTTTTAAAAAACAAAGTAGATACTTCTGTTCTGGGGTCATAATCAACACTTGTGGCATAAATATCTAGTACTTTCCTCCAGAATACTTTTTCTGATGAACGAATATCTCGAATACGCTCCAGTAACTCATCAAAATAAATTCCACCGCCATTATTTTTTAGAAGTTCATCATTCATGGCGAATCCTTTTTTCATATATTCTTTTAAAACATTGCTCGCCCAAATTCTAAATTGAGTGCCTCGCAAGGACTTTACACGATAACCAACAGAAATAATTACATCTAAGTTATAGAAGTCTACTTGATAACTCTTACCATCAGAAGCAGTGTAGGCAAATTTTGCCCACACTGAATTTTTTTCGAGTTCACCTTCTTTAAAAATATTTCTTATATGTTTTCCAATTACACTTTTATCACGCTGAAATAATTCTGCCATTTGATCAATAGATAGCCATACTGTATCACCGTCAAAAGTAGTTTCTATTTTTGTCAAACCATCATCTGTTTGATACATTATAATTTCAGAGTTCATATCCATTCCCCTTATACGCTTTTCCTTTATTATACATGGTTCAATGAAAAATTTCCATTATATTACCTTTTCGTAAGATTTGATTCCTCTGCTTTTCTAACTATCCTATCAATAGGTATTTGCCCTTCCTCATCACCAAACTCTACATTTATGTTAATATGTGTGTCTACTTTTTTGTGGGACAATGAAACAACCGCCTCAACGTGTCTTGAGATGACAATAAAGATGTCGTATATTGATAGTAGTCCCTTGGTGGAGAATCTGTTTTATAAATTTTGAACAAAACCACTAAAAGACAAATTATTTTGAGGGCTTTGTTTACTACAATTAAATTAAATTTCTATACTTCGTCCCAGTCCTTTATATTATATTTATTTAGAAGATCTTATGCTAACCTTATACCATCTTCTGTAATTGCGACAAATTTAGAACGATAACTCCCCTGCCTAATATAATTCTCTTCATCTAACTCATTAATAATATCAAATTTATAGCTACAACATCATTTTATTTGAAACTTTTGTAGCACTCCAGCCAAGGCTCTTTGCCCACGCGCGAGCACCAGATGCTTCCTCTTTATCTTCCCCCTCATAGATAGTTCCTAAGAGATTAGCAAACCCACTTAATCCACCAACATCATCAAGTACAGATATACCTTCCTTATTAATGCAAACTGGTTTATGTTTATTTATTACTATATCTTCTGCTTCTTCAAGTTCATACTCATCAATCATATTATCATTAAGTAGGTCTTCACAGCCTTTGTACTTAGTTATCTTAACTATCCAATTATCTCCAAAGTCATAGTTATAAACAAGTTCTTTAGTTACGGGAAATAGCTCATCCAAATTAATATCTTCATCTTGAGCTGCTAAAAGCTTATCAACCTCTAATCGTTCTAACAGACTTTCTGTACCACCTTCAATTATAATGGATGAGTTCATCTCTTCAAGGGTTAAATCGATTAATGGAGCCTCCTTTATTATTCTTATTTGTGCATTTTCATCTTTTTCTTTTCGATTATAATAATCGCTAAAGGATTCTCTTACTTCTACCATACTATAATAATCTAATAGTTCTTGTACATTTTGCCTTGCTACTTCTGGATATTCCATAGTTCCCCCATATATATAGGGACCAGTATATTTTTTTCTTAGCCAAACTTTAAAACTGCCTCTTTCATAGTCATCATCCCAAAAAACATCTTCTTCTGCTTCAGATGGCGGTTGAAATAATATACCTACTAAATCTAACCATCTCTTAACAGTCCTTTCTGTTAATTTATTATATATATCCTCTGGCAAATAAAATCTACGCAAGTGTGAATTTTTCCATCCAAATAATTTTTGAATTGCATAATGGAGATTGTGAAGTGGCATATCCGATGGTATAAGAATATCCCTAGTTATTGAATCACCACTAATAGATTCACCGTATCTTCTAAACATTCTTCTCTGATAATCTGTGAGATAGTCATCTTTTAATTCTAAATGAAGTCGTACTGGGGTAATTTCATTTTTTATTGGCCTTATATTGTTTTCCATTTTCTTCTACTCCCTCCTATTACTTATCTAGTTTCCCACAAAGCCATTGGGTGGTTTTTAATACGACCTAGAATTCCTTATCCTTAAACAAAAATTCTGGAATATACTCGCCATTATAAAATCTCTTCAAGAATTCTTTCTCTTCCTTTTCTAATATCATTAAATTTGAGATATATTCTTTAACAAGCCCGGATTGCCATTATCCCAGCCCTCATATCGGATATTCCCTCCGAAGCTATCTTGGTCGGTATCTTAATCGTTTTTCTTGAGCGGTGAGCGACCAAGTTATTTTTTTCTGTACTTTTGATTCCGGCTGTTCGGCTTGTCAGGTATCGTCATTTCAATCAGTCCAAGTTTAAGTGCTGGATTCAAATAATTCTTACGGAATGTTGGCCTATGGGAAAGGCCGAGCTGTTCCATGATCTCAGCAGCCGCCAGTTTCTTATCTCCGAGTACATTCAGGAGCTTTTTAATAGGTTCAGGTAAAGCATCCTCAGCGGGATCATCCGTACTTCCAACGACAGATGTTTTTTTTAGGGTATCCAGAATGATTTCCAACATGAGTTCCACAAAGGTGCAGCTATCAGCAACCTTATCAGATTTTCCGAGCGCGTCATAATATTCCTGCTGCCGCGAGCGAATAAGTTCCTCTATTGGCAGCCAGTAGAAAAGCTTATTCCACTTACCCAGAAGCAAGCTGTGCCACATTCTTCCCATGCGCCCATTTCCGTCAGCAAAAGGATGAATAAATTCAAATTCATAATGAAAGACTGCACTCTTGATCAATGGATGCATTTCTGATGCCTTATACCAGTCAAATAAATCCTGAATCTGCCCCGGCACAAGCTCTGCCGGAGGAGCCATGTGGACAACAACATCGCCGTCAAACACGCCTACTCCACCTGAGCGAAACCTGCCACTTTCCGGGATCAGACCGTTCATCATCATTTTATGAGCCATCAGCAGATCCTTTACCGACGCCGGATTAAGCTCAAGCATCATCTCATAGGCCTCATAGGCATTCTTAACTTCCTTGATTTCATTCGGATTGCCAAGTATTCTCTTGCCATTAAGTATCGCCGTCACCTGCTCCAGAGACAAAGAGTTATGCTCTATAGCAAGGGACGAGTGAATTGTCCTGATTCTGTTTTCCTTCCGCAGATGCGGATTCAGATTGCCGTGGGAAAGCACCGTAATACGTCCAACCTGCTCGCTGATCGAGGCAACCAAATTTGTTATTTTGTCCGTCATATGAAACGTTGGTTTATATTCACTCATGCTCTATGTACCTCTTTTCTATATTATTAGATGAGAGAACCTCTGAAGGCTCTGCTTATGAACAACAATATCAGCAAAGTTCGTGTCAAGTTTATATGCAATATGCAAAAATATTTTGTTTTACAATCTGTCTTCATTGTGAAAGCCCTTTAAAATTAATTTTCTTGTTAATTTTCATTGTATGTAAAATACCATCTCATATAAATTCACAAACACGATATTTATTCTCATTTGAGAACTATTCCGTTTATATTTCTATCTGAATTACAATTCAAAACTCAATATACTTTAAACTATCTATCAATAAAAGCACTTACCGTTTCCTTCAACTCATCACTGAACTCTTTGAGATCTTCAAAGCTAATCGCGCCATCATTTATAAGGGAAATAATGTTATAAATAAGTTTTGATCGGCTCATTTCCAACTGAACGCCAGTTTTCTTCCTATCTTCCTTTATTCTCTTGTCCAGACTCCAAAACTTTTCTGATGGATTAGCGTCTTCACTTAATAATTCTATATATTCCTTATTAAGCCTATCCATATATGATTCCTGCCAATCAGCGATTTTATTTCTGAAAAGCGTCCAGTCCCTTTTTGTAAATCTCTGCTCTTGCAAAGCCTCAATCCTCCTTCTAAATTCCTATTTAGTAAACTCGTGGTATAAGTCTATATTTCGTTTGAGACTTTCATAGACATGGATAAAACTGATCCTCTTGATGCATATGTCATTGCCGACTTTGCTCGTTGTGGCAAAATTACTTCTAAACCTTGGCGTGGATCGCAGTTTCTTGCGCTCCAATATTTAACTAGGCATCGCCTTCATTTGTACGTCAGTCTTAGTCTCTCCCTTTTCAGTTTGATATATAAGAATTTCACCTTTTTGATTTGTATCCAAACATGCTCCCTCCCAACTTATAAATTGAAATAAACTGTTGCATATATTATATCGAACTTATGTTCAATTATCAATATATAAATTAGTACCATGTTCCAAAGACATAAATCCATCAAAGGTCATCTACACACTCAATGGCTTAAATTATTGATATTACTACATTCTATCGCTTTTGAAGCTTAACGACTACCTCAACATGCCTTGGGGTGACAATAAAGATGTCGCAGAGAAAGTTATAATTTCACATTAAGAACATATTCTAAACACTGCAATAACTAACATCTTTGCACTAACAGTTCGAGAAAACAAAATATAAATAATTCTTAAAACAAATCAAATTCCTTCGCAAAGGCATCAAGATCATCAATTATAAACAAATCACTACTCCAATTACCTGGCCATACCGCATATAACGTTATGGTTTTATCTATAGCTCTTTGATAAACTTCTAGAAGCCTTGCTCGATCTGATTTGTTTTTATGTGGAATTTGTGATACATTACCATCCTTATCTACCTCAAAATAACAAATAGTACTCATTTTATACGGAAAATTGTTTTCTTTGGCACTTCTCATTGATAATCACTCCTAAGTCCTATATTTTTATTATATAATTTTTTACCTAGCTTATTTTTATTATTCTTGATAAAAACTCTATAGAATATTTATTTATAAATCATCTTTGGTTTTCAGCTAAATCCTAACTAATTTGCATACAACTTCTACATACCTTGAAAGTACGATAATGAGAGCGTAAGTAAAATATCTTCAAATAATGCTCATCATACGATGTATTCAGCACTAATACACAACCATTCGATAATGTAATCAAACCTCTCTCTTTTGTCAGTTCATGACCACCACTATATCTCTTATGACATAATTTATTCTCAGTCCCATATTTTGCATATGATGGACGAGCTTGTTCAACAATAAAGTCTGCATCCCTCGAGTATTTGTCTTCATCGCAGAGACAATCAATAGCGGTCTTGGAGCAATACAACGTACTAAATCAAATATATCATAGCTTTTGTTGAAACACGGAATCACACTTGCCAGTTCTATACCTACATCATTTAGCATTCGGTTCTTATAGGTACATGCACTTCCACTTGCACAGCTAAAATAAATCCATTCATCTAATACAGACAGGAATAACACAGTATTTCCATCATAAGAATGCCCCAGTGTGCCAATTCTTTTATTATCAGTAAAAGTAAGTTTAGACAATAAAGTTATTCCAATCATAGCGTCAAGTAGTACTTTTTTCATCAGATTATCACTATTTAAAAAAGGTAACACATTTCATTTAAATGTTGAAAAAATCCTCATCTCCTAGTAGAGGTACTATCCCCCGTGCATTTTTCCGTCTTTCTTCAAAGCATATCGAGTCAGATGCTAAAACAACAAATCCCTTTCTCGCTAATTCTAGCCCAAAAGCCTACAAGGGGTTACCAGCTATTCCACATACCTCACTTTTCCCTAAATGACGCTCACTGTTATGCTGGTGATTTATTAGTATTGCAGGATTATTATTAAAAACTTCGGAAATTAAAAGAAAGGCAATGACTGTATCTCCATTGGAGTTATACTCTATAAGCTGTCTTTCATACCCAGATTCTTTTATAGATTCTATTATCCTATATTCGATTGAAGCTAGTATATCATCAGCTTTAATACCAATATTTTCAGAAATCCCTAACTTCAAGTTCATCTTCTGAACCCCCAATAATATAAGTAATCTTCCATTCGCAGTTATCTACTAATACGATTATCACATTATAATTATATAACACATTTTATTAACTGTATAATAAAAATCGACATACTAATTAGCAGCTATTTTTACACTTACTTCATATCCCTTTTGCATTATATGCATAATTTATGCAAAATCAGAATTTCCTTTTATGAAAAGATAGATATATACTGAATATAAAGAATTCTCACACAAAATACCCTATGCAAAATTACAAATAAACATTAATTTTAAAGGAGGAATTTAGTATGCAAGAAAAAATTTTATTAAAACACACACCGTATGTTCCTTATGACTCAAATGTATTTACCTATGTACAGAGTGAAGGAGGCATGAGGCAGGTTTCCCTCAAGTTACAGTTCATTTTCCATTTGCTAATCGCGAGGGTATGATAGAATACTATATGGGACTTAATCTAACAAATTTAACACTACCTAATTTTGTTGGTAGCATGCCAGCAGACCATGAATTACAATTGAGAACGCCACTTGATGTTGGTTGGGGTAATTGGATTAATTTTGATCAAAATTTTGTCGGTAAAGAAGCTTTGCAAAAGGCAGTTGATGAGTCGAAATATACAGTAGTAATGTTGGAGTGGAATTCCGAAAGTGTTTTAAGTGTATATAGAGCTCAATTTGACAAAGACAAAACCGTAACCACTATGGAATGGGGAGAAGATTTTTCAAATAATCGTGGTAGTAATGAGTATCATAGCGATGCCATACTTAACAAAGATGGAGATATAATAGGTATAAGTTCTGGCAGAATGTTTAGTCCATATTATCGCAAAATGATCTCAATGGCTACAATTGAAACTAAATATTCTGATTTAGGAACAGAAGTTGATGTTCTTTGGGGAAATCAGGGTACTGACCAAATCAAAATCAAGACTAATGTTTCAAGATATCCATATATTGATACCGACCGTAATGAACAAGTCGATACTAGTAAAATCCCTTATGGTTTTAAATAGGATGTGGCAAAGTGCAAATGTAAAAATAAGGCATTCTATTGAACCATTAATATCTTAATCAAAAATCAAGAAATGTTTTTAAAGCCTATCGAACTATATTTACGCTCGGTAGGCTTTAACTTTATAGAATAGATTCTTAATATTAAGAAAATGTTTTTACACATAAATCTATAAATGGATATATTGCAGTATTCTCATTTTCAGGTTTATAAGCAATAGACATATCAATGTAACAAGCTTCATCCATGATAGGTAAATAAACAATATTAGAAAAATGTACATCTACCAATTGTGATGGTAAAATTATTATACCCTCTCCTGATTGCGCAGCTAAAATTGCAGATTCAAGATTATTTGTTAAAATTGATTTTTTGATATGTAAATTATACTTATGAAACAATAGGTAAATATAATGCGAATAACTATTAAAGAAAAAATCATCAATATCAATAAAAGTTTCTTCAAATATATCTTTAAGTTGAACTCCTTCCATCTTATTTAAATGATGGTCATATCTCATTGCCACAAATAGG
>ENA-UOOE01002867-UOOE01002867.1-fermentation-metagenome-genome-assembly--contig:-NODE-2867-length-11724-cov-6.304739_pt1 | contig 11724 bp, 15 predicted proteins | sample MGYA00245776_ERZ724021 | MGnify/ENA primary metagenome ERZ724021 (study PRJEB28704, sample SAMN03018321) | fermentation metagenome | biome: anthropogenic terrestrial biome; feature: soil; material...
AGAATAACATTTGTATCTAAAACATATGTCTTCTTCAAATCCATTCCTCCCCTCTTCTAATATTATAATATATTCATTTAAATATATAAATGTATTTATTTTTACAAAAAAGTTATATCAGACTAGTGAAGAAGCTAGAAATACTCATAATATATAAAGAGCATAGAATAACTTCTATGCTCTTGAAAATACTTCTGTAAGTCCCGCTATAACTCCATCTTTGACTTCTGCTTTTAATTCTACGAGCCATTCAGGAGATAAAACTAAAACAGTTCCATCTTCCTCATCAAAATTAAATTCATCTACATTATATTTCTGCAGTTCCTCTGGAATACTTAGGACATTAATAGCCTCCGTTTCCTTACCCATTAAAAATTGGTTCACTTTTTCTTTTAATTTATCATCCATAACTTACTATACCCCCTTTGTTTACTTTATTGTAAATTTTTTCCTTTTGTTTGTCAATAGTTTTTATCTTTTTTATATATATATTTTCTTAAAATAGTTGCTATAATATAAGTAATCCCATAAAAATAAATATAATTGACTTTTCAATGAAAGGATATTTAATATGATTGAATTAATTAACGTAACTAAAAGTTATAGTAAAAAAATAAAAGCTGTGGATAATCTAAATCTCACTATAAATGACGGAGAAATATTTGGCTTTTTAGGACATAATGGAGCTGGAAAGACAACCACACTAAAAATGATAACAGGTATATTACATCCTGATGAAGGTGATATAAGACTTAATGGCATAAATATAGAGGACCAGCCTATCAAAGCTAAGATGCAATTAGGATATGTCCCTGACAATCCTGACATGTTTTTAAGACTTAAAGGTATTGAATATTTAAACTTCATGTCAGATATGTATGAAGTTCCTTCAAATATAAGAAATAAAAGAATTGAAGATTTATCCAAAAAACTTGATTTATATGATACATTGGATGATAAAATTCAAAGCTATTCCCACGGAATGAGACAAAAAATCGTTTTAATAGGAGCTTTGATTCACGAGCCTCCCATTTGGATATTAGATGAACCAATGACAGGACTTGATCCAAAGGCATCCTTTGTACTTAAAGAAATGATGAGAGAACATACAAGTGCAGGAAAAACAGTATTTTTTTCTACACATATTTTAGAAGTGGCAGAAAAAATTTGTGATAAAGTGGCCATTATAAATAAAGGCAGAATTTTATTTAGTGGTACCCTGGATGAAATGAGAGAGCATTTCAAGGTTAACCAATCTCTTGAAAGTATGTTTTTGGAGCTTACAGAAAATGAATAAATATATTTCTCTTACAAAAGTATTTTTTAAGAATGGTTCCTCAAACTTTTTAAAAGATAAAAAAGGTTCTCTCTCAAAAACTATAAAACAACTGCTGCTTTACGCTGTAATAATAATTTCACTACTGCCCCTTGCCAGTACGTTTGGAGTAGCAACTACAACCTCTTATGACATTTTAAAACCACTACATCAGGAAGGTATTATCTTATCTGCTGCCATGTCAATTTCAAGTGCCGTTATATTTGCCTTTGGTATATTTTTTATAATATCCGTGTTTTATTTTTCTTCTGATGTTGACAATATTCTGGTACTACCGGTTAAACCCTGGATAATTTTAATATCAAAATTTACCATAGTTTTAATATATGAATATCTCACTGAAGCTATAATACTTATGCCTGTTATGGCAGCCTTTGGAGTAAAAAGCAGTGCAGGATTGATTTATTATATATATAGTATAATAATATTTTTAACTCTACCTATTGTGCCTCTGATAATTGCAGGATTAATTACCATATTGATTATGAGATTCTCAGGCTTTACTAAAAATAAAGACCGCTTCAAAACCATAGCTCAAATAGGCATTTTAATCTTTGTACTAGGTATAAATTTGATATTACAGAAACTAGGAAAAGGATTTTCCAGTGGTGCAGATATGGCTAAACTTCTTGCTCAAGGGAATAATTCACTATTAAAATCCTCCTCTAAACTATTTATTAACATAAGATATGCTGTAGAATCACTTATAAGTGGCAGCAGTTTGGCTGGAATATCAAATATGCTTTTATATTTACTGACTACAGCAATACTTTTAACAGTATTTATAATTTTTTCAGAAGCTTTTTATATAAAAGGTGTTATAGGAATGAATCAAATTCAAGCAAAACATAAAATACTAACTTCTTCTGAAATAACTAAAAAATCTGCTAAAAAATCCAAAGTATTAACCTATACAATTAAGGAACTGAACATTTTATTTAGAACACCTGTATATTTTATGAACTGTGTAATTATGAATTTCATATGGCCTTTATTTTTTATTATACCTTTAGTAAGTCAAAAAAATTTCATCAAAAATTTCACATATATGCACAGCTATTTTAATGTCATAATGTCAAATAATATAACATCAGGTATTTCTATATCCATAGTTTTTGGTGTATCTTTAATGCTTTCAGTAATAAATCCTATTGGATGCACTGCAATTTCAAGAGAAGGAAAAAATATTTTTGTAAATAAATACATTCCTATGGACTATAAAAATCAATTGCTGTCCAAAACACTGGCAGCTTTTATAATAAACTTTTCAGGTATTATGCTTATAATTTTATTAATTACCATTATAGCAAAACCTCCTTTATATATTTTTATTATAATATCTCTACTATCAATTATAGGAACTATATTTTCAATTTTTTTAGGTATAATTATAGATCTTAATTATCCAAAACTTAACTGGGATAGTGAACAAAGGGCAGTAAAACAAAATTTTAATGTCCTAATAAGTATGATTTTAGGTTCACTTATCACTGGAATAGTAATATTTTCTACTATACAATTTCACATACCTTTTTCTGTAATACTACCTTTAATTATTATAATATTTTCAATTGCAGATATTGTATTATATAAAATAATAACTACAAAAGGAGTTGTTCTTTATAAAAATATTGAATAAAAAACAGACACTGGTAATACCAGTGCCTATAAGGCAATAATGCGTTTTTAAGGGGTATAACATTATTTTATTTTTACTGTAAGCTTTATTCTTACATAATTACATTTTATAAACTATTTATGACAATATAGTGTCACATTAATTAACATTTTATAAAGGTAAAATTTAATTATTGCACTAAGTTTAAAAGTGCTTGATAAAAAATTGGAATAAATATGGCAGGAAGCAAATTAGCAACTTTTATTTTTACTATGCCTAACAAATTAAATCCAAGCCCTATTATTAAAAGACTTCCCACTGCAGTCATATCCGTAATCACAGATTGAATTAAAATTGTTTTTAATCCAAAGGCAGCAATAGTTATAATTCCCTGATAAATTAAAACAGAAATAGAAGAAATCATTACACCAATACCTAGAGAAGAAGAAAAAATTACTGATGTTATACCATCTAACATGGATTTTGCAAAAAGTATTTTATTATTCCCTTCAAGTCCACTTTCAAGTGATCCTACTATGGCCATTGAACCTACACAGAATAAAAGACTTGCAGTAACAAAACCCTCTGAAATTTTTACATTCTTGTTTTTAAATTTATCTTCAATTTTATTTCCAAGCCTTTCAATCCTATTATCAATATCTATGACTTCTCCTATAAATCCTCCTATAACCATAGAAGTTATAATCAATATAACATTAGAACTTTTAATAACTCCCAATATTCCTATGTAAATTATGCAAAGCGATAATCCTTGAATAACTGTATTGCTTATCTTCTCAGATATGCCCCCTTTAAATAAGAGTCCAACTAAACTGCCTCCAACAATAACTATAAAATTTACAATAGTTCCAATTAACACCCAACATTCCCCTTTTTAAATTTATTAAGAATAAATCAATCCTGAAAATTATATCATATAATCCATACTTTAGATATATATTTACAACATAAAAAAGGATAAACTCTAAGGCTTACCCCTTTTAATCAACACAACATCATTGTATTTTAAACTTTTGTACTATTTCATTGAGATTTTGTGTAATTTCCGACTGGCTCTGAGCTGTTAATGCTACTTGTTCTATTTCTCTTGTAGTCCCGTTTATCCTATCTCTTATCATTTCTATACTTTCACTGGATTTTTGAGCAGTTGATGTCATATTTTGTACTGCATCACTTACCTGATTTATTGTAGCTGCAAGTTCTTCAGACATAGATGCTATATCTTCGGACATTTTATTTACAAAATCAGAATCATTGTAATACTTATTTCCTGTATTTTCTAATTTTATAAACTGAGGATTTACACTTTCATTTATAAATTTCAATACTTGATTGCCATTTTTAGATAGATTTTTAAAAGCCTCCTGAACTTTTACAATAGTATCCTGAATACCTGTTACTGCCTGAGAAGATTGTTCCGCAAGCTTTCGCACTTCTTCTGCAACTACTGCAAAACCTCTCCCCTGTTCTCCTGCCCTGGCTGCTTCTATAGCTGCATTTAAAGCAAGTAAATTTGTCTGTTCTGCTATACCTAAAATAGTATCTGCCATAACCTTTATATCATCTACTACTTTTCCATCTTTAATCGATTGTACCATATTTTCTCTATTTTCTTTATATAGATTTCTCACTTCTTCAAGAGATGCTTTGCCATTTTTTTGAACTTCCATAGCCCTTTGTTTTGACTGACTGGCATTATTACTTCCTTCCGTGGCCTTTTCAGATAATTCATTTATACTGGAATCTACTTCCTCTACAGAAGCCGTTATCTCTTCAGAAGAAGCACTTGTTTCTTGAATTCCCCCATATATATTATTTACTTCATTATCTATATCTTTAATTTTTGTAGACACTCCTTCTATAGTTGCATAAAGCTGTTCACTGGATGCGCTCATGTCCTGGGTATTTTCCACAATAGTTCTAAGAAGATGATTCACATTTTCCTGTGCTGTATTTAATGCAACTCCTATTTCCCCAAATTCATCCTTCCTAGTTATAGAAATAGGTAAAGAAAAGTCATATATAGATAGTCTCTCTGCAAAAGATCTTATTTTTATTAAAGGCTTATTTATGTGAATTGACATAACTGATCCTAGAGCTACCGCAAGTAATAATCCTATAATAACTAATACTATCATAATTTTATTTGACCTTGCATATATCGAGTTAGTATCTAAATTAAATGCCTTTGCCTGATTAAGATTCTCATCTATAAGTTTATTCAGATTAGACATCATTAAATCTCCTGATATAACCAGACTTTGATATTGTTTATTTGCCTGTTGAAAATCCCCTTCATCTACAAGTTTTATAATGTTTTCTCTTAAAACTCTGTAGGTTTTAAGCTGAGATCTATATGTTTCCCACACTTGTTTTTGTATATTATTTATAGGAATTTTTTCATAAGCTACTATGTACTTCTCATTTTTATTAACATTAATTTGAATATCATTTTTTAGATAACTTTTTCTGGACTCATCTTTTACATAAATAAGTTCTACAATATCATTTCTGGATTGAATTAAATTTTTATTCATATCTGTTAACATATATACACCAAGCAGTTCATTATTATACATGCTCTGAGAATTTGTATTTATTGTCCTTAATGAAGTTATTTCTACTATACCAATTACACCTATTAACACAGCTACAATAATAAAAGATAAAGTCAATTTTACTCTCACTTTAATATTCCTTAAAAATCTCATTATATTTCCTCCCTGATTTACACGTTAAAATTTTACAAAAATGTTTCATATACTTGTCCATACAATTATTTTTCCGGTTTTAGCATTAACATGATCCCCCTTTTAAATTATTGTTATACTTTGTTTCAAATTTTATATATAATAGTTATTTCGTCCAAAACTACAATTTATTTCTACAATACTTTGTATTTGTCAGTAAATTTTCTAATTCTTTTTTGAAAGAGGTTTGCTAAAATAATAGCCTTGAATTATATTACAGCCTAAATTATTAGGAATATATATTTGTTCTTTAGTTTCTACTCCTTCCACAATTATTTTGCAATTTAAAGATTTTGATGAATCAATTATATTTCTAATTAAAATTTTACTTTTTTCATGTTGTATATTATCTACAAATAATTTATCTATTTTCAATGTTTTTACAGGCAGTAAAACTAAATAACTTAAGGAGGAACATCTACTTCCAAAATCATCAAGAGCAATACTTATATTACTCTCAAGAAGCTGATTAAATATTTTTATGCTATTCTCACATATTTCTAATAAAGTTCCTTCTGTTATTTCTAATTCAAGTAAAGAAGGAGAAACATCATATTTTGTACACAAGGCTAACAGCTTACTCTTAAAGTCACTCCTCTTTAATTGGATAGGAGATATATTCACAGCCACACTACTAGCTGGATTCCTTTTTCTTCCCATTTATGTATTGTACATATTACTTTATCCAAGACCCAATTTCCTATTTCAATTATATATTCATTATGTTCCATAATGGGGATAAATTCTTCTGGAGAAACACTTCCCAGTTTTTTATTATTCCATCTTAAAAGGGCTTCAATTCCTACAATTCTATTACTGAAAATATCAATTTGTCTATCAAAAAAATATATCGATTTTTTCCCTGTTTTTAGAATTATCTATTGCAAAATAACAATATTTTAATAATTCATAACTATCTGATCCATGCTTGGGAAAAATTGATACTCCTATAGTAACTGTTATATAAACTTTATAATTCATTATTTTAAAAGGATCTTTAAAATATCTATGTATTTTATTACATATTTTCTCCACATCCTTCATGGTATTAAACTCATGAACTAATATTGCAAATTCACTTCCTCCTATTCTTCCTAATTCACTATATTTATTAAGAATTCTAATGATTGATTGGGCGAACAACATTAAAATTATATCTTCCACATTATAACCAAAAATAGTATTTAAGCTTTTAAAATTATCAATATTAATATAGATAAGTGCTACCCTCTTATTATGTAGTTTGTCCATATTTAAGGAATTATCAATTTTCTTCAGGAAAAATACTCTATTGGGAATATTAGTAATTTCATTCCAATTTTTACTTAGTTTATCTTCATTGACTTCTGACATCATTTCAGAAAATAATCTACAACATCCAGATTCACCTTTTAATATTCTGCCTTTAATTAAAACCCAGGTTGAATCCTCATTTTTCAATCTAAAAGTACTCTGATAAAATAATTTATTACCATTAATATACTCATATAGATCCTTTATTGCTAATTCCTTATCTTTTTCATAAACTATATTATTAGTAAATTCATCCATATTCCATTCCCATATACCATAATCTGCACCATTTAATGCGCGCCTATAGATTTTATCACATTCCATTTTCTTGTGATAATATTTCTTAAGTTTATTCATATTGACATCCTTTTATCTTTCTTATACTAAAATATTAAGTTATGTTATATAAGCTAATCTAAATTCCCTATATTCTACATTTCCATCATTTATTAAAATATCAATTGACACAAAATAAATATTTTGTATTATTATTTTGGTTATGAATATACTTATTTCATAAAAAATACTCTATAGTAAATATTAATAATATATTTATTTATATGGATATAATTAAATATATTGAAATACATCAAACAAATTCTATGTCCAGTGATATGAACTTCAATTGGCATCCTAAAAATTATCATAAAAAACACCTTTTAGGCAAAATTCCCGGAAGATGTCATATAAAAAATGGGCGCAATAGCCGTCTATGAATACTTGTGCTTTTTTGAAATTATGTAGTATTAAAACTTCTGCCACATTTGGCTGTCACGATAAGATGGCGACCCTGACGTAAGGACAGTAAAAAGAGAAAAATTAGCAAGGAATAAAGTACCATAAAAAAGGGATAAAAAACATAGCCAAGCTCTAAAATATAAATTGAATTGGCAAAATAAAAATGGAGGGAAAAGAAGAAATAAAATATATAAAAGCCCTAAAGAAAAGTGCAAAAAAGTTCAATGGGGGTTTTACTGAGTGCTGAGGAATATAAATGTAATTTAGCGGTATGCAGGGCAGAAGAAACCACGGATACCTGGCACATAGTGACCAATATGGATAGTAAAAAGGCTGTTAGAGAATATAAAAAAAGATTTATTATAGAAGAGAAGAATAAGGCAGCTAGAATATACAGTTTATTCAGAAGTGGATTAATCTGGTTCAACAGATGTTACGATTCAGAGTAATTATAAAAGGTTCCTACAGCCATCCCAGCTTTTTTTGTAATCTCAGATACATTAGTATCCTTAAAGCCTTTTTCATTGAACAATTTCTTTGCACAATCGTAAATCAGTATTTTTTTATCTTCCACAGGTATGCCTCCAGACTTTATATAAATAATTAAATGAATAAATATAATATTTTTCGTTCATATTGTAATATATAAAAAGAATTTGTCAAGGCTTTATACCATAGGGATATCAGGAATAATTTACGCCAGCACTCATGTACCATAACTTTTGATTACAGCACACACTATGTATTAAACTATTTCGGACATACCTTCAATATATTTTAGTTGTGGTTGGCAAATCCACTTTTATTTTACATTGAAGTTTTTCTTTTTTCCACTCATATATAGGCTTCTCGAAATCACAGGTAGGACCTGTATCTAAATACAAAAATAAAAGCTCTGGAATCAACCAGAGCTTTTTATCTAAAAGTTTCTCACCAGTATAAATCATACTTTATATTTCATCTTGTATACTATATTATATACTGAACTTTTATAAATAGTTACAATTTTACTATAAATTTTGAAAACAAATTTGTTTTTATTGGTTAGGCTGAGAAAATAGTAGAGCAAAATCCAATTAATGCTGGAATATGAGTTTTATAAGTAAGCCATTGTTCTATAAAAATAACTATAAATAAGGCTGTCACTGCAAAATCAATTCCCTTGGTATTAAATTTTATCAATAAGCCTGCAAATGATCCAACAATTGTACCTACTATCCAGTATATATTTGATTAAAAAAAGCAATACAAAATAAAAACCAATTACTATTAACACCTTCAGGTGTTTTTGAAGAACACAATAATGAATATGTTTCGTCTGTGAGTGAAAAAATCATATACATTTTTTTCTTTCCCAAAAATTGCCCAAAAAATTATATCCTGACTTTTCAAACAACAATCCAAATGCCATACCTACTGAAAGGTAGCCCAACATAACTGGTATTGTGGCTAAAAATGCAGATTTGATTATTTTTTTCATGTAAGCGTCTCCTTTTATCACTCCTTATTATTTTATAATATAGCGTAATTTTTATTTAAGGAGATACTCATGGAAGATATAAAATTAATAATTGGCACAAATTTAAAAAATATAAGAAAAAAAAGACAGCTTACTTTGGAAATGCTTTCAAAACTTACAAATGTAAGCACAAGTATGTTAGGAGAAATAGAACGTGGAATTACAAATCCCACCATTACAGTGCTCTGGAAAATAGCCGATGGTCTTAAGAGCCCTTTCACAGATTTAATAAATGAAGAAAAACCTCAAATTTCCGTAATTTATAATAATGATGCTAAAACTATTATTAATGAATCAGGATTCAAATTATTTTCATTATTTAATTTTGACCCTGTAAAAAAAATAGAAATATACTATAAAATTTCAGAAGTTGGTTCATCCTATGAGTTCAAAGGCCACGTTGTTGGTATAGAAGAATATATAATGATTTGTGATGGAATAATGAATTTACAAATTGGCAATAAAAACTATATCCTATCTAAAGGAGATATATATCATCGTTATAAAAATGAAGGAGATTCACCATTAAGTGCATATATGATTTTATACTATGGAGTTACTTAAATATGTCATACTGCTATTTTAACCATTCCCATTAAAACATTATATCTTCATTAAGTGATCAGTTAGCCTTCCCCCTATACTAACTTGTAACTATATTATTTATTATAATTACATATAATAAACTTATGTTGTAACAATTAAAATTAACGGAGGGCGATAAAATGTCTGATACTAGTAAAATGGTAAAACAAATTTTAAATAATCAGGAAAAATTTCAAAGAATACAGGAAAAAATTCAAGAAGACATTAATTTAATTAAAATACAACAAAAAAAATACGAAGAAATATTATTTTCTCTCAAATCTACTCCAGAATTTCATAAACCTCATGTAGATAATTTAACACATAAAAACTATTTTTACTCTATAACCCCGAAACAATGATAATTATAATAGGAGAGGTAGTGTCTCTCCTATTCTTTAACTACTAAAGCATACTATTAAAATTTTAAAAGATCTTTTGCAAACTCTTTAGCTTTTTTAAAATCATTATCATTAGGTCTGCCCTTTGCAATTCCTCCAAATAATTTAAATGGTCCAAAGGTATCATAGCCTTTACATGTAAAACTACCAATAACTTCAAAGTTTTTTTCTTTTAGTTTTTGTTCTACTAATTTATTATATTTAATTCTGCCTTGTCCACTTGTAGAAAATACAAATGCTTTTTTATGAGACATAATTTTTAAGTTATCAATAAAATTAAGAATATTTTTATGTAATTTGCCATAATATATACCTGAGCCAAACCCTATCAAGTCATATTCATTTAAAGCATTTAAATTTACATCATTTATTTTTCTTATGTCTCCATTTAATGCTTCCCCTATTATTTTACCTATTTTTTCAGTATTACCATGATGTATGGATTCATATATTATTAGAGTTTTCAAATTTGTAACCTCCTTACTATATTAATATTTAATAGGGTTTGCGAAACGCTATAACCCGCATAAATGCGGTATATTTTTTGTTGTAAAATAGAATAACTCCTCACTGATTTATGGTAAAATTGAATTGCCAAGAAACAAAATCACCATATACCTCAGAAAGGAGTTATATACTTATGATACCATATAAACAGCTTTCTTTGGCAGAAGTTTTTTCTGATTGCAAAGAAAAATTTGAAAACAACAAGCCCCAGTTTCTTTCTTTACTTGAAGATACTATTGATCTGGATGATTTAGTTCCAGTTTCTTTTATAAATCATTTTTATGCTTCTACTGGAAGACCTCGTAAATATACACTTTATGCCATGCTTCGTGCTTTGATTTTGCAGCGTATTTTTTCTATTCCTACAGATTCCCTTTTGATTATTTTTCTTAAATATTCAAAAGAGTTGAGGGATTTTTGCGGTTTCACCAAAGTTCCTGATGCTTCTAAATTCACACGCTTTAGACAAGATTTTATTTTGGACTTACAATCAATGTTCCATAATCTTGTTAATATTACTGAGCCAATATGTCAACAAATTGATAAGAACCTTGCTTCTATGACTATCTTTGATACTTCTGGTATTGAAGCTTTCGTCACTGAAAACAACCCTAAATATGCTAACCGCATCATAAAACAACTTAAAGCTTTTAAGAAGACACATGGTCTGGATGATTCTTATGACCCTTATAAAGCTGCTTACAGGGCTATGCCTTCTCATGCTGCAGCTAATCCAGCCATCCAGCAGATGTACATTAACGGTCATTTTTGTTACGCTTTTAAATTTGGCATTGTAACCAACGGCCTTGGTATTGTGAGAGATATTTCATTTTACAACCAAGATTTCCTTAAAACTCATCCAGATATCGTTGTTGAGAAAAAATCCAATTCTCCTGATGAAGATAAGTCCCTTGCTGATTCTAAAGCACTTATACCTGTCCTTAAGGATTTTTTTG
>ENA-UOOE01002872-UOOE01002872.1-fermentation-metagenome-genome-assembly--contig:-NODE-2872-length-11708-cov-10.876255_pt1 | contig 11708 bp, 5 predicted proteins | sample MGYA00245776_ERZ724021 | MGnify/ENA primary metagenome ERZ724021 (study PRJEB28704, sample SAMN03018321) | fermentation metagenome | biome: anthropogenic terrestrial biome; feature: soil; material...
GCTCGCGCAGTGCTTTCTTGCCGCCGATCCAACTGATGAAGCTGTTGATAAATCATCACCCCCTTGCTTTTGGAGGGCGGTCAGCTCATGGACAGGCCATATCCAAAAGTCGGGCCGTCCTTCAGTTCTTCCTCCGTTTTAATAAAAAAATTGTTGCTGCTGCTCCAAAAGCTGACGTACAGTTCTCCCTCCGATGTACGGATCGGCCTCTGTTCCAGCCCTTCGCCCCAGCCGTCGGACTCCTGCCCGCACCATTCGGACTTTAGTACCTCCAGCTCGGACGGGGACAGCTCCCCATGCGTCCGGACTTCCAGCACGCCCCACAGCCTGCCGCTCCGTTCCTCGACCGTAGGCTTCATACTGTAAATCTTCTGTTTCAGCGCGTCGTCGTCCAGATAGACGGCAAGCCCATGGTCGCCTTCGCCGGGAAGGCACTCACGGTCAATGAGGGCGAGGATTTCTGCCTCGTAATCGCAGGCTTCCTCCGCAGTGAGTTCCTCCGGCGTATTTTCAAAATTGCCGTATTCGTTCTGCCTGTAAAGGTGAGGGTAGAGGGAACTATATAGGCGAAGTGTTTTCAAATCATTCTGTTTCATATGCGTTTTCTCCATTTCAATAAAAAAAGGCAACAAAAAAAGCGGCTGTGTTTTCAGTTACGAAGAACACAGCCGCTCAAAATGTTGCCCGGCATGGGCCTGTACAGATTTTTGAATTTATGAAAAAGAAGCCATACCTTTTTTAAGGCACGGCCTCTGATTCGCTCTTTTCTTTTTGACAGCCTCTAAAAGAGGGCTGCATCTATGAAAATCGGGAGTCTTGAATTTTTCATTCAAAACTCCCGAAGCCCGCATAAACACTGGCTTTATGGGCCTTGCATCTATTTTGGGCAATTGACTTGGTGGAGATGACGAGAGTCGAACTCTATTAATTTCAATCCACGCACCCGCGTAGGGTGCGACGGCTGAATTGGAGCCTGGAGCTATATCAACAGGCATTTCAATCCACGCACCCGCGTAGGGTGCGACGCCATCAACATAGGAATTTTTGATGAATCAAAAAATTTCAATCCACGCACCCGCGTAGGGTGCGACGGCCTCGCGGCAAACCCCGCAAATATCGAAAGAGATTTCAATCCACGCACCCGCGTAGGGTGCGACAAGACTGGAACCTATCCATCACCTTTGAAACTTATTTCAATCCACGCACCCGCGTAGGGTGCGACTTTTGCTGTTGCATACCAAGAATATACTCCTGCAATTTCAATCCACGCACCCGCGTAGGGTACGACGACGAATATTTGGACAAGACTAAAGCAATGGCAAGAATTTCAATCCACGCACCCGCGTAGGGTGCGACTTTGCAAAACAAAATTATACAATGCTGGACAATCATTTCAATCCACGCACCCGCGTAGGGTGCGACATGATGCAATCCGCTATTCCGACAAACTTTAATCTATTTCAATCCACGCACCCGCGTAGGGTGCGACAAATAAACTTTTCCCATGGAAGCAATCGAAATGATTTCAATCCACGCACCCGCGTAGGGTGCGACCTTGTCGAGCGTCCTTACAATTAACCCCTTGTGATTTCAATCCACGCACCCGCGTAGGGTGCGACTAAAAGGTGCTCGATTGCTTTTATATCCTGCTGATTTCAATCCACGCACCCGCGTAGGGTGCGACTTGATTTTGACCGATATGTTGATATGCGTACTGGAATTTCAATCCACGCACCCGCGTAGGGTGCGACATTTCGATACGAGTTCTTCAAACTCGCCACCGTTATTTCAATCCACGCACCCGCGTAGGGTGCGACATTCGAAAGTTCAATCTCTTCATTGTCTCCAATGATTTCAATCCACGCACCCGCGTAGGGTGCGACGTTTCAGTCGTGACAGCCTTGATACATTATATTTTATTTCAATCCACGCACCCGCGTAGGGTGCGACCCAAAATCTCGTATCTCACGGCGATTGCCGAGCAATTTCAATCCACGCACCCGCGTAGGGTGCGACTAGACAACGGAAAGACAAAAAGAGTAGCTGTTCGGATTTCAATCCACGCACCCGCGTAGGGTGCGACTATTTAAGCGGTTGTTTTACAAGTTCTTCGCGGTGTATTTCAATCCACGCACCCGCGTAGGGTGCGACCAGACGCAATTCCTGCACACTGCCGTCACCTCCATTTCAATCCACGCACCCGCGTAGGGTGCGACCTATTTGCCCTGTTCTCATCAACAGGTAAAAGCATTTCAATCCACGCACCCGCGTAGGGTGCGACCAGTTCTACACCGATTTCCTCCGGTATTTCAAGCGATTTCAATCCACGCACCCGCGTAGGGTGCGACCTGCATCTGCCGTTTTAGAGAGGATATTCCGTCCCATTTCAATCCACGCACCCGCGTAGGGTGCGACGCTGGAAACATCCGTTGTAACGCTCGGCTTTTTTATTTCAATCCACGCACCCGCGTAGGGTGCGACATCTCTTTTCGCGATTTTAAATCCGGCCGTAAGATATTTCAATCCACGCACCCGCGTAGGGTGCGACCTAAAAGGCTTTATGATGATTATCATAACTTTTGATTTCAATCCACGCACCCGCGTAGGGTGCGACCGTGCGGGCAAGGTCACGAGATAGCCTTTAGCTTATTTCAATCCACGCACCCGCGTAGGGTGCGACGTGCTTGCAGTTAATGCATTCTAAACCCACAGTTATTTCAATCCACGCACCCGCGTAGGGTGCGACCTAACAATGCTAAAAATCAAAATTAAAATCCCATTATTTCAATCCACGCACCCGCGTAGGGTGCGACGTTTGCCGTTGTTGTCGTTATAGGCGTAGGCGCATTTCAATCCACGCACCCGCGTAGGGTGCGACGCACATCGTATCCCAAAAGCTTAATGGTAAAGCCATTTCAATCCACGCACCCGCGTAGGGTGCGACCGCGGCTGGTAAAGCAATGGGGCTTCCGCAGGATATTTCAATCCACGCACCCGCGTAGGGTGCGACGGGGCTTATGTTTGATGGTAACCCGCTCTCGCCTATTTCAATCCACGCACCCGCGTAGGGTGCGACACCTCCTGTCTTGTAAATTTTCCTTTCTTAGGCATTTCAATCCACGCACCCGCGTAGGGTGCGACTATAGTATCAAGTAAAGGACTATCGTGCCATGCGCATTTCAATCCACGCACCCGCGTAGGGTGCGACCCCAGCTGTCGAAAAAGCCCAAATCATGTTTTTATTTCAATCCACGCACCCGCGTAGGGTGCGACATTTGACTAAATAAAATTCCGGTTTTATCAGAATATTTCAATCCACGCACCCGCGTAGGGTGCGACTTGAAATCTTAGAGCAGAAAACATCTCATATGAAATTTCAATCCACGCACCCGCGTAGGGTGCGACGTGTCAAGCCAATACGGATCCGGGCAGTAAAACTATTTCAATCCACGCACCCGCGTAGGGTGCGACTCAGACACGGCAACAGACGCGCGCGGAATGGATTTCAATCCACGCACCCGCGTAGGGTGCGACGTCGCGGAACACAGTTGACGGCGAGTGTATACCATTTCAATCCACGCACCCGCGTAGGGTGCGACTCAGGACGGCGGTTATCATGTTTTTTATTGCGAATATTTCAATCCACGCACCCGCGTAGGGTGCGACTCACCGCATTAACTTCCTTTTCCCTCAAAAGAGATTTCAATCCACGCACCCGCGTAGGGTGCGACTTTCCGCAGCTCTTTTATTAACTACCTGCATGACATTTCAATCCACGCACCCGCGTAGGGTGCGACGTTCCCTCGAAATACTTAATGATGATGGTAGCCTATTTCAATCCACGCACCCGCGTAGGGTGCGACGGCAGATAAGGTAACCCCGGCGCTTATTAATTTATTTCAATCCACGCACCCGCGTAGGGTGCGACGGGGTCCATACCGCGCTGGAAGATTTCGGTACGCCATTTCAATCCACGCACCCGCGTAGGGTGCGACGCAATATCATCAAATATAACTGGAATTTTAGACATTTCAATCCACGCACCCGCGTAGGGTGCGACATATGTGCCGGCTACATTTAAGTTTGCTCAACAAAATTTCAATCCACGCACCCGCGTAGGGTGCGACGGCTTAATAATTTCTTTGAACGTTCCGGCATGAGATTTCAATCCACGCACCCGCGTAGGGTGCGACCCGCTAAAGCAAAAACAGCGTGAATGTTATACACTATTTCAATCCACGCACCCGCGTAGGGTGCGACGCTTGGCCTCCCGTAGCCCGCTGCGTGCCGTCAAAATTTCAATCCACGCACCCGCGTAGGGTGCGACAGGAATATAAAATGTATCATATCCGTTTGCTTCAGATTTCAATCCACGCACCCGCGTAGGGTGCGACTTCACTGCATTAACTTCCTTTTCCCTCAAAAGAGATTTCAATCCACGCACCCGCGTAGGGTGCGACGCGCGCTTTTATGGTCAGGTCGCGTATCTGCTGGAATTTCAATCCACGCACCCGCGTAGGGTGCGACTCCGTTATATGACGCAAGCTTACTATAGTATGAGATTTCAATCCACGCACCCGCGTAGGGTGCGACGAGATAATTATTCAAGTACCATTACAACTATGCATTTCAATCCACGCACCCGCGTAGGGTGCGACACAAACCGGCCTTGCGGTAAAGTGCCTGTTATATGATTTCAATCCACGCACCCGCGTAGGGTGCGACTACAGCTTGGCAACGGCGCGGTATACGGCGAAAACATTTCAATCCACGCACCCGCGTAGGGTGCGACGATTAGCAAGGCTTCCACTTCAGGGTTTAACTAAATTTCAATCCACGCACCCGCGTAGGGTGCGACCACAATAAATAAATTGCCCGCACAGCGGGCTGAAAATTTCAATCCACGCACCCGCGTAGGGTGCGACACATGGCAGGACAGTGTATTAAAGGATACAAAAAAATTTCAATCCACGCACCCGCGTAGGGTGCGACTTGCTCTATCAGCTGGTCTGTGGCCTTAGCAAGCAATTTCAATCCACGCACCCGCGTAGGGTGCGACTATCTTGGAGCGTATATTTTCCCGCAATACTCATTATTTCAATCCACGCACCCGCGTAGGGTGCGACCCGCTGCAAATTACCGACCCGTTTACGGTGACAAAATTTCAATCCACGCACCCGCGTAGGGTGCGACTGAAGCCGTCGGCAGCAGAGTATACCAGCGTACATTTCAATCCACGCACCCGCGTAGGGTGCGACGAACCGGGAACGGGTGTACACTCTCGGACATCTTAATTTCAATCCACGCACCCGCGTAGGGTGCGACAACCTATATTACGCATTATCCGAGGCAAATTTTAATTTCAATCCACGCACCCGCGTAGGGTGCGACTATACTCCTGCAGAATTCCTAGAAGGAGTACAAAATTTCAATCCACGCACCCGCGTAGGGTGCGACGGCACGATAGTCCTTTCTTTTACTCGATACTATAATTTCAATCCACGCACCCGCGTAGGGTGCGACATGAATACTAAAATTGACGATGTTATAAATAAGTTATTTCAATCCACGCACCCGCGTAGGGTGCGACATAGCAGCTATGCGCCTTGCACCAGGACCGGTGCATTTCAATCCACGCACCCGCGTAGGGTGCGACCAAACATTACTTTATCATCTATCCAACTGAAAAAATTTCAATCCACGCACCCGCGTAGGGTGCGACAATTTCAGACGCGGAGTCTACATCGCCGCCCGGAATTTCAATCCACGCACCCGCGTAGGGTGCGACCTATAATGGCTCCCATTTTACCATCCTTAAATTGATTTCAATCCACGCACCCGCGTAGGGTGCGACTAGCGTTTTGGCGGTATCCGGCCTTTAGGCTATGATTTCAATCCACGCACCCGCGTAGGGTGCGACAACTTCCAGCTCCTTCATGGACGGCGACATACCGAATTTCAATCCACGCACCCGCGTAGGGTGCGACGCTGCTCCAATCGCCCATCACTGCGGCCGACGCACGATTTCAATCCACGCACCCGCGTAGGGTGCGACTTAAAGAAGTTGCTCCGCAGCTGGCGCAGAAGGCATTTCAATCCACGCACCCGCGTAGGGTGCGACGATTGGAGATTGAAAAAATTGAAAGATTTTACAAGATTTCAATCCACGCACCCGCGTAGGGTGCGACTTCAGACATGGTCGGTCTCCTGTTCCCGCGCAGCGATTTCAATCCACGCACCCGCGTAGGGTGCGACAGCTCGATATTATGCTGCTCTTGACAACGTAAAGATTTCAATCCACGCACCCGCGTAGGGTGCGACTTTATAAAAAGGAGTGGTTTAAATGACAATAAAAATTTCAATCCACGCACCCGCGTAGGGTGCGACGAGGATTATTATGATAATTACTGCAAATGGGAAAGATTTCAATCCACGCACCCGCGTAGGGTGCGACTTGAGGAGCAATACAATGCAGAGAAAAAAGCGCGGATTTCAATCCACGCACCCGCGTAGGGTGCGACTTGAGGAGCAATACAATGCAGAGAAAAAAGCGCGGATTTCAATCCACGCACCCGCGTAGGGTGCGACGGCAAGCTCAACTACCATCCATCAACAATAAACTGATTTCAATCCACGCACCCGCGTAGGGTGCGACATTTTTGGTGGAGCGACGACCGTTACCGTAGCTAAATTTCAATCCACGCACCCGCGTAGGGTGCGACTCCCCGCCGTTTTCTGTGATTTCTTCTGGTTGAAATTTCAATCCACGCACCCGCGTAGGGTGCGACAGTACACTATGTTTATAGTGTATGATAACGTTGAATTTCAATCCACGCACCCGCGTAGGGTGCGACGCCTTTTTCCGCTCTGCCTGTTCCCGCAAAGCTATTTCAATCCACGCACCCGCGTAGGGTGCGACGCGACGTTCTGCCAATAACCTCCAACTTTTTAAATTTCAATCCACGCACCCGCGTAGGGTGCGACCAGGACAAGCGTATTGAAGACCTTAGAAAAAAGATTTCAATCCACGCACCCGCGTAGGGTGCGACCTTGGCATAAATGTATGGGACTCGCAAGGCCATATATTTCAATCCACGCACCCGCGTAGGGTGCGACTTCATGGATAATATCGGTTTCTTCATAATTTCCGATTTCAATCCACGCACCCGCGTAGGGTGCGACACTCCAGGAGATTTACAAACAGTATCCGGTTAGCCATTTCAATCCACGCACCCGCGTAGGGTGCGACACGGCCACAAAGTAGTCGGTCCTACAATAACTATGATTTCAATCCACGCACCCGCGTAGGGTGCGACAGTATAGACATGATACTTTCAGACCTGCCGTACGATTTCAATCCACGCACCCGCGTAGGGTGCGACACACCTTGGCTGTGCGGTTATAAATTGCGCACTCATTTCAATCCACGCACCCGCGTAGGGTGCGACTGTTTAAAACTATAAGAAAAATTACATTTATAAATATTTCAATCCACGCACCCGCGTAGGGTGCGACACCGTAAACAGGCGTTTAGGCGCCGGCCGACGTGATTTCAATCCACGCACCCGCGTAGGGTGCGACGCGCATACGCAGAACACGGGGTGATTGCAGTTTATTTCAATCCACGCACCCGCGTAGGGTGCGACTTTGCTTTCATATAAGTAAATGAAAGCAGTATAACATTTCAATCCACGCACCCGCGTAGGGTGCGACTTTTGATAACGGCTTTTGCGCTTATTCTAAGCGATTTCAATCCACGCACCCGCGTAGGGTGCGACTGTATTTGCAGGGTTTTCACCGTTCATAAGGCCGATTTCAATCCACGCACCCGCGTAGGGTGCGACATGCGATACACTGCAAAACAGCATGTAAAGGCCATTTCAATCCACGCACCCGCGTAGGGTGCGACACGTGGGTCTCCGAGGGTATGGGCAGCGATAAGCAATTTCAATCCACGCACCCGCGTAGGGTGCGACTCTACGGCTCGTGTTATTTCATCCTTATTAACATAATTTCAATCCACGCACCCGCGTAGGGTGCGACGCTTTCTCTACAACAAGTAATGCTTTATTATAATAATTTCAATCCACGCACCCGCGTAGGGTGCGACATACGCCTGGGTGGTTAAGTATTTTTTCGTCCATATTTCAATCCACGCACCCGCGTAGGGTGCGACGATAAATTTAAGCAAGGATTTTGTATTGTCGTCCTATTTCAATCCACGCACCCGCGTAGGGTGCGACCGTGGTAACCGTTGAAATCGTATTCCTCGCTGCGATTTCAATCCACGCACCCGCGTAGGGTGCGACTGGGATAATAATTTTTTCATTTTTTATAAGCGAACATTTCAATCCACGCACCCGCGTAGGGTGCGACTACGCGCGGCAGTGCTGTCATTCCTTTATCAACATTTCAATCCACGCACCCGCGTAGGGTGCGACTCGAAATGGCTTTGCTGTGTCTTGTACAAACGATATTTCAATCCACGCACCCGCGTAGGGTGCGACGTTGGCATGATATTAGATATGCTCACAGAGCAAAAATTTCAATCCACGCACCCGCGTAGGGTGCGACGTAAGTCCAGCGTTTAAATCATCTCCTTTGAGTGATTTCAATCCACGCACCCGCGTAGGGTGCGACACGATTTTCATGTTGGCTTTTAGGGCTTGTGGGATTTCAATCCACGCACCCGCGTAGGGTGCGACATGAAAGGTTTGGCGTAACCGCAGCGCTGTTTGAAGCATTTCAATCCACGCACCCGCGTAGGGTGCGACGGGGTAAAGTTCGCCATTTACACCCTGAATGATATTTCAATCCACGCACCCGCGTAGGGTGCGACCGGTTTGCTATGGTAGAGTGCATCACGGCAAGTATTTCAATCCACGCACCCGCGTAGGGTGCGACTTTAAATTCAATTTGCTTTGCGTACGGCATTTTTATTTCAATCCACGCACCCGCGTAGGGTGCGACCACTATTATCTGCCGCTGTCAATATTTATATGGCATTTCAATCCACGCACCCGCGTAGGGTGCGACTTTTCAAGGGCGATATTATAGCAGTCATCGTATATTTCAATCCACGCACCCGCGTAGGGTGCGACCTTTGTTAACCAGGCGCTTGCACGGTGCAGTGTGATTTCAATCCACGCACCCGCGTAGGGTGCGACCCGACTAACAGTGAGTTTATAGCCGCGTTGGTAATTTCAATCCACGCACCCGCGTAGGGTGCGACTTAGTGAGATATTTTTAGGGGGGGGAAAATTATATTTCAATCCACGCACCCGCGTAGGGTGCGACTACAGTATGATATTGAGTACGAGGACGTACATCGATTTCAATCCACGCACCCGCGTAGGGTGCGACCAAAGGCGATTAAAAATTGGAAATATCTTGATTGATTTCAATCCACGCACCCGCGTAGGGTGCGACGCGCATGGCACGATAGTCCTTTACTTGATACTATAATTTCAATCCACGCACCCGCGTAGGGTGCGACTCTGCCTTAAACAACGTTGGAAAATAATCGTGGAGCATTTCAATCCACGCACCCGCGTAGGGTGCGACCGCACTTAACGATGTTTTAAAAGGCGATTTTTCATTTCAATCCACGCACCCGCGTAGGGTGCGACTTTAGATATCAGGTGTTGCGCGTCCTTGCGCCACATTTCAATCCACGCACCCGCGTAGGGTGCGACCTGCGTGGGATTCCTTTCACTCCCAACCGTGAGATTTCAATCCACGCACCCGCGTAGGGTGCGACAACGGATACGGCGGCGACAGCGTCAAGGACGTGTGATTTCAATCCACGCACCCGCGTAGGGTGCGACTCACGACATATGAGCAAATACTAAACAACATAGCATTTCAATCCACGCACCCGCGTAGGGTGCGACATCGGTGACGAGTACGAGACGGGCGGTCAAGATATTTCAATCCACGCACCCGCGTAGGGTGCGACGTAGATTTTACGCTGTCATAAGCACCGTTGGACATTTCAATCCACGCACCCGCGTAGGGTGCGACAAATCTCCCCAGTTACATACGGCCCAAACAGAGGAATTTCAATCCACGCACCCGCGTAGGGTGCGACCTGCTTTACGGGTCAACTACAATCCTGTTTGTTTTGTGATTTCAATCCACGCACCCGCGTAGGGTGCGACACTTTTTGCGAAAAAATCATATTTCGCTTCGCAAATTTCAATCCACGCACCCGCGTAGGGTGCGACCCCCCTCTTTTTCTCAAATTTGTTCAATTTTATTATTTCAATCCACGCACCCGCGTAGGGTGCGACGTCGATCAGGATGATCTGCAGGCCCTCTGGGTTCATTTCAATCCACGCACCCGCGTAGGGTGCGACTGAAATCTTCAAGCGGCATAAACTCTCCAAACCGATTTCAATCCACGCACCCGCGTAGGGTGCGACGACAAAATTCAACACGTGTAACGCTAGATACAGAGCATTTCAATCCACGCACCCGCGTAGGGTGCGACGAACAAGCTAAACCGCCTGTACTCCGTATGATCAAATTTCAATCCACGCACCCGCGTAGGGTGCGACTCGCTAAAAGTGGTATGGTCGGTATGCTTATGCCATTTCAATCCACGCACCCGCGTAGGGTGCGACCATGAAGTTTAATTCTGTCTCGCGGAAGCAGGCAATTTCAATCCACGCACCCGCGTAGGGTGCGACCTTTGCCCTTGTTCGTGTAAAAAAAATTTAATAATTTCAATCCACGCACCCGCGTAGGGTGCGACCCGATGAAGCATATCTTGAAACCGAGCATTGTTACATTTCAATCCACGCACCCGCGTAGGGTGCGACTTTTCGTCTTGTGCGATACTTAAATCTTCTTTCATAATTTCAATCCACGCACCCGCGTAGGGTGCGACTTGACATTTTTGCGTAGTCTGCCTTGCTCAGTTTAAATTTCAATCCACGCACCCGCGTAGGGTGCGACAATGTAACATATATGAAAGGTGGTGAGGGATAATATTTCAATCCACGCACCCGCGTAGGGTGCGACATTTGTGGCACAGCCGACGGGAGCGCAGATACCATTTCAATCCACGCACCCGCGTAGGGTGCGACAGTCATATCCGTCAACGATTTTTTCATCTGTGCAATTTCAATCCACGCACCCGCGTAGGGTGCGACGCTTTACAACTGCAAAATGACACGGTCGTCCATCATTTCAATCCACGCACCCGCGTAGGGTGCGACCTTGGCATAAATGTATGGGACTCGCAAGGCCACATATTTCAATCCACGCACCCGCGTAGGGTGCGACTTTGCATTGGACTTCTAAGGCTCCGGTTTACTCGATTTCAATCCACGCACCCGCGTAGGGTGCGACGCATGGCACGATAGTCCTTTACTTGATACTATAATTTCAATCCACGCACCCGCGTAGGGTGCGACGCAATATCGCCCTGCAACAGCGCAGGTGGCATACGATTTCAATCCACGCACCCGCGTAGGGTGCGACACTTCTTTTAAGCTGTCAAGCCTGCAAATAAACGATTTCAATCCACGCACCCGCGTAGGGTGCGACCTTTGCCTGTAATTCCTCCGCAATCGGGCAATCGATTTCAATCCACGCACCCGCGTAGGGTGCGACCATGGGGTGACTTGGCAGTTATTCCCTATGACTTATTTCAATCCACGCACCCGCGTAGGGTGCGACCGTAAAGGACGCTTTGCTATACA
>ENA-UOOE01002873-UOOE01002873.1-fermentation-metagenome-genome-assembly--contig:-NODE-2873-length-11704-cov-8.023521_pt1 | contig 11704 bp, 10 predicted proteins | sample MGYA00245776_ERZ724021 | MGnify/ENA primary metagenome ERZ724021 (study PRJEB28704, sample SAMN03018321) | fermentation metagenome | biome: anthropogenic terrestrial biome; feature: soil; material...
CCATCGAGGATCTCTTGCAACATCAAGAATAGGACCATAACCAATATGAGAACCTTGAGTCCTTGTTTCAAAAGCTATTGTTTTAGCCATTTCTTGGATTAAATCATTATTCCAAGTTGAAGCTTGACCAATTGCAGTAGGGAAGACTGTTGTACCAATAGACATTTGACCATGCATACATTCTTCTGCCAATAATAAAGGAATACCTAAACGAGTATTTTCAATAACATATCTTTGAATTTTATTAACAGCTTTTGGTGAAATTTGAGGATTAAGTCCATTAACTAAATTCTTTTCACTCCAAGGATCAGCTCTCATAAATCCCCATAATCCTCCCATAGGAGAATTAAACATTACCTTTTTTAATTCATCTGTAATTAAAATTTCATTGCCTTTCTTTTCATACATTAACCAACCTAAGCCAGTAAGCAATTGACCTTCCTTTTCTTCAATAGTCATTTGCTTTAAAAGGTCTTCAATTCTTTTGTCTATTGATTTATTTTTATCTTCAAAAATATCTTTTTTACCATTCTTATTAAAGTCAATCCAATCATTATGATAAATTGTTTGAGATTTAATATTCTCAATACATAAAAAAATTAAAGGAAGAAAAACAATAATAAACTTTTTCATGGGTTGAAATTTTATGTATATCTATACAACTTCTGCAACAGTAAAGGTACTTCCACCAACAAATACTAAATCATTTTCCTTAGCATTTCTTTGAGCAGAACTTAAAGCTTCCTTTACTGATTTATATGTAGAATAGATTAATCCAGCTTCTTCAGCTTTTTTTGCAAGTATCTCAACTTCTAATCCTCTTGGGATATCTGCCTTGCAAAGATAATAATGAGCTTGCTTTGGTAACATTGAAAGAACCTTATCAATATCTTTATCATTTACCATTCCTAAAACAAAATGAAGATTATTGTGAGGAGTTTGATTTATTTGCTCAATAACATAAGATAAACCATCTTCATTATGACCTGTATCACATATTGTCAAAGGATTAGTTGATAAGGTTTGCCATCTTCCCATTAAAGGCGAATTAGTTTGAAGGTTTAAAAAGCCTGCTCTTATTTCTTCTTCTGAGAAATTATATCCTATATTTCCTAATTCTGCAATAGCACAAATAACAGTTAGAATATTTTTTAACTGATAATTCCCACTAAGCATAGAAACTAAACCTTTATATAATAAGTCATCTTTCTTGTAAACATCAATAATTAACTTAGAATCTTTATGCAAAGGATTACGAATAGAATATATTTGGTCAGCAAAGCTTATTTTTGAATTATGTTCTTTAGCTCTTTTAATAAAAACTGGTGCTGTTTCTTCTTGAGTTTGACCAATTACAACAGGAGTATTATCTTTAATAATTCCAGCCTTTTCTCCTGCAATAGAAGAAAGGTCTTTTCCTAAGAATTGTGTGTGGTCAAAGCTAATATTAGTAATAACAGAAAGCAAAGGAGAGAGTACATTAGTTGAATCAAGTCTTCCACCCATTCCAACTTCAATAATTGCTATATCAACCTTTTCTTCTTCAAAATATTTAAAAGCCATAGCAACAGCAGTTTCAAAGAAAGAAGGTTGTATTTCTTCAATTATTGATTTATTCTTTTCAACAAAATCAACAACCCAATCCTTTTCAACCATAACTCCATTAACTCTAATTCTTTCTCTGAAGTCTTTTAAATGAGGAGAAGTATGTAATCCAACCTTGAATCCTTTTTCTCTAAGCAAAGATGCTAAAAGATGAGAAGTAGAACCTTTTCCATTAGTTCCAGCAACATGAATTGATTTAAATTTATTTTGAGGATTATCCAAGGCTTCCATTAAAGCAACAGTATTAGATAAGTCAGCCTTATAAGCTGCAGCTCCAATTCTTTGGAACATAGGCAAAAAAGTAAAAAGATAATCAATAGTTTCTTCGTAATTCATTTTTGTTTTATTTTTTTATTATTGAGTAAATGCAAGAGTCAATATATAGATTGTTTTTATAAACACTCTTTCTTAATATTCCTTCTAATTCAAACCCAGATTTTTCTAAAACTCTTCTTGAACCAATATTAGTAAAATATGGTTCTGCAAAAATTCTAACAACATCAAGTTTTTTAAAAGCAATATCTGTAATTTGTTTAATAGCTTTTGTTATAATTCCTTTATTCCAAAACTCTTCTGCCAACCAATATCCAAGTTCTGCACTTTTTCTATAAACATCATCTTTCCTGAAAACACCAATACTTCCAACAGCAATTCCATCAATAGAAATAGCTCTTAAAATATTTTTCTTTCTATCACTATTAATGCAAAAGTTTATATAGTCTTTAGCATTTGAAAGAGTGTAAGGATAAGGGAATGCATCTCTTAAATTATCAGCAATTTTTTTATTGTTAGCATATTTTGCAATAGAAACAGAATCTTCTATTTTCCATTCTCTAAGAATAAAGTCCATAAGATTTATTATTAATCAACAAAAGTAATAAAAAAGGATATAGGATTTCTATGATTTATAAAATATTTGAAACAATCTTTTACGGCTTTTTTATTTGTAAATATAAAATAATGTACCTTTGCTCAATAAAAGAATAATTCAATACAATTGATTATAAAGTCATGATTGTTAAATATAAATTAGAAAATTCTTTTGGACCAATTGGAAGTGCAGCGGGTAAAATAATTCTGCTTTCTTCAATAATCTCCATGATATTTATAGAAATATCAATTTTTGCTATTATTTTTGTGATATTAGGTGCATTTATGGGGTTATCCAAATCTGATATATTTATTGATTCTGATAATTCTAAGATTAGATTTTCAACTACAGTTTTTGGCTTAATTAAAACTGGGAAATGGATTAGTGTTGATGATAATATGGAGGTAGGAATTAGAAAGAATTTTGAGAAATGGCAGGTAATTGGTCGTTCAAATAAACATATAAGTGTTGCTTCGGATAAATATAAAATTGTACTTTACAAGTCAGGCAAGCCATATATGACTTTAAAATATGTTGATTCAATTGAAGAAGCCGAAAAGGAACTAAATAGATTTGTAAATCTTCTTGGGATGGAATAGATTTCTTGTGATTTATCTTTATAAATAGTATTTAATCAAGCTTTCAATCTCACTAAACTTCCTTTAGAACTCAAAACAATGCCATTGTTTTGTCAAAACAACCGCATTGTATTTGGCAAACAATGGCATTGTTTCAGTAAAACAACCGCATTGTTTTGAGTAAACAATGGCATTGTTTTGACATCAAAGTCTTATTTGAATTTTTTTAATCTTCGATTTAGTAGATAAACACTTCGTTTCGATAGAATTATACGACTTTTAAATTTTATAAGAGTAGGCTTTTTCAACGATAAATCAATTTTTATAGAACAAAAATCATTGTAAGTATAAAAGAAGTTTTATATACCTAAAAACAAATAAGAAAAGAGTAAATAAAAAAGACGCTCTACAAATTTAATTGTAAAGCGTCTTTATGTTTTAAGCCTTTAGGCTTATTTTCCTACCAAGCAAATAAAGGACGGTTAGCCATCATTGCATTTACTTTCTTACGAGTTGAAGCAATTAGTTCTTCATTATTAACATCAGAAAGAACTGCGTCAATCATATCAACAATTTCTGCCATTTCTGTTTCCTTCAATCCACGAGTAGTGATTGCTGGAGTTCCAACTCTAATTCCTGAAGTTTGGAATGGAGAGCGAGAATCGAATGGAACCATATTTTTGTTTATTGTAATATCTGCTTTTACTAATGTGTTTTCAGCAACTTTACCTGTTAATTCAGGGAATTTTGTTCTAAGGTCAATAAGCATTAAGTGGTTATCTGTTCCATTAGAAATAACTTTATATCCTTTTTTAACGAAAGCTTCAGCCATAGCCTTAGCGTTTTTCATTACTTGTTTAATATATTGTCCGTATTCTGGAGTAAGTGCTTCTCCAAAAGCAACAGCTTTACCAGCTATAACGTGTTCCAATGGTCCTCCTTGAATTCCTGGGAAAACTGCAGAGTCTAAAAGTGCTGACATCATCTTAACTTCTCCCTTTGGAGTTTTCTTTCCCCATGGGTTAGGGAAGTCTTTTCCAACAAGAATCAAACCTCCTCTTGGTCCACGAAGAGTTTTGTGAGTTGTTGTTGTAACAATATGACAATAATCAACAGCATTATTTAATTCACCTTTTGCAATAAGTCCGCTTGGGTGAGAAATGTCTCCCATAAGAATTGCTCCAATTTTGTCTGCAATTTCTCTCATTCTTTTCCAATCCCAATCTCTTGAATAAGCAGAAGCTCCACCAACAATTAGTTTTGGTTTAAGTTCCAAAGCAACCTTTTCCATTTTATCGTAATCAATAACTCCTGTTTCTTCTTCTACTCCGTATGCAACAGGTTTGTAGTTGATTCCAGAAGCATTAACTGGTGAACCATGAGTTAGGTGTCCGCCATGATTAAGGTCTAATCCCATAAAAGTATCTCCAACATTTAGGCAAGCTAAGAAAACTGCCATATTTGCTTGAGCTCCTGAATGAGGCTGAACGTTTGCATATTCTGCTCCAAACAATTGTTTTGCTCTGTCAATTGCTAATTGTTCTGTTTGGTCTACAATCTGGCAACCACCATAATATCTTTTTCCAGGGTATCCTTCAGCGTATTTGTTTGTCAATACAGAACCCATTGCTTGCATAACTTGTTCTGAAACAAAATTTTCAGAAGCTATTAATTCAATGCCGTGCATTTGTCTTTCTTTTTCCTTAGCAATAAGGTCAAAGATTTGTTTGTCTTGTGTCATCTCTTATATATTTAAAATTTAGACATTTGTTTTAAAGTTGCAAAGATAAGACTTTATTCTCAAATTATTAAGCATAATTCTAAAATGAAAATCCCTCTAATGCAATTTGTGAATAATGGAATATGGTTCTATTCCATTTTGTAGCGAGAGAAAACGTTTTCTTTTGAAATTGGGAAAGGATTTGATTCTTGCCAACTGATAAAACGATCAAACTCTGCTTTGTTGTTCTTTATCCATGAAGACGCTTCCTGAGTGTTGCCATAACCAAAAAGCCAATAGTTATAAGCATCAAAAAGTCCTAAATCAATTAATTTTTTGTGATAATCGAAAAGTACATTCTTAAAGCTTGGGCTCTCTCTGTAGAAGATTGAGATAAAGCGTTTGCGGATTCTTATCAGACTTTCTAATGTTATGTTTTTTTCTCCTTGACAAGCTTTTACTAATGCGTTTTCGTAGTTGTCAGGAAAAAGGTTTGGACGTGTTTTGGAATTAGAATAAACAATTGTTGGGTCGTTAAAGTTAACTCTAATATCTCTTGTTGTAAATGTTATTTCGCTATGATATGTTTCATAAAGCTTACGGCTCATCTCAACAGCTCTATCTCCTCCTTTTTCCAATAGCATAAAAATTTCTCCATACATAATTCCCCATACTTCTTCACTTGAGGATAGGAATATTTGAGATGTGCGGTAATAATTGGAAGCAAAAGTAGGGTCTTTTTCAATTCCATTTTCATATTGTTCTAAAGCACCAATAAAATTGGAACGTTTGTATGCTAGATTTCCTTTTTCCAAGAACAAACAACCAGCATTAGGATGTTTTCTTAAGCCTTTATCATAAGTAATCAAAGCCATATTCTGATTCCCTAATTCATCGTAGGCATTTCCCAATAGTTGATAAACATCAGCAGGAGATTCTGGATCTAAAGCAAGAGTGTCCAAAATTTCAATTGTCTTTTTGAATTCTTTCATTAAATAGTTATTCCATGCAAGTTCATATTTATACTTAAGAACATCACCTGGACAAATATCAAGAGCTTCTTTTAGCAATTCTTCTGCTCTGTAATATTGCTTATTATCCATTTCTTGATGTGCAAGTACAAGCTTTTTATTAGCTTCTTCGCATCCTTTAGCTGTCTTTTCTTTTTCTTGAGCTGCTTTTATTTCTTCCTTAGAAGGAGCTTTTTCTTTTGGCTTAGCTGGTTTAACTTTTTCTTGTGTTTTCTTTCCTTTGGTTGAGCTGGTTTTTGACTTTGAAGTAGTTTTTCCCTTAGTTTGAGTTGAGGTTTTAGTAGAAGTAGTTGTTTTCTGAGGAGTTTGAGCCAAAGAAACAAGTGAAAAGGCGAATAACGTAACTATAATTAAAAATTTCTTCATATCTATTTAAGAGCTTATTTTATCAATGTTTTTGCTGCTGAAAGAATGCTTTGTTCAATCCTTGTAATTTCTTTCTTTTGTGAAGAAGTCATTTGAGGCATAAGTTTATCAAGATCTTTTTTATATTCTTTAGCTTTTGTTAGAAGTTGAGCTGCTTCAGCAATTGCCAAAACATCTCCTTTTTTCGCTTTCTTTACAACATCAATATAATGTTTGGCTTGCTGGTCATAGAAATTAATCTTTTCACTAATGTTGTTAATAGAGCTGGCAACAGTGTTTGCAGTTTTAAAAAAAGAGCATTGAGTAAATAATATTGGAGAACATAAAAGCAAAGTGCTTATAACAAGTGTGAAAATCTTATTCCTTTTCATGATATTCTTATATTTGATTATACAATAAATTCATTTTTCAAACTACAAATGTACGTTTTTTTATTTATTTCTTACCTTTGCAGATGAAAAATTTATAATTAAGCACATTAAAATGGAAAATAATAATATCAAAACTCTATTAGAAAGAAGAACAATACGTAAATATTCAAATAAACCAATCGACCAGGATACTTTAAATACTTTACTGAATGCTGGAATTAGAGCTTCTAATTGTGGAAACATGCAAGCTTATTCAATTGTAGTTACAAAAGATGAAGACAGGAAAAAGGAGTTGTGTAAATTTCATTTTGGTCAGGAAATGGTGATTGAAGCTTCAATTGTTTTAACTGTTTGTGCTGATTTGAACCGTTTTCATAAATGGTGTTTGCAAAGAGGGACCACTGTTGAATATGATAATTTCCTTTGGCTAAATATTGCTACCATTGATGCAACCATACTTACTCAATCAATAAGCAATGCAGCAGAAGAACTTGGACTTGGAATATGTTATCTGGGAACAGTTAATTATATGGCAAAACCAATTTCAGAATTTCTTAAACTTCCAAAATATGTTGTTCCAGTTACAACAATAACAATAGGTTATCCTGCAGAACAACCTCCACTAACTGAACGTTTGCCTATGGAAGCTGTTGTTCATAATGAAACATACAAGAATTACAATTCAGAAGATATTGATAAATATTATAATAATTTTGAAGCTTTACCTCAATCACAAACTTACTGTAAGGAAAGCAATAAAGAAAATCTTGCGAAGGTTTTCACAGAAAGCAGATATAAGGGCAAAGATAATAGAGCTTTTTCAAGAGCTTATTTTGAGTTTATAACTGAACAGGGATTTATGAGAAATCAATCAGAAGAAGACGATAAATAGTTTTCAAATTTCCATGCCAAAAGAAAATTCAACAAAAAATATTAGAATAGCCTTTTATCTCAATTTAGCTTTTGCATTTGTTGAGCTTATTGGAGGAATAATAACTAACAGTGTTGCAATTTTATCTGATGCTGTTCACGATTTTGGAGATTCAATCTCTCTTGCTATTGCCTGGGCATTGCAAAAGAAATCAAATAAAGCAAAGGACGATAAATATTCATATGGATACAAGAGGTTTTCTCTTTTAAGTTCTGTAATTCTTTCAGCAATCCTTCTTGTTGGTTCAATTTTAATTCTGAAAGAAGCCATTGGTCGTTTATTCAATCCTCAGGAAGTAAACGCTCAAGGTATGCTATGGCTTGCAATATTGGGCATAATTGTTAATGGACTTGCAGCCTTAAGTGTAAAAAGAGGAAAAACATTAAATGAAAGAGCAGTATTTTTACATATAATGGAGGATGTTTTGGGTTGGATAGGGGTGTTGGTAATAAGTATTGTAATGATATTTGTAAATCTTCCAATACTCGACCCAATACTTTCAATCAGTATTTCTATTTGGGTTTTATACAATGTATATAAGAACTTAAAGGCAACCTTTAATATACTTTTGCAGGCTTACCCTAAGGATGTTGATTTGAAAAAATTAACTAAAGAATTGAAGGAAATAGAAAATGTTATTTCTATTCACGATTTACATATCTGGACTCAGGATGGACTTTCTCATGTTATGACTTTGCATATTGTTGCAGAGAAGAATTACGAAACAATCAAGATTAAGGTTAGAGGAATTGCTAAAACCTTCAATATTGACCATGTAACTATTGAACTTGAAGACAAGTATTCTTCTTGTGAAGAAAAATTAAATTAATAGTATTATAGATAAAGAAGAAAGAGAAGTCCAAAACTAACTGAACTCCTCTTTCTAACTTTAAAAGTTAATCTTTTTTTTAACTCTTCTTAAGAACGTTTCTTAAAATAGTATATAACACCTACTTTAAAAAGATACTGATTAATTCTTTCTTCAAGAATGCCTGAGTAAATATCTGGTATGATAGTTATTCTTGAAGAGGGTTTTAATTCAGAAAATATTGTAGTATAATTAAACCCTGCCAATAAATCTATATTATTAGATATATAAAATGAAGAGGATAATCCTCCAACAAGATATAGTCCATTAGTTCTTTGTTCAATATCATTAAATTCATTTAGTTTGTAATGCGCCAATGAATATCCTAGCTGTATCTCTGGCAATAGTTTTATTTTATTAGTCAGGTTTATTTCATAAATAAAAGAACTATAAAACGATAATATTTTCTTATCAAAAGTAAGATAATTATTAGAAGGTAACAAATCAATTCCTATATAAGATGAGCCTAAACCGATATAAAATTTATTCCAAATATTTGTATTTATCAGCAAGTCTATATTGTAGTTAAACCCTGACCAGTCAGTTAATTTATTTGGAGCAATTCCAAAATTTGAATTTATTCTAATATCTTGTGCATTACTAATAGATATAAAACATAAAAACAATATAATAAAGAATGTCTTTTTCATTTTTTTCATTTTAAAATTATTTTTTCAGTATAATATTTATTATTATTATATATTCTAATCAAATACAATCCTGATATACTAGTAAATATAACATTATGTTGTTTAGATATAATTGCAGAACGATATTTTAGATTTCCATCTAATGAATATATTTCAACTTTTGCGTCATCACTTAAATCTCCTTGAATATTAATTATAAAATTACCTTTATTTGGATTTGGATAAATTATAATATTTTCATTTTTGTCAACTGATAATTTTGATGATGCTCCTTGATAATCAGTCATTGTATTATTAATGTATTCTACCTCTTGAGAATTTAGTGTAATATTATTTGTTGGGTTTGGCAGACATGTAATATCTTCCTTTTTTGAAGCTATTTGTGCAAGGAAATAAGAACCTTCTTTGGTCTCAAATCCTGATTCTAAAGTTATTGAGTTTGTTGCTACTAATTCTTTAGAGACACCTGAATTAATTACTCCATTAAATGTAATATTTTCCAAAGGGGTAGAAAGATATTCTCTACTCCATAAATCAGCAGGGTTTTGAGGTACCCATTTATTAATAGTCTGTCCAATTATATTGCTTCTTATATAATAAAAAAATGTCTGAATATAAGTATTAGTTCCATTATTTGTACTGCTTACATAATATTCTCCATTATTAGGATTTGCTCCAGATAATCCATCTCCTATATACACTGAGTTTAGGGGAGCTGTTGCATAAAATTTATATACATCACAGAAATATGTTCCTGCAGCAATTCCACAACCAGGACTGCTTGAAAAAATCGTTTGTGAATTTTCTCTAATTTTTGTATATGGTAAATATCCTTTATTTAAAATAAAACTATTTGTTCTTGTGTTTACCGCTTCTTTACAAGCTGCATAAATATTTAGTTTTCCATATCCATAAGTGTTATCCCGTCCTGGATCTCCTAAATCAGTTGCTGTTGAAAATAATATGTTCTCTACCTGAGTTCTTGTTAAACTAGGATTTATAGATAATATTAGTGCAGCAGCACCGCTAACCATAGGGCAAGCAGCCGATGTACGTCCAAACTCATTTGTATAGTCTCCAGAATTGTCTCCGTTCGCTCCTTCTCTGTCTATAGTCCTTATATCTGGGTTCGCTCCTTCTGCATAAACAGATCCTCCATATGCCACAAGATCTTGATCTACACCAATATTAGTATATCGATACCCATGATATTCTTTTCCAGGTGTATCATCTTTATCAATTGCTCCAACAGCAATAGCCGCTTTAGCATAATCACTGACTTCATTTAACCCTGCATTACCTGAAGAAAAAACAACAACTGCCCCCAATCCAGGTATGTTATTAGAAAAATCACCTCCTCTCCCAAAAGTTTTAGCATTATTTATAGCTTCTATATATAACTCTTTCCCTGCAGAACCTGTTGATGGTCCCCATGAGTTTGAAAGAATATCAGCATTCCCTCCATTTGCTTCCCAAGCCCAATTTATAGCATCAAACCATTCATCTTCATCAACAGGGCTACCGAATCCTAAATTAACTGGAACTATTGTAACTTTAGGTGCAATTCCTCTAATATTATTTGAATGTGAAGCAGCAATAATACCTGCAACAGATTCACCATGGTAACCTGAAAAATCAGGTCTTCCATTTGAAGGCATACCTGGAACACTGTACCCATTTGCGACTCTGCTATTACCATTTAAATCTCTTAATTCGGGATGGTCTTCTACTCCATCATCAATGACTGCAACCCTTATATTAGCACAACCAGTTGTAATTTCCCATGCTTCTAAAGCATTAATGTCATTATCAAAAGCACCACAATAATGATCTTTATTGTGAATATAATATTGTTTATCTCGTGGTTCTGAATGTAGTTCAAGCTTTCGTAAGAAATTTGGACGACACCATTCTACTATTCCAGATTCATATATTTCATTAGCTACCAAAAGCACATTATTAATATCAGGAACTTCCATTTTAAAAACATTATATTTTGTTTCTTTATGAGTAACATTATAATTAATCATTATCTTTTCAATATCATTTAATGCACTACCTATTTTAAATTTTAAAAATATATAATTAGTTAGATACAAAGTGTCTCCAAATTCCGATACATATGCATTTTTTTTTGCTTTAACATTATCCTCATTTAGTGAAAGCATATCAGTATTTGAATCTTTTACTTTTAATATTTTATATTGACCAAGCTTTTGACTAAATTTCTCTGTGATAATTACTTTATTACTATCTATAAATGCTAATGAGTTCTTATTATTTTTTTCATAAATGACCATTGCTGTTTTATCTTCCTTTAGATTTATTTTTTTCCCATCACCCCAATAGTAATTTCCCTGAGAAAATAATGAACAAGATGTTAAAACAAAACATATAAGTGTACTTGTTATTTTTTTCATCTCAATGTCCTTTCTTATTTAGTAAGTATCATTCGTTTTGTTATGGTTTCTTGTCCATTAACAACCAAAGAATAAACATACATTCCTGCATTTAATGAAGAACCATTAATTACTACAGAGCCAAAACCATCATTACTTAGATTATATGTTAATAACAAATCTCCTTGAAGGTTAAATATATAAATATAAGCATTTGTGCTTCCTTCGGGTAAGAAGTATTTTATTTCTGTTGTTGTATTAAATGGATTTGGTTGATTTTGATAAAGCATAGCTTCTTTATTATCAATAACATT
>ENA-UOOE01002874-UOOE01002874.1-fermentation-metagenome-genome-assembly--contig:-NODE-2874-length-11701-cov-4.374549_pt1 | contig 11701 bp, 10 predicted proteins | sample MGYA00245776_ERZ724021 | MGnify/ENA primary metagenome ERZ724021 (study PRJEB28704, sample SAMN03018321) | fermentation metagenome | biome: anthropogenic terrestrial biome; feature: soil; material...
CCATGACCATTGCAATCATCCTCGGGACCCGGCCGGAGATCATCAAGATGGCTCCTGTAATTCGAGAGTGCCAGCGCCGCGGCCTGAACTTTTGCATCATCCACACCGGCCAGCACTACTCCTATCAGATGGACCGGATATTCTTCGAGCAGCTGGAGCTACCGCAGCCAGATCATAATTTAGATGTAGGCTCCGGCAATCACGGCGAGCAGACGGGGCGGATCCTGGCAGATCCGGAAGCAGTGCTGATGGCAGAGCGGCCCGATGTGGTCCTAGTGCAGGGAGACACCAATACGGTGATGGCCGGGGCCCTGGCGGCCTCGAAGCTGCATATCAAGGTAAATCTTGTAAAAGTGGGGACGGCTATTTCAAACGTGTATCCGGGCTTTTCCGTCCTGAGGCAGGACCACGCGTCCGAGTACGCTGCCGTCATCCCCAAGTTCGTCTCGGCTTATCTAGCCGGGAAGGCGCCGGTGATCTTCGGGGACGGGGTCCAGACCCGGGACTTCGTCTACGTCAAAGACGTGGTGCGTGCGAACTTCCTGGCGAGCGAGGGGGCCGTCCCGTGGGTCTACAACATCGCCAGCGGGACGAGGACGAGCCTGAATGAGCTTGCCGAGATGATCAGGAAGATATCGGGAAATGAAATCAGGCCATCTACTCGGAGGCGAGGGCCGGGGACATCAGGGATTCGGTGGCAGACATAACAAAAGCCGAGGAGATGGGGTATTCCCCGGAGTATTCGCTCAAAAGAGGACTTCAAAGAAAGATAGAATATCAAACATCATGCTCGTAAGATTCGGAATTGATCAATATGGTTGGCAAATTACAATCCATTTTAGATAATAATGGTCCAATAAAAAAGATCGGTGTGCTGGGCATGGGCTACGTGGGAATCCCGGCAGCAGCCCTCTTTGCAGATTGCGACGAGTTCGACCTGGTATTGGGGTTTCAGAGGGACTCAAAGACCTCCGGGTACAAGATTGAGATGCTCAACCGGGGCGAGAGCCCCCTTAAAGGCGAAGAGCCGGGCCTAGAAGATCTCCTCAAGAAGGTGGTAGACGCCCGCAAGTTCGTCTGCACCTCCGACTTCTCTCGGATTCGGGAGCTGGATGCGGTAACTTTGGCGATCCAGACGCCGTTTGCCAACCCCAAGGACCTGGAGCCGGACTTCAGCGCTCTTAACGCCGGGGTCCGGAATGTGGGGAGATACCTGCAGCCGGGAATGCTGGTGGTGCTGGAGTCGACGATAACTCCGGGAACCACAGATGGGATGGCCCGAGAGATCCTCGAAGAGGAGTCGGGGCTCGTCGCCGGCGATGATTTCGCCCTGGCCCATGCCCCTGAGCGGGTGATGGTGGGCCGACTCCTGCGAAACATCCGGGAGCACGATCGGATCGTCGGCGGGATCGACCCTGTCAGCACAGAACGGGCGATCGAGCTTTACTCCCCGGTCCTTACGAAGGGGAGGATCATACCGATGAGCGCCAGAGCTGCCGAGGTGACCAAGACCGCGGAGAACACCTTCAGGGATCTGCAGATCGCGGCCATAAACCAGCTTGCCCTCTACTGCGAGGCGATGGGGATCAACGTCTACGACGTCCGGGCGGGGATCGACAGCCTGAAGGGCGATGGGATCACGCGGGCGATCCTCTGGCCGGGAGCTGGGGTCGGAGGCCACTGCCTGACAAAAGATACTTATCACCTGGAGCGGGGCGTCAAGATCGGCGACGGTGACCTGGACTATCCTACGGAGGCGGAGTCTATCTACGTTCTTGCGAGAAGGATCAACGACTTCATGCCGACTCACATGTTCCATCTGACCATGGACGCCCTCCGCCGGATCGGAAAAGGGGCGGAGGGGTCGAAGGTCGCCATCCTCGGATGGGCCTTCATCAACGACTCCGACGACGCCAGGAATACCCCGTCGGAAGCGTATCGAGATCTCTTGGTCAGGGCTGGGGCTGAAGTGACGGTCCATGACCCCCACGTAATGGATTATCCTGGGGTGAACGTATCTCATGACATTTCGTCCGTCCTGAGGGGCGCAGATATAGTCGTCATCATGACCGGCCACTCCGACTACTTCAACCTCGACCCGGCTCAGGTGAAGGATCTTACCGAGAAGAATCATCCGGTTATCGTGGACGGTCGGAACGTGGTGAGACCCGACGAGTTCATTGATGCGGGCTTCATCTATAAGGGGATCGGGCGAGGGGACAAAAACGGGCACGATATTCGATCGCATTCATAAATCTTTTTTGGAGGCGTTTCATGGATCTGGGAGTGGTCGGCACGGGAAATATGGGCAGAAATCATGTCCGCATATATTCCGAGCTGAAGGACGTCGACCGAGTCTTCGTCTACGACGTCGATGCGAGGTCTTCGGAGAAGGCGGCAGAGGCCTTCGGGGCTGAGGCCTGCGGTTCCCTGGCGTCTTTATTTGAGTCGGTGGATGCGGTCAGCATCTGCGTTCCGACGAAGTATCATTTCGATACGGCGAAGGAGGCGATAAAAAGCGGCGTCCATGCCCTCATAGAGAAGCCGATCGCCTCCACAGCGAAAGAGGGCGAAGAGCTCCTCAAGATCATCCCGGAGGATCTGGTGGTGGGCGTAGGCCACATCGAGAGGTTCAACCCCATCATAAGAGAGATCAAGAATTTGATCAGCCACCCGAGATATTTGGAGATCAGGAGGCACAACCCTGCTTCCTCGCGGATAACCGACGCGGGAGTGGTGATCGACCTGATGATCCACGACATCGACATCGTCTGGAATGAGCTCTTCACCGGCTGCGACGGAGCGGAGATGTATTCGGTGGGAGACGGTGACCTCTATAAGAAGGTTGCCAAGCTCGACGGGTGTGTGGTCTCGCTCTCGGCGAGCAGGGTAGCCTGCAGGAAGATAAGGACGATCCACATCGAGGAGGAGGGGGTGACGATCGAGGGGGACTTCATGAACCAGGAGGTCTACATCTATCGAAAGCCCGGCCAGTACACTGAATCGGACGGTAGGTACTCTCAGGAGAACATCATCGAGAAGGTGCTGATCAACCGGGTGGAGCCGCTCAAAGAGGAGCTGACGACCTTCGTCGAGTGCATCAAGGCGGGAAAGCCCTTCCCCATAACGCCAGCTCAGGCGGTCCTCAACCTGAAGATCGCCGAGAGCTCGGGCTGGTCGGGGCAAGAACGGAACGGTAGCTGAAGGAGCTGACTAAAAACCAACTAAGACGGTATCTTCGAGGTTCAAGCGCAATTCATGACGTACAAAGATAAGCGGATCGGGGTTGTGGTTCCTGCCTACAACGAGGAGAAGCTCTTGGGGCGGACCCTATCCACCATCCCGGAGTATGTGGACAGGGTCTACGTGGTGGACGACTGCTCCACCGACAAAACTGGCGAGATCGCGGGAGAGTTCGCAGCCGATCCCAAGTTCGTCTGCATCCGCCATGAGGTGAACAAGGGCGTTGGGGCCGGTATAATATCCGGATACAAGAGGGCGGTAGGAGACGAAATGGACATAATAGCAGTTATGGCTGGAGACAACCAGATGGACCCGGACCAGCTGACCGCCCTCCTCGATCCGATCGCCGAGGGGAGGGCCGACTACACCAAGGGGAACCGGCTCCTCAACTCCGATTATAGGAAAGGGATGAGCAAGTGGAGGACCCTGGGAAACTCCATCCTCACCTTCCTCACCAAGGTGGGCTCGGGCTACTGGCAGATCATGGACCCCCAGAACGGCTATACCGCCATCTCTCGAAGGGCTCTGGAGAGGGTTAACCCTGAAACCATATATCCCTGGTACGGGTACTGTAACGACCTTCTGGTGAGGCTGAACGTCTACGGCCTCGTGATCATGCCCGCGCGGTACGGGGAGGAGAAGTCTAAGATAAGGTACGGGAAGTACATCCCCAAAGTCTCCTGGCTTCTTCTGAAGGACTTCTTCTGGAGGCTGAAGATGAAGTATGTGATCCTGAGCTTTCATCCTCTGGTCCTGTTCTACATGCTGGGGATCTTTCTGACGTCGTTGGGTTTGTTTGGTGGATTTTACTCACTATACTATAAATTCATGTTGAATGGCTCGATATTTATCAGAGGGGCGCTTTCGATGCTTCTATTCATAATAGGGATGCAATTTCTGCTATTTGCTATGCTCTTTGATATGCAGATGAGTGACGGATGTGATAGGAGCTTCAGCGCCTATGGGACAAAATAGTATATCCGTTACCGTTGACATTGAGGACTGGTATCACATACCTTCAGTATGCGGTTCTCCGTTTTCTGCATATCGAGACGTTATTGATTTCTTTGAGAATTGGGACAATAAATATGATTACCTAAGCGAGCCTACAAGAAGTGTATTAGATTTATTGGATGAATTTCATATAAATGCAACGTTCTTTGTTGTAGCCGATGTTGTTGATCATTACCCCGGATTGGTTGAATCAATCGTAGACCGTGGACATGAGATCGGATGCCATGGATTGCACCACAAATGCAAGATAGATCCCAGAACCAAAAAAGCATTTATTAGTGAAACCGAATTCAAAGAGAGGACATCCAGAGCTAAAACGATATTAGAAAGTATCTATGGTAAGCCGATTATCGGATATAGAGCCCCCAATGCATTTATTGGTGGATGGATGCTGGATTGCTTGGAAGATTTGGGATTTAAATATGATTCTTCAGTTAGCGTCAATTCCCTTTATAATAAGGGAAACTCGCCTTTGGAAGGCGTTTCATCATCTCCTTATTATCCCGCAAAAGGCGATCTGGGGGTTGGGGACAAGAGACGAATTATAGAGTTTCCTTGGGCGTACTACGACCTATTGGGCTTTAAGATACCGACATCAGGTGGGCCCATGATGAGATTTCTGGGATCCAACATAATGTTAAAAGGTTTGGAGCAAAGCCTTAAGCGAGGCCACACTGTGTTTTACTTCCATCCAATTGACATATCCAGGGAAAAATTTCCATCGATTGGAAAAGGTAGACCTCTATATTGGGTGATAAAAGGAGATCTAATTGAAAAGAGAATCCGAAAAATTTTTAAAGAATTGCGTCACGTGGATAAAATTTGTCTAGGAGATGCAACAAACAACGAAATCTGTAGTATTTGAGGTCATAAATGTATATTTGCGGGGCGGGGCGAACTAAATTTGGCATCCTTAGAAAGACCTTGCCAGAGTTAGCCTATGAGGCTATGTATAACGCTATAAATGATAGCCCACTTAATATTAGAGAGATCGATGCTATTATTGTTTCTAATTTCTTGTCAGGGCCAAGTCAAGGCCAACTACATTTGAATTCTTTAATAGCCAGCCTGCTTCCAGGACTTAATATTCCAATCTATAGAGTTGAAGCTGCATGTGCATCAGGCGGGTTAGCGGTTCATCAAGCTACATTGCTACTTGATAGATTTGAAAACATTTTGGTATTAGGATTCGAGAGCATGAACGGGCATAACAGCAAATTATCTACAAAATATATAGCAATGGCAGGAGACTCTCTGCGTGATCAGAGAGAAGGCCTAATATTTCCTGCGCAATATGCCATTGTAGCTGATTGCTATATGCGCAAGTATAAGACTACTCATGATGTTTTATCTTTGGTATCCTCGAAAAATCACTACAATGCAACATTAAATCCATTGGCTCATTTTAACTACTCAGGCAAAGATTTAAATACTGCTATGAAATCTCATAGTATCGTATCTACACCTCTAGACTTATTTGATTGCTGTCCGATTTCCGATGGTGCTGCTGCTTTGGTAATTTCCAGGAATAAAAAAAGTGATCGTGATGTCAAGATTTTAGGATCAGCCACTTATACAGATGCTATTTCGTTATCTCAGCGAAATGAATTTACAACTTTTAGAGCAGCGAGATTAGCAGCCAGAGCAGCTTACGAGATGGCTGATATCAATCCGGGCGAAATCGATATTGCTGAAGTTCACGATTGTTTTACCATTGCTGAAATCATAGCCATGGAAGACCTTGGCTTTTGTGGCAAAGGTGAAGGATCTAAGCTTATCAAAGATGAAGAGACATCTCTATCTGGCAAATTACCCATTAATACCGACGGAGGACTTATTGGAGATGGCCATCCAGTAGGCGCGACAGGAATAGCGCAAATCTATGAGATAGTTGAGCAACTCCAAGGAACGGCTGGTCGAAGGCAAGTATGCGACCCGAGAATCGGATTAACCCATAATGTTGGGGGATGTGGAGGAACCGCTGTAGTGCATATCCTTGCGGTATCTTAATGAAATATAAATGTGATTCATGCGATGTAGAATGGGATTATCCCGTGAGGAACTGCATTTTCTGCGGGGCTCCTCTTTCCAAAATTAATAACATCAAATATCAGGTCGAGGGAGCTACTCGGGTGCTTATCCCCTCTGTAGATCATCCTATAACGCCTTATTATGTGCTGCTATTAAAAGATCTCAATGGCTCACATAGATTTCACAAGTCATTCCGGCAGTATAACAATGGTGATACGATATACCTAAATAGTAATGAAGGAAGCAAATATACAATTGGAATAATAGGAACCGGGGTCACCGGAAAAGGCCTTGCCGAATTAGCAATCAGAACTGGGAATAACATCATCCTTAAAAGCAGAAGCGAAGATTCACTCGAAAGGGCATTAGATGGGATTTCTAAAAGCCTCTCCAAAGAAATGGAACCCAATAGAATGAAAATTGCGCTCAATAGGATAACAACAACGACGAATTATGAACAGCTCGCAACATCGGATTTAATAATAGAATCTGTTGTTGAAGATTTTAAAATAAAAAAATCCGTATTCAAGAAACTAGATTCTATTTGCATACCCACCACAATCTTGGCCAGCAATACATCGACCTTGCCAATATCCAGACTATCTAACGGTCTAAAACACCCTGAAAGGGTCATAGGTATGCACTTTTTTAATCCTATTCCCAGGATGATGCTAGTGGAATTAATAAGAGGGAAAGATACAGGTAAAGAAACATTAAATAAGGCGACTGAATTTGCTGAGGCACTGAATAAGATTCCAGTAAACGTAGTGGATATTGCTGGGTTTATTGTTAATAGACTATTGTTTTTAATGATTAATGAAGCTTGCTGTATGCTAGACTCGGGAATTGCAAGTATTGAGGATATAGATAAAGCTATGAAGTTGGGCGCAAATCATCCTATGGGCCCCTTTGAACTGGCTGATTTCATTGGAGTTGATATTTGTTTATCGATTCTCGGAATTTTATATAGTGAACTTAAGAACCCCAGTTACAAGCCGGCTAAAATATTACATATTATGGCTAATGATGGTATTTTAGGCCGCAAAGCTGGAAAGGGATTTTATAATTATGGGTGAGTTGATGTTATCAAATCGTGATAATATAGCTTTTGCTGAAGCAGTTCAATTTAATAAAGAGACAAAAATTATTTTTGCTATAAAGTTTTTTAAAAATTGGATATTGGAACGGTTAGCATCAGCATTTCTTATACCTTCTTGGAGAGTCAAATTGCACAGAATGCGAGGAATTAACATAGGAAAGAATGTGTACATAGGATATGATGTTATTTTTGATAGAATCCATCCGGATTTTATTTCTATAGGAGATTATGCCGAAATTGGAGATCGATGTATTATAAGTGCTCATTCTAGAGGAACTTTGCCTCTCAGGGATAAATATCCACGTACTGTTAAGCCCGTTAGGATTGGTCAAGGGGTTTGGATCGCTCCAGGTTGTATTATAATACAAGGTGTTGAGATAGGGAATAATTCAGTAATTGGAACTGGTTCTTTTGTTAATCGGAGTATACCTGCAAACAGTGTTGCTGTCGGAGTTCCCGCAAGAGTTATAAAAAAATTAGATGAGATGGAGGATCAAACTAAATCAGGTTAGAGCGCACATTCTCTCGGCGATGATCAGGTGAAACCCACATGAGCACATTGCTCATGCAAGAAGGATGAAAACCTGATATCATTGCAAAGCCATTAATTGCTTTGATATGGGCGGTGAAGGCAGTCCGCCGTTTAGGGGCGTAGACCTCGTTAGTGAAACGAGCCAAATCCCGCGGATGCAAGAATGCGTCAGTAGAACGCGAATGAGCACCCTTTGAGGATTAAGTTATCCGGCCCATATCAGGACGGGAATGATCATGGAACTGAAGAGGAATAAAGTTGGCTACTCGCTATTCTCTGTGGGTAGCGGGTTAAGTCTTTATAGCAACTCATGCTAGAATTAGCCGTGTCAATCTCCCAGGAAGTCCTATTTGGTCGCGGGTGAGGACTACAGAAAATTATCACGAGAATCGAACGCATGAGATTCATTTTGGCAGCAAACATTGATTGCGTCACTGGTTAGCACTTTTCAGTATACCACGCACGCGGCCAATAATTTAAAATTAATTTAAATGGGTGTTATTAATGATCCCTGGCAGAGATAAGAAAATTAAGCTTCTAGTTTTGACGAGCTCGTTTCCACGTTTTATCGGAGACCATGCAGGCATATTCGTTTATGAATTAGCTAACACATTAAGTAAAAATAAAATTGACATATTAATATTAGCACCATTATTTTATGATCAGCGCTGCACAAACACACTATTGTCTGAGAAAATAAATAAATTAGAGGTACACAGATTTAAATATTTTTATCCGGCAAAATATCAAAAATTATATCGTGATGGCGGTTTCATCTATAATTTAAAAACTAATTATTTAGCCAAGATCCAATTACCTCTTTTTCTATTTTTTCAACTATATAATGCCTTCAAATTAGTAATTTTTAATAATCCAGATATAATTCATTCACACTGGATATTACCTCAAGGTCTTGTTGGAGCTATTATATATAAGATTTTAAAAAAACCGCATATATTAACAGTACATGCAGGAGATGTTTTTGCCCTAGCAAATATGCCCATTGGCAAATTTTTTGCAATTTTTGTTGTCAAAAATAGTTCTAAAATTTTTGTAGTAAGCAACTACGTTAGTCAAATTCTTTGCGCCATGCTCCCCGATAATACAATTCAGGAATATAATGATAAATTAATGATATTGCCAATGGGTGTTGATGTAAAATTATACCAAAGCAACCAAACTATCAAAAAAAAGAATTTATATAAAAGAAAAAACACCACTATTTTATTTATAGGACGATTAAATGATAAGAAAGGAATCATTTACTTAATTCAATCCATGCTTGAATTAAAGCACATTTCAGAGCATCTTAGCTTGCTAATTTGTGGAGATGGCCCATTGAAGCAGGAATTGGAAAGCTTTACAGAAAAAAATAAATTGAAAGGTATAGTTAAGTTTAAGGGATTTATCACAGAGGATGAAAAAATTCACTACATGATACTCGCCGATATTCTAGTTGTACCTTCCATCATAACAGATTCTGGAGAAACCGAAGGGATGCCTGTTGTAATTTTAGAGGGGATGGCGGCAGGGAAGGCAATTATTGCAAGCAATGTTAGCGGTGCATCTGACGTCATTCAAGATGGATATAATGGGCTTCTTGTTGAGCAGAAAAATCCCAGGCAATTAGCAGAAAAAATCATGCTTATTATTAATAATCCTGAGTTCCGAGAAAATATCGAAATAAATGCTTTAAAGAGCAGCATGAAGTTTGATTGGAGCAATATTTCGCATCAATACGAGGTCATAATAAAAAGGACATTAGAAAGAAATGAATTGTGAGCATGAAATGGTTCCGAAAGAGAATTTGTCATGATAAATTTTAATATATTAAATTTTATTTGAAAAAATATATACATAAAAATATAAAATCACAGGAGTTGGTAATAATAAGATTAGGAACATATTATCGATATCTAGTTATTAACAAACTTAATTTGCATCTTTCTGGAAATAATGTTCTCGATATAGGTTGCTTTGATGGGTATTTGTTATCGCATATCAATGCAGGCAGAAAGATTGGTATTGATATAGATATTCTAAAAAAATATCCTGATATTCAGTATATCAAAGAAGATTTCATTATATATAATTTTGAGTATGATAAATTTGATAAGATCTTTGCGTTTGACGTCCTTGAGCATGTAAAAGACGACAAAATATTTATCGAGAAAATTATAGAATTGCTTTCTATAGAAGGAACTGCAATTTTAAGCACTCCGTGCGAAAATATTAAAATATTCCCTTCAGCTCTTCAGGGTTGGGTGGATAAAAGATGGGGGCACATTTATAGGAGAGGATATACACCACAAAAGATGAAAGATTTACTTGTAGGTGCGCAAAATAATGTTACTATAGACGTTATTTATTGGAATTGCCCTCTTTTTAGATTGTTATATTTATTTTTAAGTATGATGTGGAGGATATCACCTTTGTTAACAAAAAATGTATTGAGCTATCTTGTAGAAATTGAATCCAAGCATAAAGACGGAGAAAATGGTTTTTTGTATATCTTGATTAAACGGAGGTGAGGCAATGAAAGTTGGAATTACAGCAGAGGCATTAAGTAGTAAAGGAGCTGGAATCGGGACTTATGATTATAATCTAATAAAAAATTTGAATGAATTCAATGAATGCCGTTTTAGTTTAATGCTATATGAAAATGATATTTTATTTCCTAGCATTGACAAAATAATAATATCCAATCCTTTTTATAAAATATCTAAGCTCTATTTATGGCATCCATATTTATCGATAATATTGAACTCAAAAAACTACAATTTAGACATAATCCATAGTCTTAACCAGGGCCCAGCTTTTTTTAAATTAAAAAAACAAAAATATATCATTACTATTCATGATATTCTGCCAATAGTCTTTCCTAGAATGCGTCCTTTTAATATATTTTTGATTTACAAGTCTCTACTCCCTAGAACACTAAAAAATGCACATAAGACTATCGCAGTTTCCATCAGCACAAAGCAAGACTTGATGAAATATTTCAATGTTCCTGAAGATAAAATTAGAGTAATTTATGAAGCCGCAGATGAAAAATTCAAGCCCTTAAATAATGATAAAGTAAATGAAGTTAAAAAAAAATATCATCTCAATTTTTCGTTTATATTATATGTAGGGGGTTTAGCTGCTCACAAAAATATTTCAATACTTATTAAGTCGTTTTATAAAATTAAAAATAAAGGTATTACACATAAATTAATAATTGCTGGAACAAAGAGATGGAAATATAAAGAAATATTCGAAATAATAACCAAATTGAATCTTCAAAATGATGTGATATTTACGGGATATTTTCCCGAAGAGGATTTACCCGCTTTGTATAACGCAGCAGACTTATTTGTTTATCCATCTTTATATGAAGGCTTTGGATTACCACCCTTAGAGGCGATGGCTTGTGGAACTCCTGTGATCACCTCAAATACTTCTTCATTGCCAGAAGTTGTTGGAGATGCCGGAATCATGATAGATCCTTATGATGTCGATGGATTGGCAGATGCAATGTATGAGGTTTTAAGAAATGATGGATTGAGAGAAAAGATGGTCAAGAGTGGGTTGGAGAGAGCGAAGACATTTAGTTGGAAGAAAACGGCGAGAGAGACTTTAAAGGTATATGAGGAAGTTTATAACGAATCAAAAGCTTAATGAGGTAACATTCATTCATCTTCGTTTGAGTAAATCGCGCATTTAGCTAACTAGTACAGCCGGGCTCAAATAAGCCCAATTTTAGATAGTAAGTGCCTTCCCTCGATATGTCCATTTGAACG
>ENA-UOOE01002875-UOOE01002875.1-fermentation-metagenome-genome-assembly--contig:-NODE-2875-length-11698-cov-4.673108_pt1 | contig 11698 bp, 11 predicted proteins | sample MGYA00245776_ERZ724021 | MGnify/ENA primary metagenome ERZ724021 (study PRJEB28704, sample SAMN03018321) | fermentation metagenome | biome: anthropogenic terrestrial biome; feature: soil; material...
TATGTATAAAAAAAATTATAAAATGAAAAAAACAATATCAATGAAAATGTTTATTGCTGAATTTGGAAAAAGTTTTTCAGAACATATGCAAAAAAGATTAATGGAATTAGATGTTAGATGCGTGCTAACTAGAAAAGAAAATGAAAATGTACTTGATTTTAAACATGTTGAACATACTATGTTTGATTGCAGTACAGATTACAATTTAAAACCTTGTCAAAAAGAATACACTTATGGTCAGCTTATTGTAGTCGAAGATATACTATATTTTTCAGAAAAATGCATAGAAAATGATAAGGTTATGCAGTCACCTATTGTAAGTGAGATCTATAATTCTTTAGACAGCAAGGACATGATAGTTTTTAATGGCACCAATGCAAAAAAAATTGATGACACAAATATTGATTATGTTATTGATACCATGCTCACAGTCTATCCTGAAGTTTCCCAAAAATATAAGGATATTATAAAACATATGAGTCTATATGATAATAAATAATAATTTAATAAAAATTACTGTAAGTTTATTAAGGTCTTATTCATATAATATAAGATAAACAATATGTACTATTTCAGCTTAAAAATGTATTTCAGGAGGTTTATCATAAATGAAAGCAATATGTGTTTATTCTGGTTCTAATTCCGGTTTACATCCAGAATACCAGAGAAACGCCAGACTTCTTGGCAAAATATTAGTGGAAAATAAAATAGAATTAATATATGGTGGTTCAAAAGTAGGACTTATGGGAGAAATATCAAAGGAAGTTTTAAAAAATAATGGAAAAGTTACAGGTGTTATTCCTAAAGGACTTTTCTCCGGTGAATCAGTTCATGAAAATTTAACCAAACTTATTGAGGTTAAAGATATGCATGAAAGAAAAAAAATTATGGCTGATCTCTCTGATGGATTTATAGCCCTTCCTGGGGGTCTTGGCACTTATGAAGAACTATTTGAAGTTCTCAGTTGGGCCCAGCTTGGAATTCATAAAAAGCCCATTGGATTATTAAATGTATTAAATTACTACAATCCTCTTATGGATATGCTTAATGCTACCTGTACTGAGGGCTTTATGGATAAATCTAGTTTAAAAATTATTTCAATATCGGACAACCCCCTCTTATTAGTAGAAAAAATGAAAAACTATACTCCTCCTATAATGAAAACTAAATGGTATGAATTCTCTCAAAATTAGAAGAATATAAAAATTAAGCCTACTTAAAAAAATTGGCTTAATTTTTTTAAATTATAGTTACTATCATTTTACTTGTCCATGTTTTTCATAATCAGTTACTTGAGAAATTGAGTTATTTTCATTTAAAAATACCACTATGGGTTTATGAGCTTTAGCCTCTTTTTCATCTATCTGACAATAAGTCATTAAAATAACTTTATCTCCTGGCTGTACACATCTGGCAGCAGCTCCATTTAAACAAATTACCTTACTTCCCTCTTCTCCTGCTATAACATAAGTTTCAAGTCTATTTCCATTATCTATATCTACAACTTGAATCTTTTCATATTCAATTATGTGGGCTCTTTCCATAAGCTCTCTATCAATTGTTATACTACCTACATAATTAAGATTTGCTTCTGTAACAGTAGCTCTATGAATTTTGGATTTCAGCATATTTAACTGCATGATTTTCCTCCCATAAAATAAAGTGTAGTTCCAAATGGATACCACCCAGTTCATTTTAACATATAAAAGGCTTGTCTTCAAAAATATATTCAAAAACAACAAATTTTTTTATTAATATTTAATTTTCTTTGTAATTTTTACATATTTTTTAAACAATTTTTTCAATAACATGTTATTCTAGTTATGTAATTAAATTTTACGGAAGTATATTTATTTTAATTTTTTTAAAAATAAATATGTAAAATTAAAATTGTATAACACTCTAAACATAGAACTCTCACTGATGGAATGATACTCTTTTTTCAGGTAGTAATAACTTTTTAGAGTTACTTCCTAGGAGAGATACATCTATCTTCTATTCAGAAGATATTATACGACAGTATTTACTAGTGTGGCTTAAATAGAAAACTAAATTAGACGAGATTAGTACACCCTATCGGGTAGAAAATCTTCGAATGAATTAAAAGAAATGAGTTATAATGTTCGTTAGAATTCAAGATAGTTTTCTATCGAATATTGTAACTACATTATACAAGGAGAGATAATATATGAAAATCAAAAAAATTTCAACATTAATTATAGTTACTCTAGCATTATTAATTATTTTAGTAAACTGCGAAAAACATATTAATAAAATATATACACCTTTTAGCTCTACATCCTCAAGCTCTAATTATTTAAATAATACTGCTAGTTCTTCAAATCCAGAAAATATGGAACAAATGATCAATATAAATTTAAGTACTGATATCTATCAACAATATTACATAAACAGAGTAACCACTTTTATGAATACCTATAGTGGTTATGGAAAAATAATATTCTTAGGAGATAGCTTGATAGATATTGCCGAATGGAATGAACTATTGAATAATCCTAATGTGTTAAATCGAGGTATAAGTTATGATACAACCTCTGGTACATTAAATAGAATAAGTGAAATAACCAGATTAAAACCAAGCAAAATTTTTATTATGCTGGGAATAAACGATATAGGCAGGGGCTTAACCTCAAAAAACATAATAACTAACTACTCTAAGATACTAGAAACTATAAAAGAGAATTCCCCTGACACTACTATATATGTTCAAAGTGTACTACCTATAAATAAGGATTTATTTAAAACTAATACAAATGACAAACAAATAATAGAGCTAAATGCTTCTTTAAGAGAACTTTGTAAAAATTTTGATATTAAATATATAGATTTATATTCTCTTTTCACTTTACCCAATGAAAATAAGCTTTACCGGGAATATACTGTAGATGGACTGCATATAAATGGAAAGGGATATATAGTATGGAGAGATGCAGTTAAAGGTTATTGCAAATAATTTCCCTTAAAATTAATTTTTGTTGTATAAGCTGCTTTTACTGGTTTAAGCTTTAAAGTTAGAGCATAATAATTTCAATTTGATATTTCAGCTTTAACTCAATATACCACTTAAATAAAATTTAATTAGAGAACCATATTTCTATTTCACGTTCTGCACTTTCCGAGCTATCTGAGGAATGGACTGCATTTTCAGATTTTGATATAGCAAACTTTCCTCTTATAGTTCCTACTTCTGCATTTAAAGGGTCTGTATCTCCATTTATTTTTCGCACTAATTCTACTGCATTATCCGCCTCTATAATTAAAGCACAGACTTCACTGCGTGTAATAAAATTAATCAGCTCTTGAAAAAATGGTTTGCCTTTATGTTCATTATAATGTTTTTCAGCTATTTCTATAGTTGGCTTTACTATCTTTAAAGCGGCTATATGCAATCCCTTTTTTTCATAAATAGATATTATCTCACCCATTAATTTTCTTTCCATAGCATCTGGTTTTATAAGTACTAATGTCCTTTCCATATATATCACTTCTTTCTATTTTTATAAACTGCCATAATTTATCAAACAATTTTTAAGTTCAATCGTATAAATTTTTAAATGTATATTATATAATTTAAAACACTTCATAATCTTTTTTATTAGGGCTGTCCTCTTAATTGAGATGATATGCTTAAATTCCTAATCAATGCAATAAAACTTCACACTTCACATTTATAAAATATTTACTAAAATCCATCATATTATGTTACTGTAATATGATGGATTTTATTTGTAAATTTTACTGGTAAAATTAATTAGTTAGTTATTTACCTTTATTTTGTCTTGATTGTTGATTTAATTTTTTAGTTTCTTCTAAATTATTTATACTATTAGTAAAACTAGGTGAACTACTTTTTTCCCTTGATTGCTGGTTCGATTGTCTGGCTTCTTGAATATTTGAATCATTATTTATTAAAGAACTCACATTGCTTGATGCATTTCCCTTTTTATTTTTAGATTGTTGATTTAATTTTCTTGCTTCTTGTAAATTCTTGTCGTTAATATTCATACTTTTATTCTCCTCCATATCATGAATCTATAATCTAACCACTTTAAATTACGTTTATATGTTGCCACTATTCTTTTTCATTTATACTGTAATATAATTTACATATCAAGTGATTCTTAGGTTCAGGTGGAACTTACTCATGAGAACTACCTTTTTCCATTTGAACCTTGGAAGAACTTATCCATAGCATATCAGTGATTATCTCCCACTTTAAAGGAGTTGTGAATGTTGTCGGCAGCCTTCGGATAAAATAGATTTATGATATTTTAATGATTTACATATTAATTTTCAATACAAAGAGAAGAATAATTAAAAAATTTAATACACTAATTATCTAGCATTAACAGATATTCAAAAGCTTCATCTACATAATGATTGTATGCATCACTATTATTAAGTATATACACTCCTGATTTTTTAGTATGACTACCCTCACAATATCTAATTTTATGTTTATTTTTATAAACAGATATATTTATACTTTTACCATTATTAGAACTTAATTCAAATTTTTCTCCAGTAATATTCCATTTTATAACATTTCCATAAATTTTAATAGTATTTTTATCCTCATCAATTTCTATAGTAGACTTTTTTACATAATACTTGTCTAATACGTTTTTCATCTCAGCTACAAAGTTATTAATTGCATTTAACGCCTTTTCGCCATCAATTGTTTTACTGCATAATTCATAAATATACTTTTCTTTCCAATCCATCAGCAAACATCCCCCATATTTTTGTTTTAATTAAATTATATAATCTTTTTTTTAATATTGGAATAAAATAATATAAATTATTTTTCTTTATATAATTATATGTTTAATATGTACTGACTTAAGATTAAAAAGTAAAACTTTTTTTACTGGCTATTGTTCTTTATTTGTCTCTTCTATACCCTTATTTTCATCGTATTTATCCATTTCTGTGTTTTTTGGAGTTTCTACATTTTCTGCCTGATTTACTTCGATAACCTCTTGTTCTGGCATATCTTCTTCTAAACTATTATCACAATTATATAATTTACCAAAAAGTTTTGAAAATTTCTTATTAATTATACCTATTCCTATTAAAATACATACAATTCCCCCATACACACCAATAAACTCAAATATTCCAGGTAATAATTGAGATGGTACTAATTGTTCAAGTACAATATTTGCAGAATACCCTTGAGCTACATATTGATTTACAGTCTTTCTAAATAATATAATATTATTTACCAATAATGCAATTCCAACCAATGCTGTGACTAAAGCAGCAATATAAAAAGCAATCCAGCTGGAAAACTTACCTGATTTTTCAAATGCACTCTTACCTTTAAATTTCATAATAATTTCTCTCCATTTCCGCCTAAAAAGGCTTTTATAATAATTTTATAATAATGAATATTACTACATATTACTAAATAGTTATTACACTTATGTGTCAATATTGTTAACAATTTATAACCAGTAACATGGTTTACACTGATTATACTCATTTTGAAAAAACTAAGGTATTATAAAAAGTGAAATTTCAAAATAAATATTTATTCATTAAAATTTTTTATACAATTTGTTACTGAACTAATACTTTATCTACATTACATATTATTATATCACATAATCCATAAATTATATAAGTTTCGTATTTAAGGCATTTTTAACGCCAGCCTATCTCCTATTATGCCTTTACTAACTACTCTATAAACAGCATACTCTTTTTTATCTAAGATTGGCCATGCTTTAATTCTCATATACTATTTATGTTAAATGATTTCTAGATTTAGATAAAGTCTAAGAGAATAAATAGACTAATCAATAAATTTCATGGTTTAATTTATTGACACCAGTACAAAAAAGATGTTTAATTATATTACTGACTAGTCAGTAATATAATATATTATTACATAAATTTAAATAAAGAATTAAAAGATATTCAAAATAAACTAAGCAGTAATAATTATGATTTTTCTTGTGTATTTTTACTTTTGTCACTTTTAAAACGGCCTTTACATAATTTAATAAGAACTTCAGAACATAAATTTAGAGAATCCGGTCTTTAAATCGATTAGTCTTCAGTTAAAATGAATTATTGACAAAAATGAAATTTTAGTATAGCATGTAATATAAAATCAAATTTAATCTTATCAAGAGCGGCGGAGGGACTGGCCCTATGAAACCCGACAACCAACATTTTATTAAAATGTATGGTGTTAATTCCAGCAGATTATTTCTGAGAGATAAGGAAAATAATTTCAAATTAGTTTATTGTAAAAGTTATTTTTCTTACAGAAAAATAACTTTTATTTTATTTTAACTCCAAAATTGAAATTTGAATAATAAGATTTTTATTTGATTACCACTAAAAATATTATAATTTAAGGAGGGATTTTATGCCAATAAATATACCTAATAATCTTCCAGCTTCTAAAGTATTAAAAGCTGAAAATATATTTGTTATGAATGAAAATCATGCAGTACGACAAGATATAAGACCACTTAATATAATTATATTAAATTTAATGCCCCTTAAAACCATTACTGAAATACAACTTTTAAGATTGTTAAGTAATTCACCTATACAAGTTGATATATCTTTAATGTATTTAAAGTCTCATAATTCAAAAAATACTCCTGAAGAATATTTAATTAAATATTATGAAACTTTTGAAGAGATAAAAAACAAAAAATTCGATGGTATGATAATAACAGGTGCACCCATAGAAAAACTTGAATTTGAGGACGTTGATTATTGGAAAGAATTAACTGAAATTATGGATTGGAGTACCCAAAATGTTTATTCAACTATGTATATATGCTGGGGATCTCAGGCAGGACTTTACCATCACTTTAAAATTCCAAAATATATGCTGGATAAAAAAATATCCGGTGTTTTCTCTCATACTATAAATAGGGCTAATATTAAACTTTTTAGAGGTTTTGATGATATATTTTATGCGCCACATTCCAGATATACCTTTGTAAAAAGAAAGGATATCGAAAAAATTCCTGAACTAGAAATAATTTCTGAATCCAAGGAAGCTGGTGTCTATATAGTAGCGACAAAAGGTGGACGCCAGATCTTTATTGCTGGACATCCTGAATATGATACTTTAACATTAAAATCAGAATATGAAAGAGATATAGCACTGAATTTACCTATAGATATACCCAAAAATTATTTTCCAGATGATAATCCAGATAAAACCCCTTTATCAAATTGGAAAAGCCATTCTAACCTACTATTTTTAAATTGGCTCAATTATTATGTATATCAGGAAACACCTTATGATTTGAATAAGCTATAATAATATCTATTTAAAATAATTCTATTATACTAAATAGGAGCAGATTTACATAAAAATTAAATCTGCTCTTTAAGTAAGTATTTCTCCAGATAATGCTTACTTAATTTTTATTTACCAACTTACTGTAATCCGCATTTTTCCAAGGCCTGTTTTAAATCAGATATAATATCACTAGCACTTTCTAGTCCTATGCTAAATCTAACATATCCATCCTTAAACACCTCTGGGTAAAAGTTAATTCTCTCATCATTTGGGCCAGTATAAACAATTAAGCTCTCATCATGCCCTAATGAAACGGCCTGAGTGATCAATTCCAGTGAATTAATAAATTTATTATGTGTATCTACATCTGCTTTAAGTGCAAAAGAAATTATCCCCGAATACATTTTCATCTGTTTCTTGGCAATATCATGCTGCGGATGGCTTTCTAGTCCAGGGTATGCTACAAACTTTACTACTGGGTTTGATTCAAGATATTTAGCCACCTCCAATGCAGTTTCACTATGCTGTTTCATACGCAGTGGAAGTGTTACAACTCCACGCATAATTAACCATGCATTAAAAGGACTTATAGTTCCTCCCAGATTAACCATAGCTTCACGTTTTATTTTATCTATAAGTTCTTTTTTACCAATTACTGCTCCTCCCATGGCATCTCCATGTCCATTTATATACTTTGTCAAGCTGTGTATGACAAGATCAGCCCCAAGCTGCAGAGGTTTTTGTAAAAATGGAGATGCAAAGGTGCTATCAACACTTAATAAAGCTCCAATGGATTTTGCAATTTTAGATATTTCTTCAATATCACTTATTTTAGTAGTAGGGTTTCCTGGAGTTTCAATATGGATAAGCTTTGTATTTGGTCGTATTGCTCTTTTTATCTCTTCTAAATTAGAAGTGTCTACAAGACTTGCTTCTATTCCATACTTATCTGGTAAATATTCATTTAATAATCTATAAACTGCTATATAGGAGACATTGGAACAAATTACATGTGACTCCTTATTTAAAAAGGCAAAAAATACACCAGCCAATGCAGAAACACCACTTGCAAGTACCACACAATCTTCTCCCTCCTCAAGGGAAGCTAACTTTTCCTGAAGGTATATCTGGTTAGCAGAAGTATTCCTTGTATAAAGTAGCTGATCTACATCACTCCAATTTATAGAAGATGCATCCTCCGGCAGTCTATAACAATTTGCCATAGTTATAGGACGTCTGATAGCTCCTGTTTCCTTGTCAATTCCATTTCCTACATGAATGCATTTTGTTATAAAATCAACATTGTTCTTATCAATCATCTTATATTTTCCCCTCCAATATTTTGCTGCATAATACTGCTGTTCAAGCAGTATTATGCAAGGTATAATGATTTATTTGATATACTAATATAATTAAAGACTGCTGACCAATTTTTTATAATTTTTATATACACTTTTTATTTCATTAACTTTATCAAGCCTTTCCCAAGGGGCATCTATGTCAGTTCTGCCGAAATGTCCATATACAGCAGTATTTTTATATATAGGTCTTCTTAAATTAAGATCCCTTATAATAGCTGCCGGCCTTAAATCAAATACTTCATTTATAATTTCTACTATTTGATCATCATCTATTACTTTACCTGTGCCAAAAGTATCTACACTTATAGATACAGGTTTAGCAACACTTATGGCATAGGCTATTTCTACTTCAATTTTATCTGCTATGCCCGCTGCCACCAAATTTTTTGCCACCCACCTTGCAGCATAAGCTCCTGACCTGTCTACCTTAGTTGGATCTTTCCCTGAAAATGCTCCGCCTCCGTGTCTCCCATATCCTCCATAACTATCAACTATTATTTTTCTTCCCGTAAGACCTGAATCCGCTTCTGGCCCCCCTTTTACAAATCGTCCAGTAGGATTAACCAGATACTTTGTATGGGAATCTATTAACCATTTTGGTATTGCTACTTTAATGACCTTATCTATTATATCTTCTTCAATTTTATCATGACTTATATTATCCTCATGTTGAGAAGATATGAGTACAGTATCTATTCTAATAGGCTTATCCCTTTCATATTCTACTGTAACTTGGGTTTTGCCATCCGGACCCAAATACGGAATTATATTATTTTTCCTTACCTCCGCAAGCTGCTTTGCAAGCTTGTGAGCCAATACTATTGGAAGGGGTAGATATTCCGGTGTTTCATTAGTTGCAAATCCAAATACTATTCCCTGATCTCCTGCTCCAATTGCCTCAATACTATCTTTTTCACCATTTCTAGATTCCAAAGAATCATCCACTCCAAGTGCAATATCTGAGGATTGCTCATCTATGGATGTTATTACAGCACAGTTAGATGCATCAAATCCAAATCTTGAATTATTATATCCAATATCACTTATAGTCTTTCTCACTATCTTAGGTATATCTATATGAGCCTTAGTTGATATCTCACCCACTAAAATTACAATTCCTGTATTCACAACCGTTTCACAAGCAACTCTTCCATTCTCATCTTTTTCAATAATGGCATCTAATATGGAATCCGATATTTGATCACAAATTTTATCTGGATGTCCCTCCGTAACAGATTCTGATGTAAATAATCTACTCATTTTTACTACCTCCAATTCATGCTTTATAATTAAATAGCGAGCCAATTCCATATATTTTTCATTATCTTGTATTAAATTAAAATAAAAAACTTCCTGTAAAGAAACTTCAGGAAGTTTATATCCTCTAGTCTCTTATCTATCAGGTTCCAAACTAAATACCTGCTGGAATTAGCACCATGAAATATAAATTTTCTGGTTGCCGGACATCATAGGGCCAGTCCCTCCGTCTCTCTTGATAAGAAATCTATATTTAATTAACTCATTTTTGATTTATATACACTATAAGGCCTTTAAAATATTTTGTCAATATAAAATTTATAAAAGATGATGTAATGGCATTGTCTTCCCAGTTCGCATATAGCCTTGTATTTACACTTTTTTTAATTATTACCCACTAAAACTATTCATGCCATTAGAAATTTCTTTTAATTTATTATATATATTTCCATCTTTTATACAAGATTTTATTTTAAAAAATATATTTGAAAACTTAACTGCAAACCATAATCCTAATCTTCTAATTCCTGCTGCAAATCCAAAAATTTTAAACATTATGAAAGAGGATTTAAAAGTATAAAACATTTTTGTTAATTTAAAAAACTCACTTTGTAAATCATAAGGCGACATATTTTTAGGCTTAAAATTTACTACCATCATATCAAAATATTGCCAATCATTATTCAGTATACGATGTTCATTTTTGTACTGTTCATAAATAGGAGTTTTGGGAAAAGGAGTTAAAATAGCAGGTTGAAATTGATAAGCATTTATTTTTTCGCAAAATTTCTCACCTTTTTCCATATCGTCCTTGCTGTCGCCATCTAATCCAAGTACTAAACTTGCTATAATTTTTATTTTATATTTTACAAGAACCTCACCACATTTCTCAATATCAGAAATTTTTTGTTTTTTATTTATATCATCTAAAGATTTCTGGTTCAAAGATTCTATTCCTATAAGTACTCTATTTAAATGAGCATCATGAAGCAATTGAAGCAATTCTTCATCATTTGCCATATCTGTTCTTCCAAAAAAGAACGTCTCTTTAAATACCAAATTATTTGAAATCATCTTTTTTAATATTTCTTTAGCCCTAGCTTTATCTGCAGTAAAATTATCATCTTCAAAATTCATATATTTAAATCCTTGCTTTTTATACATTTTAAGTTCTTCTATTACATTATCTGGCGTCCTTTTTCTGTAAGGATAAAACATTCTTGATGTAGTACAAAAAGAACATTTAAAGGGACATCCCCTTGATGTAATTACATTGGCCGCATCACATGGGGTTTTAAGAATATTATAATCTGGAAATGGTATTTCATCTAAATTTTCTATACATTTTGAATAAACTATTCTATCCTTGATTTTACCTTCAACTACATCTTTAATTACTCTCTCTCCTTCACCTACAATCACCTGATCTGCATGCTGTAAAGCTTCTTCTGGCATACCTGATGCATGTATTCCTCCTATTATAACCCTCTTATGTTCTTTATTTCTAAAATAATCTGCAATATAGTAAGCTCTAGTTGAGTTAGAAGTCATGGTATACAATAGTATCAAATCTGCAGTTTTAAATTTATTAAAGTTTAAATCTTTGTATAATTCTTCATATACTTCTACATTATGACCTGCATTTTCTAAAATTCTACCAAGTATAAGCGGGCCTACAATACTATTTGTATGTCCATATATCTTTTCTCCAAACCTATATATAGAATTTCTTCTTATATCTGCTGCCGGTACAATAAAAACTATTTTCATATAATTACCA
>ENA-UOOE01002877-UOOE01002877.1-fermentation-metagenome-genome-assembly--contig:-NODE-2877-length-11687-cov-191.723951_pt1 | contig 11687 bp, 11 predicted proteins | sample MGYA00245776_ERZ724021 | MGnify/ENA primary metagenome ERZ724021 (study PRJEB28704, sample SAMN03018321) | fermentation metagenome | biome: anthropogenic terrestrial biome; feature: soil...
TTCCTTACAATTACAATTATCAACTTTCTTCGTTAATTTACAGGAAGATAGCAGACATTGATCTTGCCACTGAGCTCCATATTTCCTCTGATTTTAAATTTTTTACTTTTTCTCAGATTTACGTTCCCAGAAGAAGGATAACCAAGAACGGCATCATCTCAAGGGATGGTAATCTGCATTTTTACATTTCCTCTCCGAACGACTACTTGATTCAGAGTATGGTTGAAGCTTATCTCGAGGATCTTGAGGTTAACTTCCGGGGCGATAGGCTGCAGGTTCAGGAGGTTGAGCTTTTAAAGAAACCTAAATTCAAGAAAAGTGCAGAGTTCAAGACCATATCTCCTGTGATGGCAAGAATAAAAAGGGATGATAAAATATGGGATCTGAACCCTGGAGACCTTCAGTTCTATACAGCTCTCCAGAAGAACCTTCTGAACAAGTACAGGGCATTTCACGGCAGCTATACTGGAGATGAATATCTGAAGATTGCTCCAGACATGGGATCTGTGAAACGCAAACGAATAACCATCAAGAAGGACGGCGTGGAAACTTACCACAGGGCGTATCAGATGCGTTTCATGGCTGAGGGGGATCCGAGGCTTTTGGAATTCCTTTACGATGTGGGATTTGGTGAAAAGAATAGTATGGGCTTTGGAATGGTTAATTTAATTAATTATAGTTATTAGATGCTGATTAGGGGCCTGATAAAATGCTAAAAGCTGTTAAAGACTTAGGGGAATATGTAATTAAAAAAGAAAAATTAAGTTCAGAAGAAATTTTTTCCCAAAAAACAAAATTGGCTAATACCCAAACTGTACTTTGTGTTGTTTTTGAGATAAAAGGAAATGATCTAAGATATTTTAATGTACATACAGAAGAATATGAACCAGCAAAGTCAAATAAATACCTCTATCGGATATTTAACCATAGAAGATATGATTTAACGCCAACAGCTAAGATTAACGCAATAGAAAAAGTCAAAAAAAGATGGGATTTATGGTTTGGGGAATATTCTCAAAAGTATAGTTATGATCCACTTATAAGCTCTTTGAGGAAAGAATTTGAAGAAAATAAAGGCATTATATTTGAAGATGTTTCAAAAGAATTTAATGAATTACCTAAAGAGCAAAAGAGGAATGCTATACTTACATTAAAGATAAAAGAAAATTCTAATGAAAAATATGTTGGTGATTTTGCTATTTTTAAGAACATTTTCAGAGAGGAAGCCCGAAAAAAGTTTTTCACGCGCAAATATGGAAAAGAGATAGAATCACGAGGAATAGGAGAATGTAACCTTTGTAAATCTCAAGGTGAGGTTTATGGTTTTTCATCCCCTTTTTCGGTGTTCACGGTTGATAAGAAGGGTTTTGCACCTAACTTTTCACAGGAAAACTCTTGGAAGCAGTTACCAATATGTGAAAATTGTGCCATATCTTTGGTTGCAGGGCGTGAATTCATTGATAAATATCTATCAAAGAATTTTTATGGCTATAAATTTTATATGATTCCTTGTTTTACCTTTAAAAGTATTCAAGATGATATTATTGAAGAAATAAAAGATTCTGGGAAGAATAAATTTGCAAAGAGTTTATTGACTCCCGAAGAAGAAATACTTGATATTATAAAAGATAAAAATGATATAATAAATTTGATTTTTGTTTTTTACAAACCTAAACAAGGGGATTATTTTGATATTGTAAAGTATATAGAAGATGTTCCCCCTTCTTGGATTAATAACCTTTTCAAAACATTTGATAATGTTAAACAAAAGCCTATTTTTAGAGAGGAGTATTTAAGGATATTATTTGGAAAAAAATGGGTTAATGATTTTACTGAAGCATCTTTTAATGGAAAAAATTTGTGGAAAAAGGGATTTAATTTAGGTAAATTGATTAGAACATTTTTCCCTTCTTCAAAGAAAACAGGTGTTTATGATAAGTATTTTATTGATATTATTGGAGATATTTTGTCTCAAACACAAATAAATGCTGATTTTTTAATTGATTCTTTTTTAAGGGAATTAAGAAATAAACATGTTAATAATGAAAGCTTTTCTGAAGTCCTTTATTCTTTACAGTCTATTTACTTACTCATCTTCATTTATAAATTGAATTTAATGAAAGAGGGTGTTAAAATGAATGAAAAATCGGAAATTGGTTCAAATGAGCCTACACAAGTAAAGGAATTTTTTGAAAACTATGAGGATGCCTTCAATTCATCTTCTAAAAAGGCCGCATTCTTAGAAGGAGTTTTAGTTAAGTTCCTTTTAGATGTACAAATGGCACAAAGAGATGCAACTCCCTTCAGATCGAAATTGTCTGGTTTGAAACTTGATGAAAAAAAGTTACAAAAATTGTTGCCTCAGATTATAGCAAAATTAAGGGAGTACAACATTTCATACCGATGGTTAGAGCAGTTAACTTCTGAATATTTATTGAAAGCTGAAAATAATGGATGGAATATCTCAAAAAATGAAATAAGTTACTATTTTACTTTAGGACTTAATTTAGGGGGAATATTTAAAGTTAAAGGTGGTGCTGAAAATGAGTGATGTTGTGAAAAATAGATCAGAAATAATTTTTTTATACGATATTGAGAATGCAAATCCAAATGGAGATCCAATGGATGAAAACAAGCCTAGGATAGATGAAGAAACTGAAAAGAATATTGTTACTGATGTAAGGCTCAAAAGAACCATCCGCGATTTTTTATACAAATTTTTAGATGAAGAAATTTTCATAGTAGAAGAAATTAATAAAGATGGAACCCAAAAAACCAGAGAAAATAGACTTGAAGAACTTAAAATAAGTTCTAAAGAAGATGGAGTTAAATTACTTGAAAATTATGTCGATTTAAGGTTATTTGGTGCAACAATTGCAGTTAAAAATATGCCATTGACATGGATAGGTCCTGTTCAATTTAAATTTGGTAAGTCACTCCATAAAGTAGAACCAAAAACCATTAAAGGAACTAGTGTAATGCCTTCAAAGGAGAATGTAACTAGAGGAACTTTTATTGAAACTCAAATCCTCCCATATTCATTAATTTCATTTTATGGAATAATAAATGAAAATGCAGCCAAAAAAACCGGTTTAACAGAACTGGATGTTGATTTAATGATGAATGGGCTTTGGAATGGAACAAAGAATATCATCACACGATCTAAAATTGGCCAAATGCCTAGACTGTTATTAAGGGTGGTTTATAAAGAAGATAATTTCCATATTGGAGACTTGGATAAGGGAATAAAACTCACATTCAATGAGAATATTGAAGAAAAAGCTTTAAGAAATATATCTGAGGTTAAATTAGATATCTCGGGTTTAATAGATAAAATTGAGTTAAATAAGGATAAAATTGAAAGGATTGACTTTAAAATCAATGATTTAGAAACAACTCCTACATTAAAAGATTCGTTTGAAGGAATCAAACTGAAAGAATTAATGTTTTAAGGTGTTTCCATGGAAAATAAAGCATTGGTATTTGATATATGGGGGGATTATGCACATTTTCGTAAAATTGAAACCACCACTTCTCCTCTCACATATTCAATTCCAACAGGGACTGCTGTTGCTGGATTAATCGCAGCAATGTTAGGTTGGCAAAGAGATTCTTATTATGATACTCTTTCTAGGGATAATTTTGAATTTTCTATTAGGATATTAGAACCTATAAAAAAAGTTCGGATGAATATTAATTTGATAAAAACAGATGAAGGATTTTACCTATGGGATATTAAGGGGACTCCAAGATCCCCTACTCCCTATGAGTTTATAAAAAATCCATCTTATAGAATTTACATCCATTTAAAAGAAGCGAACACATATAAAACGTTGAAATATTATCTTGAAAATCATAAAACAATCTTTACTCCCTATTTAGGTATTAGTGAACTCATTGCTAACTTCAGTTTTGTTGGTGAATATGATATAAATCCTAAAGAGTTAGAAAGAGCTGAAGTACATACTGTATTAAAAAAGGATGATTACAAAATTTATGTTGGTAATTTAGAAGAAGGAATGAGGTGGTCACGAGAGAACATGCCATTATATATGAATTCAGATCGTTGCGTAACTGAATATTCAGAAGTTCTTCTTGAACAGACTGGAAAACCTCTTATGATTGAAAATGGATTATTCTATGAAATTGGTGAAGATAATGTTGTTTTCCTGTGAGTTAAAATCTCATCCTGAAAAAAAATTAGTCGATCATCTTCGTAATGTAGCTGAGCTGTCGAATAAAATTGTCAACTCAAAATCCATTGATGATCAAAAGATATTCTCTGAAATAACGTATATAATTGGTATTTCACATGATTTTGGAAAATCAACTACTTTTTTCCAGAGATATATCTTAGATCCTGATGAAAAGAGTAAATATACTTACCATGGATTTTTATCTTCTTTTTTGGGATATTATTTTGTCAGGAGTTACTTAGAAGGAACCGGGTTATGGGATGAGTATTGGTATCTTGCTCCAATCACATGGATAGTAATAAATAAGCATCATGGAAATATTGAAAACATAAAGTACACTGAAATTCCTAAAATTAAGGATCATCTAAAGATTGAAACAGTCATGGAACAGATGAGAGATGTAGAATCTCATTATTTGAATGAAATGAAAGTTATTTATGATGATTTATGGAATTATTCTTCAATAACAGGTTTTTTTGATGAGTTTAACTTTAATGCTCCTGTTTTTAGAAAGGGATTATATAAAGATGTCAAAAAACTTTGTAGAGAGAAAAATATAAAATATTATTTTTATATTCTGTTTTTTTATTCGGTTTTGCTTGATGCGGATAAATTGGATGCTTCGGGACTAGAAAGAGTTCCTGAAAAAGTAGAAATTTCGGAAGGAGATTTGGTAGATGCGTATAAATCTGTCAAATTTAAAGAAGAAACTAAAATTAATGAATTAAGAGAAAAGGCTTATACTGAAGTTAAATCACAATTAAAAACTTTAAATTTAAATAATGATAGAATACTTTCCATAAATTTACCCACGGGTGCAGGTAAAACATTAACTGGATTTTCTTTTGTTTTAAACCTTCAAAATAAGGTTAAAGATGAAAAGGGATTTGATCCAAAAATTATATACTCCCTGCCTTTTTTGAGCATTATAGACCAGAATAGTTCTATAATATCTGAGATTTTAGATGGAAGGAATAAAAAAGGATGGAATGATTTATTAAAAATGAAAAATGAAGAAACACAATCCTTGCTTGAAAAAACGACACCTTCAAACCTTCTTTTGAAACATCACCATTTAATAGACATAAAATATAATGAAGAAAGAGATAACGAACTGAATATTATTGAAGATATAAACAATGCTCTTTTACTAACTGAAAGTTGGCATTCTGAAATAGTCGTCACGACTTTTATTCAATTTTTTTATAGTATAATCACTAACAAAAACAAATCTGCGAGAAAATTCCATAATATTACTAATTCCATCATAGTTTTAGATGAAATACAAGCTATACCTCATAAGTATTGGCTATTAATCAATAATATGTTGAAGTTTTTAGCCTACAACTTTAATTGTTGGGTTATTTTAATGACTGCAACAAAGCCCCTCATTTTTGAAGAAAAGGAAATCAAAGAACTTGTAGAGAATAGAAATGAGTATTTTGAGTATTTTGATAGAGTGGATTTTAATTTTGATTTAACTGGCACATATCTTGAAGATTTTAAGAAAAATATTTTTAAAACGATAATATCTAATGAAAAGGATGTTATGATTGTTTTAAATACAATTAAATCTTCCAAAGAACTTTATAAATACCTAAAAGAGAATTTATCCGAAATTTACTCAGTAGATCCTGAAAGTATTTTAGATAAAGATGGAATTTGTAATTTTGGAGATTTAGAACTTATTAATATGACTACGCATATTTTGCCAAAATATCGCTTAAATAGAATTAATAGAATAAAAACTGATTCCAAAAGGAAAGTAATAGTTACAACCCAGTTAGTTGAAGCAGGCGTGGATATTAGTGTAGATATTATTTATAGGGATTTAGCTCCTTTAGATTCAATAATTCAAACAGCCGGGCGGTGTAATAGGAATGATGATAGTGGTAGAGGTATCGTAAATATTGTTAAATTGAAAAATAACAACGGCGTTCCTTTTTTCAGTCATGTCTATGGTAAAATCCTTATGAATGCTACAGAGGAAGTTATTGGTAGAAGATCTAAAATATCTGAAAAGGAATTTATTAAGAACGCTGCGGATTCTTATTATCTTTTAATCAAAGAAAGAGGGTCTGTTCAAGATTCTCGTGAGATAGTAGATCATTTGAAGAATTTGGAGTTTTCAGAAACTTTAAAATTTCAATTAATTCCTAATGAAGGACAAACAGCATCAATATTCATAGAAATTGATGAAAAAGCTAGAGAAGTTCGAGAAAATATTGAAACAATACAAATGAACTTTAAAAAATTTGATAAAAAAAATGAGTTGTTAAAGATTAAAAGATATATAAATTGTTTCACACTTTCTATAAGGTGTAATAAAAATTTAAGAGATAACATAGATGGATTAAGTTCTATTGGAGACAATACTATCTTTAAATATGTTCCTAACAATGATTTAAGAAAATGGTACAGATTAGATATAGGGTTTTGTATACCTGAAACGGATATTGATAATAGGATGTTATAGTATTTTAAAAACTTTCTGAAAGCATGAAATGGATTAAGTGGTTAAAATGATCTACAAAACTGAACTCTCAAACGATTTTCAGACAATTATCCCTCCAGAAATCAGAAATAAGTTCAAAATAAGTTATGGAGACCAAATAGAATGGATAATTTCAAACAATGAAGTGAAGCTGAAGTTTATAAACAAAGTTTCAGTTAATGATAAACTCTGAAAAGGAGGCTGCTAAACTGAGAGAAGTGGAGAGGAGATAAAACCTGATTTTACTCGTTATTCATTGTTAAATTTACTTATATAATCCAAGGTGATAACATGCCAACAATCACAAAAGATTACAAGGTAAAAATTCCCAAAAAGGTCAGAAAAGACCTCAACATCCAACAGGGAGATGAAGTTGTCTTCGTTAAAAATAAAGATAAAAATTGGGTTCTCATGACATTGGATGGATTAACAGAAAAAATTGTGGAAAGATCTTCAGACATTGAGGAAACCATAACAGAATCAAGGGAAGGATTCAGAAAGGGAAGTTTAAAGAATCTAAAATCTCTTGATAACAGGTAAAACCTTTAAAAGAGGAAATGTAATGCTCCCAAACTCAGAAAAACACCTCCAAGTCAGAGGTACTGAAATAAACTACTACTTCATCTGCAGGACCAAGCTCTGGCTGTTTTCCCACAACATCCAGATGGAGCAGGAATCTGAATCAGTTTCAATGGGTAAACAGCTCCACAAAAAGAGCTATGGCCGTGAGAAGAAGGACTTCACCATTGACAACCTCATAAGCGTGGACTTCATAAGGAGGGGTGAAGCCTTGGAGCTCCATGAGGTTAAAAAAAGCAGTAAAATGGAGGACGCCCACCGCTACCAGCTCCTCTACTACATGTACTACCTGAAGAAGGAGAAGGGAATCCAGAATATTGTAGGATTCATAGACTATCCAAAGCTGAGGAAAAAAGAGAAGGTTGAGCTCACAGAATCTGGAGAAAAATATTTAGAGGGTATCATTGAAGGTATTGGTCAAATAATTCATGGAACCATTCCAAAACCTGAAAAAAAGAAAATATGCCGTAAATGTGCCTACTACGAGTTCTGTTGGGTTTGAGAAAATTTTATATATAAATTGTTCTAAAATATGAACATATGTTCGGAAAAATGAACATTCCTTCCAGGCATGCCATGAGGATCCTCTGCTTTCTGGGTAGGAATTATATGGAAAAGTACCACACAAGGGAGATAGTAAGGCAATTGAACCTGTCCCTTGGAACAGCCAGCAAGAATCTGAGAATTCTTGAAGAAGAAGAGCTTATCATAAAGGAAAATCTTGGAAGATTAACCATTTATCAGGCCAATATGGAAAATCCCCTGCTTAAGGAGCTTAAAATTGTATTCACACTTATGGAAATAGATGGCCTCATAAAAGAACTCAAAGAGTTTTCATCCAAAATAATCCTTTTTGGGAGTTGTGCAACAGGTGAAGACAGGCAGGAGAGTGACATCGATCTTGTGGTCCTGACTGGAGATATCAGGCACGCAAACAAACTAGTTGAGAAACATCAAATGGATATTTCAAGAAAAATTTCACCGATTATTATGGAGGAGGTTGAATTCCGACATTTAAAAAAGGAAGACAAACCATTCTATTCCAGAGTAATGAAAGGAAGGACTTTATATGAAATTTCAGTTTGAAAAATGTAAAGAAAGGGGTAAAATAGTTAAAATGGGTAAAGATCCGGAACTTGTGAGAAAAGAATTGAAAGAATCATCTCACGATTTGGATTCTGCTCAAAAATCATTATCCAAAGAAGATTACAAGTGGACCATAGTTCAATGTTACTACTCAATGTTCCATGCTTTCAGAGCACTGCTTTTTAGCAGAGGATACCGTGAAAAGAGTCATATCTACTTAAAATTCGCTATTGAAACTCTATTTGTTGATGAGGGAATACTTAACAGGGACCTACTTGATAATTTTGATTTTGCAATGAGAAGTAGGGAAAGGGCAGATTACAGTTACACTTACAACTTAAATTTAGCAGAAGACCTTTTAGATTCATCAAGAGAATTGTTGGATGAAGTTGAAAATCTGGTGAGCCAATGAAAAAGAACTACTACCTTATGTCGGATGGATTACTTAAAAGAAAGGAAAACACACTGTATTTTGTCAACAAAGATGGTAAAAAGCCCATACCCATAAACAAGATCTATTCAATATACGCCTACGGATCCCTGACCTTTTCATCCCAGTCTGTGCACCTCCTGGCAAAGGAAGGCATCCCAATACACTTCTTCAACTACTACGGATTCTACGACGGCAGTTTCTACCCCCGGGAAACCCTGCTTTCAGGGGATCTTCTGGTGAAACAGGCAGAACACTACCTCAACCCTGGAAAAAGGCTCTGGATAGCTAAAAAGTTCATTGAGGGTGCCGCAGGTAACATGGAAAAGGTTCTGGGCTATTACCACGTTGAAAATGGCATTGGAGAAACAGTGAAGGATCTAACCTTTTCATCCAACGTGACCGAGGCAATGAACGTTGAGGCACGTATGCGTTCCGAGTACTACTCAAAAATGGATGAAATATTGCCTGATGGATTTAAAATGGAGGGTAGGAGCAGGAGGCCTCCAGAGAACATGGTGAACGCCCTCATAAGTTTTGGAAACTCAATGGTCTATTCAACCGTTATCTCGGAGATATACAACACTCAGCTCAACCCCACAATCTCTTACCTCCACGAACCCTTTGAGCGGCGCTACTCCCTAGCACTGGATCTGAGCGAGATGTTCAAGCCGATACTGGTTGACAGGCTCATATTTTATATGGTAAACAAGAAAATGCTGACCGAGGACGACTTCGAACAGAAGGTGGACTACTGTATGCTCAACGACAGCGGGCGGAAGAAGTTCATCAAGGAGTACGATGAGAGACTTAAAAAGACCATAAAGCACAGGGAACTCAACCGTAAGGTTTCTTACAGGCGTTTGATCCGGCTTGAAGCTTACAAGTTAATCAAGCACATTCTGGGCACACAGGAGTACAAACCATTTATTATGTGGTGGTGACAGGCCTATTTTTATAGAAGAAGGGTTAAAGTATAGATTGGAGGGAATTGTAACGCAGAGGATCAATTTAGATACAGATAATTCCATAAATGATGGAAAATTTAGAGAAAAAAATTATACTTCATTGATTTTAATTTTAGGCATCGCAGGCTTTATATCTGCAGCAGATAACTGGATCGTGTCACCGGTTTTACCTGCAATTGCAACGGGTTTCGGTGTATCAGTTGCTGTTGCAGGCATCATATTCACATCTTACATGATACCCTACGGTTTCATGCAGCCTGTTTATGGTTTTATCAGCGATAAACATGGTAAAATTAGGGTACTGCAGTTGATAGTTTTGGGTCTTGCTTTAGGAACATTTGCATGTGCACTTTCAAGTTCTTTATGGGTGTTGTGTATCTGTAGAGCATTTACCGGCTTTTTTGCTGCAGGAATTGTTGCCCTGTCCCTGGCATGGATTGGAGATAATGTACCAGAATCCCAACGCCAAACATGTGTTGGAAAATTTATGGGAATAGTCTTTCTTGGCCAGGGCATGAGCGTTGGTATTGGAGGATTCATTGCTAACTACGCAAGCTGGAGGGTTGCATTTATTTTATTTGGACTGGCAGCAATCACATCAGAATTATTCTTACAGAAGATACCTGAAAACTTCACACCTACAAAACATCAACGTAACTTCTTTAAAGAAGTCAAAGATGTATGTTTAACGTCTAAAGGCAAAATCATCTTTCCTTTAGCATTTTTAACAGGTTTTCTACTGATTGGTTTGTACAGTTACCTTGGGGCATTTTTACATGAGATTTCAGGTTTAAACTACTTGGAAATTGGTTTAGTTTTAATGTTCTATGGTTTCGCCTGCCTGATTGCAGGTACCTACGTTGGAAAAATGGGAAACAAGTTTGGACAACAGAAAACTGTTCTGACAGGGGCATGTTTTGCTTTATTCACACCCTTCTTGTTATTTCTCTTCCCATTCTGGCAGGTAATCCTATTAGCTACGGTAAGTCTTGGATTTGCGTACATACTCATGCAATCTCCTTTAGCAACCATAGCCTTTGATGTTGCTCCAGAAACTAAAGGACTTCCATCTGCATTAATTGGATTGGGCTTATTTGGAGGTGGAGGTTTGGGTTCTGCTTTTTATGGTTACTTGCTACAGCTGTGGGGATATGGGGCAATCTGGTTTGCAGCTGCTCTGGGAAGTCTGATCCTAATTTTCATAGTAACCAGAGTAGACCTGGACTTTGGGCATCAATTTAAACATCCAAGATCATTGAAGGAATAACTAGATGGGAGGTCAATAAAATGTACGTTATAATTGTCTATGACATCAACGTTGACAGGGTTAACAAGGTCAAATCTTTCCTCAGAACTCATCTGCACTGGATTCAGAACTCAGTATTTGAGGGAGAGGTTACAAGAAGTGAGTTTGAAGAGATAAAGGATGGTCTGAAAGGTATTATAAACAAAGATGAGGATTCTGTGATACTTTATACTATGAGGAGCGAGAAAGCACTTAAAAGGAAGGTTCTTGGGGTTGAAAAGGCACCTATCGGTGGAATTCTTTGATTTTTTACTTTTTTTAATTTATTTACTATTATTATGCTTTTTTTAAGGATTTAACTAACTTTTATGGGATCGTTTATCCAAGCAATTTTAATATTACTTAATACATTCTAAATATTACTTAAGCTTTGATTAACTTATTCCAATTCCTTTGAGTTTAATATGGCCTGTACCCTCAGGATATTGCTATAATTAGTTTTAAATCAATATTCTCATCTTTTTTTATTAAAAAAATCTCCTTCAAGAGGCTGTTGATCCATATAAAAGAAATTGAAAATTGGGGATGGATAATTTTAAGTGTGATATTGGCCAAAGTATAGGGTGTATCAGGGTAAATAGGCGAAATTTCGGCCCTGCTAAAATCAGACTATTTTAGGATTGAAATA
>ENA-UOOE01002885-UOOE01002885.1-fermentation-metagenome-genome-assembly--contig:-NODE-2885-length-11659-cov-4.487073_pt1 | contig 11659 bp, 7 predicted proteins | sample MGYA00245776_ERZ724021 | MGnify/ENA primary metagenome ERZ724021 (study PRJEB28704, sample SAMN03018321) | fermentation metagenome | biome: anthropogenic terrestrial biome; feature: soil; material...
GGGGCAGTAGGAATCGAACCCACAACCAACGGTTTTGGAGACCGCTACTCTACCAGTTGAGCTATACCCCTATATTTAGTAATATTTTATTGTATTTCGGTAAATCTGCTATAATGTTTACTGACAAAATTTATTATAAGACAGAAAGCTTAATCAGTCAAGCACAATTTAATTAATTCTGTTGATTTTTTCTATTATTTATCATTGAAACTGTAATCTTGTACTGTTGATTACACAGCACACAGCAATTCAACTTTAAAGTACATAAAATGCTAAATTATGAATATTACTATTTAAAAAAGTAGTTAGTGTTTTATGTGAACTTAATTGAAATATTACTTTTTCAGGGAGTATGATAGCAGTCTTTAAAATGTAAATCCTAATTTACCCTAGATAGTGCATATATGTATGTATTAGTTAATTATGAAATTAATACATAAATAGTATGATTTTGACATATAATTGTTACATTTATATGATATAATTATTACAAAAAAATTATATTTAAGCAGCGATTATAGAGGTTTATATATGGTAAGTGAATTTTTAGCCAAAATTAAAATTTATACAGATAACATTGATAAATATCTAAGTGAGTATGAAAAACTGAAATGGATAAATGACAAACTAATGATTTACATCTTGAATTGAAATTGTTAGTTTTTAGTTAGCTAAAAAAAAACAAGCAAGGAGTAGAGAATGGATTATAATAAACTTTATAATAAGTACATGGAGCTGTTAGAAGAGAATCAAATTTTAAAAATAGAAAATGAGAATTTAAGAAAATATATTCAATTGAAAAAAGTTAAAGTATGTGTAGATAATAAAGATAAAACATTAGCTGAGAATAAGACTGATATGACAATTCAAGAAAATGAACACACACAAATAAATAATAGTAGTTCACCAGAAGATAAAATAAAACTATTTATGTCACTATTTAAAGGAAGAGAAGATGTATATGCTAAGCGTTGGCAAAATAAAGGTGGAAAATCTGGTTATTCTCCAGTATGCATAAACGAATGGAGAAAAGAAGTTTGTTATAAACCTAAAATAAAATGTTCGGATTGTAAAAATAGAAAATATCTAATATTAGATACATATGCAATTAATAAACACTTAAGAGGAATAGAGATTCTAGGGATTTATCCTATGACCATGGACGATAGCTGTTATTTTCTTGCTATAGATTTTGATGATGAGGGATGGGAAAAGGATATTAGCATATTGAGAGAAATATGTGAGGACAAGAAAATACCTTTTGCAATTGAACGATCGAGATCTGGTTCAGGGGCTCATATATGGTTCTTCTTTAAAGAAAGTATAAGTGCGGTATCAGCTAGAAAATTTGGAACGGGGCTTCTTACCTATGCAATGACAAAAAGGCATGAAATCAAATTTGAATCTTATGATAGACTATTTCCGAATCAGGACACTATACCAAGAGGAGGCTTTGGAAATCTTATAGCTTTGCCAATGCAGCGAAATGCTAGAAGAAACAAAAATAGTGTTTTTATAGATAAAAACTTAGAACCCTATAAAGATCAATGGCATTTTCTAAGTTCTGTTGGTAAACTCACAAAAGATGAGATTGAGTTTTATATTTCTGAATTTTGTTCTGGTGATGAATTAGGAGAGCTAAAGGAGGATGTAGAGGAAGAAACTAAACCATGGGAAAGAATTAGGAAAAGCTATAAATTAAGTAATACAGATTTTCCAACTAATGTTCATATTATAAAAGCTAATATGATTTTTATAAAGAAAGAGGGATTTTCGAATAAAACTCTAAATTCTATTAAAAGAGTGGCAGCATTTAAAAATCCGGAATTTTATAAAGCTCAGGCTATGAGACTACCGACCTTTAATAAACCAAGAGTTGTTTCTTTGTCAGAGGAAACGTCAGAATATTTATGTCTTCCAAGAGGCACAGAGAGTGACCTTTATAATCTATTTAATGAAAATAAAGTTAACTTTAAGTGCAACGATGAAAGGTATAGTGGTAAAACAATTTCAGTTACGTTTAATGGAGAACTTAGAGAAGAACAAGCGGCAGCTGCAGATGCTATGTTAAAACATGATAATGGAGTGTTATCTGCAACCACTGGTTTTGGTAAAACTGTTATTGGAGCTAAGTTAATAGCTGAAAGAAGGGTAAATACCCTTATAATTGTACACACTCAACAATTGTTAGAACAATGGAAAGAAAGATTAAACCAGTTTTTAACAGTAAATGAATTTTTAAAGGTTGATAATATTAAAAAGAGAGGACGAAAAAAGAATCTCAGTATTATAGGACAAATAGGGGCAGGCAAAAATAACTTAAATGGTATCATTGATATTGCTATAATGCAGTCGTTAGTAAGAAAAAATGAAGTCAAAGAATTAGTAAAAAGTTATGGAATGGTTTTAGTGGATGAATGTCATCACGTTTCAGCCTTTAGCTTTGAACAAATACTAAAAAATACATGGGCAAAATATGTTTATGGATTAACTGCAACTCCAATAAGGAAGGATGGTCATCATCCTATAATATTTATGCAGTGTGGTCCTATTAGATACAAGGTCGATGCACGAAAGCAGGCTGAAAAACAACCTTTTGAACATTATGTTATTCCGAGATTTACTTCTTTTAGAAAACCTGTTTGTCAAAATGAAAAGGAATGGACAATAGCAGAAATATATTCTGAAATAAGTACTAGTCAGATTAGAAATGAATTAATTATTAGTGATGTTATAAGTTGTGTAAAAGAGGGCCGAAATCCCATAGTTTTAACTGAAAGAACAGCACATGTCGAAATACTTGCTAATGCTTTAGAAAAAAAACTACCTAATGTTATTGTACTTACTGGAAGAATGTCAGTTAAAGAAAAGAAAACTGAATTAGAGAAACTTTCAAGTATAGCAAAACAAAGTAGCTTTGTAATAGTAGCTACAGGTAAATTTGTAGGAGAAGGCTTTGATGAACCGAGACTAGATACTCTATTTCTTGCAATGCCTATAGCATGGAAAGGAACGCTGCAGCAATATGCTGGTAGACTTCACAGAATATATGATAATAAAAATGAAGTTCAAATTTATGATTATGTTGATGTACATATTGGTGTATTAGAAAGAATGTATGAAAAAAGGTTAAAGGGATATGCTTCAATAGGATATTCCGCTAAAAGTGAGAGTAAACCATTTGAAACAATAAATTTGATTTATAACAATAATAATTTTTTAACTGTATTTAGTAATGATGTTTTTTCAACTAAACATGAAATTATTATAGTTAGTCCTTTTATAAGCAAAAGAAGACTGTCGCAAATGTTAAAACTTTTGATGATTGCAATAAAAAATGGAAATAGGGTCAAGGTAGTTACTCGTCCAGAAACAGATTTTAAAGAAAAAGATAAAGGTGCTTTAATGGAAATGTATAAATTTATAAGGATGTCTGGAATAGATATTATTTTTAAAACAAATATATATCAGAAATTTGCAATATTTGATCAGAAAATTGTATGGTACGGCAGTATTAATCTTTTAAGTTATGGAAGTGCAGAGGAAAGTATTATGAGGTTAGAAAGCATAAACATTGCAAATGAGTTATTAGGTAGTATAGAATAAAAAATATTTATCTCAAGGATAAATTAACTTATAAATAAAAACTAGGAGGTTTAAAAAAAAATCTGATTGATGGTAATATTGATCACATTTTTTGAGAATGAGTTATAGTAAAAATAAGTTAGGGAATATAGAGATGAAAAAGGCTCTTTAGATGAGTAATCTGAAGAGTCTTTTTCCGTCAATATGACCTGGTGCCGAAGGCGGGACTTGAACCCGCATGCTGTTGCCAGCGACGGATTTTGAGTCCGTTGCGTCTGCCAATTCCACCACTTCGGCATGATATAAACCAGTTTGATTTACTTTTAATGTCTATTAATTCCTGTAGTTAACATATAAAATAATAACAGGTGCTAAAGTATTTGTCAACTAGAATTTCAAAACTTAGCAGAAAATCTTTTATAGTAGTTTTAGGTTTAGAATATAAATGTGTAAAAATATTAGTAAGAGTTTTGTGTGAAATGTTTTCAGATGAAATAGATAAAAGTAAAATACTAATAGAAGGGTGAGTGTGAAAAATTTGTATATAAAATTTAGGTTGCAAATTTTTATTACTGTAGTAAAATAAAAGTAAAATATAATAGTTTTGTGGGGGTGCTTGTAAAAGCTGAGAAGAAGTATTTCTAACCCTTTGAACCTGATCCAGGTAAAGCTGGCGTAGGGAAACAATATTATATAGTCTTATAGGCTTTTTAAGTGTATGTTTTTCTGCATACACTTTTTATTTTTATTCGAAGGGTGGAATCAGATAATACTCCCAGCTTCTTCAAAATGGGGGATGAGTAATTTATAAATGGAGGTGTTTTTGATGAAAAAGGTATTAACAATTGCAGGCTCTGACAGTTCGGGAGGAGCTGGTATACAGGCAGACTTAAAAACTATGAGTGCTCTTGGGGTATATGGCATGAGTGTAATTACTGCTGTTACAGCACAAAATACAATGGGAGTACAAGCTGTTATGGATGTAAGTCCTGAAATAGTAGAGTCTCAAATAAGAGCTGTATTTGATGATATAGAAGTAGATGCGGTAAAAATTGGCATGGTCTCAAATAGCGATACTATATTTGTAATACAAAAACTTCTGGCAGAATATAAGGCTAAAAATATAGTATTGGATCCTGTAATGATATCGAAAAGCGGATATTTTCTTTTAAGACCAGAAGCCAAGCAAGCTATAAAAGATATGGTAAAAATTGCAGATGTTATAACTCCCAATATTCCAGAAGCAGAAGTACTTACTGGATTAAAAATAGAAAGTAGAGAAGATATGGAAAGGGCAGCTTTTAAAATAAAAAAATTAGGAGCAAAAAGTGTACTTGTAAAAGGAGGACACAGGTGTAATGATGCAGATGACATTTTACTTTATGATGGCGGCATATTAAATTTACAGGGACATAAAATAAATACCCAAAATACCCATGGTACAGGATGTACTTTGTCTTCTGCCATAGCATCTTATCTTGCTAAAGGTTACAGCATTGATAAGTGTATGCTCCTCTCGAAAGAGTATATAACCAAAGCTATAGAAAATTCATTTAATTTAGGTAGAGGAGTTGGTCCTGTAGGGCATCTTATTGAAATTTATAGAAAAGCCGGTATAGATTTTTAAGATTAAAATAGCATTGATTGATACTTGATTTTTGGCTAGATTTATAAGAGGAGGAAAAAAATGAATGATTTAAGATTGAATAGAGTTTCAGAGGTATTGAAAGAAGTTAGAAGAAATGTGCCTCTTGTGCACTGCATTACTAACTATGTAACCATAAATGATTGTGCTAATATTTTGTTATCCTATGGTGCTTCACCTGCCATGTGCGAAGCCTATGATGAAGTTTTTGATTTTGTTAAAATATCGTCTGCTTTATATATAAATATAGGAACTTTTACTAGAGAACAGGAATCTTCTGCAATTTTGGCAGCTATGTCTGCAAAAATACATAATATTCCGGTAGTATTAGATCCGGTGGCTTGTGCTACCATACCAAAGAAGATTCAGTTTATAGATAAACTATTCAAAGTTGGAAGAGTTGATGTGATAAAAGGAAATATAGGAGAAATTAAATTTTTAGCAGGAGAAACTTCAAATGTAAAAGGAGTAGATTCTTTAGAGGATGGAGAAGGGGCTTTGGAGTGTTCTCGGATTTTGTCTGAAAAATATAATTGTGTAGTTGCAGCTACAGGAAAAAAAGATTTTATAGTAAAGGGGAAAAATAGTGCAATAATTGAAAATGGAACAGAAATGCTAACTAATATAACAGGAGCAGGATGTATGCTTGGAGCACTTTGTGCTGCTGCCTGTGGAGCTTTTGAAGACAAGTTTATAGCTACTGTAGGGGCCATACTTTCCATGAATATAGCAGGTGAAGAAGCCTATAAAGAAGCTAAAGCTCCAGGAAGCTTCAGAGTAAAGCTTATAGATTGTATATATGAATTAAGTGAAGAAAAATTGAAAGAGGAAGGTAAAATAATATGGAGTTAGATTATAGTTTATATCTAGTTACAGATAGAAATGTTTTAAAGGGGAAACCTCTTTATGAGGCTGTGGAACAAGCCATTCTAGGCGGGGTTACCCTAATTCAGTTAAGAGAAAAAGATGCCTCTACAAGAGAGTTCTATGAGCAGGCATTGGAAGTAAAAAAAATAACTGAAGCTTATAATATTCCTTTGATAATAAATGATAGAGTAGATATAGCACAAGCTGTAGATGCAGAGGGGGTACATCTTGGACAAAGTGATATGCCTTTAATTGCAGCTAGAAATATATTAGGCAAAGATAAAATAATAGGAATATCTGTAGGCAACATAGAGGAAGCTTTAGAGGCAGAAAAAAATGGTGCAGATTATGTGGGAATAGGGACAATATTTTTTACAGGTACTAAAAAAGACATAGATATTCCTATAGGAATAGAGGGGTTAAAAAGTATATATAATAGCATAAATATACCTGCAGTTGCAATTGGGGGAATTAATGAGAATAATTTTAGAGAAGTGTTGTCTACAGGAATTGATGGCATTTCTGTTGTATCTGCTATTTTAGGAAAAAATGATATAGAGATTGCAGCTAAAGCTTTGCACAAATAATATTTTTATTGACTCATAGATATAGAAGTTTATACTTTAACATAGAACTATTAAGTAAATATTAGAAAAATTTATTCAATGGAACACTCATTTTGAATTTTGGACAGGCTGTGAATTCCAGTAGAATAGTGACCTTGAGATAAATTTAATAATATACTTTAAGAAAGGAAAATAAGAATATGAGTATGAGATTTATAAAAAAAATGCCTACTGCAGATGAGATAATAGAGGAAATGCCCTTATCAAAGCATATAAAGGAAATTAAAAAAAACAGAGATGAAGAGATAAAAAAAGTTTTTTTAAATGAAGATAATAAATTTCTTCTTATAATAGGCCCTTGTTCTGCAGACAATGAAGATTCTGTTTGTGAATATATAGGCAGGCTTGCAGAGGTACAGGAAAAGGTAAAGGACGTTATAATTATTATACCTAGAATTTATACAAATAAGCCAAGGACTACAGGTGAAGGATATAAAGGAATGGTGCATCAACCGGATCCAAATAAGGAACCAGATTTAATTGCAGGAATAAAGGCTATTAGAAAAATGCATATAAAGGCATTAAGTGAATACCATATGCCTGCGGCAGATGAAATGTTGTATCCTGAAAATTACACATATCTTGGAGATGTGTTAAGTTATCATGCAATTGGGGCTCGTTCTGTGGAAGATCAACAGCATAGATTTACTGTAAGTGGCATTGATATGCCTGTAGGAATGAAAAATCCTACCAGTGGAGATTTAACGGTAATGTTAAACTCTATTAAAGCAGCACAACTTCATCATACTTTCATATATAATGGCTGGGAGATTGAAACCAGTGGAAATCCTCTTGCACATGCTGTTTTAAGAGGAGCAGTGGACTCTTATGGAAGAAATATTCCAAATTATCATTATGAAAATTTAATTATTCTTTCCAGAAAGTATGAGGAGAAGCAATTGTTAAATCCGTCTATTATTATAGACACCAATCATGCAAACTCTATGAAATGTTATGAAGAACAGCCTCGAATTGCAAGGGAGGTACTTATGAGTAGAAAATACGATGCTTCCCTTAAAAAGATGATAAAGGGATTTATGATTGAAAGTTATCTTGTAGAAGGTAATCAACATATAAATGATGGTGTTTATGGAAAATCCATTACAGATCCATGTTTAGGATGGGAAGATACAGAAAAATTAATTTATTATATTGCTGAAAATGTGTAGATATATAAAATTTATATTTGTATTTGACAATAATTTCAATTATTAATTTTGAATAATATAAACATATATGTTAAAATGTTATATAAAACATCTTCGGATTTGACTACAAACAGAGTGCACTATTTAAAATATTTATATTTCTGGAAGAGGAGATGATATTATAACATGAACATTTCATTTTTAGGGGGAGCTAGAGAAGTAGGAGGAAGTTGTATACTTGTTAAAATATATAATAAAAATATACTAATGGATTGTGGTATAAGACAGGGCTCATCCAAAGATGCTCTTCCAGATTTTAAATCCATTCAGGAGCAGGGAGGCATAGATGCTATAATTATAAGTCATTCCCATATGGATCATATAGGATCTCTTCCTATAATAAGTAAAGAATATCCATTAGCTAGAATATATACTACCAAAATGACAAAAGATCTAATGAGAGTACTTCTTTATGATAGTTTGAAAATCATGAATAATAGAGAAGGGGAAATTCCCCTATATGCAGAATCAGATGTTAAAAATATGCTAAATAATATATTTCCTATAAATTATATGATAGAATTTCCTATTTTTCAGGATGTAAAACTTACATTTTATATGGCGGGGCATATAGCGGGGGCAGCCTGTGTTTATATTACCACTCCAGAGGGTTCGTTGTTTTATTCTGGAGATTTTTCTGTGTTTTCACAAAAAACTGTAGAGGGACTAAAAGTCCCAAGGTTAAGGCCGGATGTAGCAATTTTTGAAGCTACCTATGGAGATAGACTACATTCAAATAGAGAAGTGGAAGAGGAGCGTCTTATAGATATTATAAATGAATGTAAAAGAAAAAAAGGAAAAATGTTGATTCCGGCTTTTGCCCTTGGCAGATCACAGGAGGTACTGCTTACTATAAAAAAGGCATTGAATAAGAATATATTAAAAGATATTAAGGTTTATGTAGATGGGATGATAAGGGATATAAATAGAACTTACAAATTAAATCCACTATACCTTAAAAATTCGTTGGGTAGGAAAATATTAAAGGGAATTGAACCTTTTTATGATGATAATATAATTCCTATAGATGATAATAAGCTTAGAAAAAAAGTATTAGAAGATGACAATCCTTTAATAATAGTTTCAAGTTCGGGTATGCTTACAGGGGGATATAGCCAATATTATGCAGAAAAGATAGCTCCTATGGAAAATGGGTATATAGTTATGACAGGATATCAGGATGAAGAATCTCCAGGAAGAAAACTTCTGGATCTTTTAGAAGAAGAAAAAGATAAAAAATTATATATAAATGAAAAGGCTATTCCAGTAAATTGCAAAGTGAAAAATATAGGACTCTCAGCTCACAGTGACAAAAGCGAAATAAAATCACTTATAAATTTTCTAAGTCCTAGAAATATATTTATAGTACATGGAAATGAATATGTAATAGAAAATTTTTGCATACAACTTTCTTCAGAAGTAAAAGGAAAAGTCTATGCGCCTAAATGCAGTGAAATTTATGATATTAATATAAATAAACCTCGAAAACAATGGAGAAAATCTTTAGATAAAGTTATGAACTGTGATGAGGAATTAGATGAAAATAATTTAAAAAAGTTTTGGAAGTTTGTATTGCTTAATTATGGAGAAAGATTGTTTACCCTTGAAGAGATGATTTATATATGGAGTGGAAATAATAAGGAGGTAAGTGCAACAGAGAATTTTCAAAGAATTATAGTGAATTCTCCTTATTTTGAAAGTGATAATAGAAGATTATTTCTGTTTAAATGTAAAAGTGAGGAAAAGGTTCAGGAAGATTTAAAAATGAAAGAACTTAAGCCAAATGAATTAAAAGAACTTACCAATAAATATTTTAAATATTTTAATCCTAAAAAATCAAGTTTTATGTATGACGAAAAAAAGGTGATCCTAAACTTTGATTTTCCATCTACAGTACATGAAAGTATAAATAATAAAATAAAGCAATTTGAAAAACAAGTAGGATGGAAAGTAGAAATAAGCGATACTGTAAATATAAATGAAGCCTCTGAAATTATAAATACCATTTTAAAGGATGTGTCCATTAAAAAAATATCTTACAGGCTGGAGCAGAAACAAGCTATAGTAATGACAAATTCCAAGTATGTTATAGCGGAAGATAAGTTAAAGGAATTTAAAGATATTACCGGATTGTGTTTATTAATTCAATCTCCGGAGAATAAAGCAAAAGAGAATCTGGAGAGTGTTTATGTAAAGGCTTCTGGTGAATGTGAAGTTATGGAGCAAAATAAAGCCTTAACCTTAATTGAGGAGTTTTTTAATAAAGAAGAATTTAAGCCTTATAGGAAAAGTATAAGATCATGTGGCGATGAAAAGTACATAGAACTTTCCTTTATAAGTCCTGTAATTGGAGAAGAGTATAAAGTACACATTAGGGATTTAGCGAATGTGACAGGATGGAATATCAGTGTATCCAGCAGTGCAAATCAAAATGAAATAATAAAGATAGGCTTAGAAATATGCAAAAGAAAAAATATAAAATTAAAGAAAAATCCTTCCTTTAACAATGTGAACTTAAGTTTAGAATTAAAATTGGAAGATATAAATGCAGAGGGACTGGATTCTGTAAAATCAGAATTTGAACATAAAACAGGATGTATATTAAAATGGTAGTTTAGGGGAATGTCTTCATATTCCCCTAATAAAAGAGTTCTTTTTTATAAAGAACATTGTATTATTTTATCTAATAATTCTGTGAAAGATATATTTACTCCATTGGCACTCTTAGGGAAGAGACTATTTTTTGTAAGCCCTGGGAGAGTATTGAGTTCGAGTACATATGGAACTTTGTCTTTTAATATCATATCTACCCGGACATATCCTTTGCATTTGAATAGATCCCAACATTTTAGGGATATTTCTTCTATTTTATTTTGTAGTGGCTTTTCAAATTCTACTACTATTTCATCACAGCCGCCATCTGCATATTTTGAAGTATAATCAAAGAAAGTTCCTTTTTTGGGTCTTATAGCAAGTATAGGCAGAGTGATTCTGTTTAATATACAGCAGGTTATTTCATCTCCTTCTATATATTTTTCAATCATAATTTCTTTGTCATAATTAAAGGCAAGACGAACAGCATTTTCTATATCCTCACTTTTTTTTATTATGGTAGTAGCTACACTTGAACCACCAGAATTTGGCTTTACCACTACAGGATATTCTATTTCTTCTAGGTAGCTGTAATCAATGTCATTTATGGATTTAACACATATCCATTTTGCTGTGTTTATATTGGCAGAGCATAGTAGTTTTTTGCTTATATCCTTATCCATACATATACTGCTGGTTAAAGGGCTGCAGCCTGAATAAGGTATATCCATGGTTTCGAAAACGGATTGTATTATACCATCCTCACCAAATTTTCCGTGAAGAGCAATAAATGCAAAATCTATATTCTTTACTTTTTCAAGCACATCACTTTTTTTATCTATAACAATAGGTACTATGTCATATTTATTTTTATCCATGTAGCTTATTATTGATTTTCCTGAATTTAGGGAAACTTCTCTTTCAGAAGATATCCCACCCATTATAATTCCTACTTTCATATTATAATTCCTCCAAAATTTGATTTTTAAGTAGTAAGCCTTTCAATATAATATTATACATTTTTATTTAAATATTAAAGGACCACAGTGGTGATATTTATATGAAAGCGTGGTTTTTAAAACAGGACAAACGCATGAAATAAATTTTATTTAAAATCTCCACTTTTTTTGATAAAA
>ENA-UOOE01002891-UOOE01002891.1-fermentation-metagenome-genome-assembly--contig:-NODE-2891-length-11650-cov-4.122122_pt1 | contig 11650 bp, 7 predicted proteins | sample MGYA00245776_ERZ724021 | MGnify/ENA primary metagenome ERZ724021 (study PRJEB28704, sample SAMN03018321) | fermentation metagenome | biome: anthropogenic terrestrial biome; feature: soil; material...
ATCGATACATCATGCGAATTATCCGGATCCCATTTGACGATATATTCATACTCTCCGTCCCCGTCCACATCCCCGACACTCATGTCATTTGCCTGATAGCTATAAGCTTCTCCGGAAGGAGTGATTCCTCCCGCCGGAATCTGAAGCGGGATATCAATATAATTTCCGCCGCTTTGCCATGCCTTGACTGGTTCACATGCAGCCGCCTCCACACCATCATTTACCGGCGCAACGCAGTATTCATCGTCCATCGTACCATCCGGATCCACATAATTAGTGCTCTCACTTACAGCAGCAAGTTTCCTTCCATTTTTATAAAGAATAAAATCACTGCCTGTCATCCCGGTTGGGCTGTATCCATGAACCTCCTGCAGGAACAGCCGCCAGCTAAGAAAGATTCCATTCGTAATCTTGATAGCAACCAATCCGCGGTTTAATTTCTCCAACTGTTCATGGAACACCTTCTTAATCGGTGTCTTTAAAACCGGACTTGCCTCCTGTTCCACTCCGTGACAGACCGCTGCCACTTTAAAATAGTGAGGAACATGGGTTGCCTTTTTTAGTAGAAACCGGCATTCCTTCGTTTCTCCCACCATCTTATACTTCATCGTCAAGGTATCCTTATCCGCCCAATATACGCGGTAGCAATCTGCCTTCTTCGGTGATTCCCATGCAATGATCAGATACTCATCTTCCAGCTTTTCTACCCTTAGATTCGTTACTTTCATGCCCTTCCTCCTTTAACTTGACATGGGGGCAGCATCTTTTTGTAAGATGGCCCCCTCTTATATAAATAGTAATTTCGGTGATTTCAGTTTTTCCATTCATGCTGTTTGGAAAATCCGCTATTTTTCTGCTTGGTATTGCTCATTCACTTCTTTGATCACATCCGCTCCGCCAAGCTCCTCCCAATTCTTCCATGCTTTCTTTAAACCGTTTTCATCAATTTCACCGCAGATGTACTGGGTTCTTGCTGCCTGGAGCTCTTCATCCAGAGTCGCACCATTGAGAGCATAGGTGCTTGAATTAACCAGATAGCCGGCTGCAGGATTAAATACCGCCTTGTCGATATTCGCCTGCTTTACCTCTTCCTCCAGGTCCTGTCTTGGTGTTGTCACCGGTTTGATACTGGTAGGTGCCAGATTCGGAATATAGGCAACCGTCTGATTGAGCGGACCGTAATCTTTCACGGATACCGCATCATTCAGATCCAAATCTACCAGATTGCCGTCTGTATCCTTCTCCCAATGAATCCCCTCTAGGCCATAGGAAGAAAGGATCAACATCTCATCATCGTTCATAGCATCCAGAAAATGCAGGCAATCTGCTACCTTTTCCTTCGTGTCGGCAGCCTTCGTAATGACAAAGAACCCATTAAAGCCCGAGGTGGCAAGTGTCTTACCGTTAATGGAACCAATTAAATTCATCGATGCTAACTCATTCGAATCTGCCACGGAAGGGATCTGGTTGGTTTCAAAGTAATCCCAGATTCTTCTTGAACCGTCTAGTACATCGACATACATGCCGCATTCACCGTTCTTAACCGAATCTGCCCAGGTGGCTGTATCCCGCACTGCCCAGTCTTTATATACCAAGCCGTCATCATACATTTTCTTAAACCAGTGCAGCGCTTCCATATACTCTTCCGTCTGATGCACTGGTACCAGCTGCCCGTCTTTTTCAACCCAGCCGTTCCCGCAGCCAAGCCAGGTCTGCATTATGTCAAATGGCCCGGTATATTTACATAGAGCCACGCCATAGGTATCATCCTTACCATTTCCATCCGGATCCCCATAGGTAAACTGATACATCATGTTGTAAATATCATCAATCGTTTTCGGCTCGCTAAGTCCTAATTTATCCGCCCAGTCTTTACGGTAGCCGATCCCGTTTCTGCCGATTGGTCTCGCACGGTAGATACCAATCAGCTGGCCGTCGATGGTAAGCGCTTTATTAACATTTTCATTTGCCTGGGAAAGATTCGGATAGGCAGCGGAATCCTTGATAAATTCATTTAAATCCCAGAAGGCACCCGCCTCTGCAGAACTGACGATTGCTCCGTTCATGGAACCAACGGCCATAATCATTGGCATGCTATCCGGATCCGCCAGCGCAAGGGTTAATTTCTCTTCATAATTGTCACTCGGAACCCAGTCAAAATTCACTTTGGTATTCGTATAGTCCTCCATTTTTTTCAGTACTTCTGCCGCATGTTTTCCGGAAAGCGGACTTCCGTCAAAGTCAAAGGTCATCATTGTAATTTCAGCCTTTTTTTCACCCTCTGCAGAATCCTTGCTTCCGCTACTTTCCTTTTTGTCCGCGGATTTTCCCTGCGGATCCGTACCCTGTGTTTCTTTCGTAGTATCGTTCGATTTGCATCCGACAAGAGCTGCTCCCAGCATAGCTGTTACGAGCAGCAATACGATTGTCTTTTTCAAGCCCCTTTGTTTCATAAAGATCCTCCTTTTTATCTATCTAAAAAGCCAATGAATCGGCTTTTTGAATCTGCATCCATGCCGGCTAACCCTTAACGGCACCGACCATAACACCCTGGGTAAAATATTTCTGTACAAATGGATATACAAGGATAATCGGAACCGTTGCTACCACCGTGGCAGCCATTTTGACCGCTTTGTCCGGAGGTGCCCCCAGGGAATCAAAGTCAATCAAATCAGTCTGTATCCCCTGTGCCAGGACGATAATACGCCGTAATACAATTTGTACCGTTTCCTTATCCGGCTTTAGATAAATCATTGCATTAAAATAGTTGTTCCAGTGCCCGACCGCGTAAAATAAGGATACGGAAGAAATCACCGGCTTCGACAGGGGAAGCACGATTTTTAAAAATATTTTCAAATCATTGCAGCCGTCAATTTGCGCTGCCTCATCCAGTTCCTTCGGTATCTCCTGAAAAAAGTTTTTTACGATGATCATGTTAAACGGGCTGATTGCTCCCATCAGTGCCAGTCCTAAAAAGGAATCCTTTAGCTTTAACGTACCCATTAGGATATACATCGGGATCATTCCTCCGGAAAAAAGCATTGTTACAATGACTAAATTCAAAATCAGATTTCTTCCTTTGAAATGTTTTTTTGAGAGCGGATAGGCAAAGGTCGTCGTAAAGAACATATTTACCGTCGTGCCAAGAGTCGTCATAATCAGGGAGTTTTTGAGACCCCGGAATACTTCCCCGGTCTCCATAATGTATTTATAAGCATTCAGAGAATATTGGCTGGGAATGATGAAAAATGCCTTCTCGGTCAATTCCTTTTCCGTTGCAAAGGAACCTGCTACTACATACAGGAAGGGCAGCAACGTTATAAGTGCAAAGATACCGACCACCAAGTAGATGATTACTTGTGCAATCCGGTCCCCTACTCCGGTTTTTATTTTGTTGCTATGATAGGTCATCCGTATCACACCCCTTTCCTAATAGATTCCCGACTCACCAAATCGTTTCGCCAGCCAGTTCGATCCCAATACCATGATCATTCCGACAATCGATTTGAATAAACCTGCCGCCGTACTAAAGGAATATTGGGCATTAATAATACCCTTTTTATAAATATAGGTATCAAATACTTCCGCAGCAGAACGGTTTAGATCATTTTGCATCAGGAAGATCTGCTCGTATCCGGTATTTAATAAGGTTCCGGTCCGCAGAATCAGCATCATAATGATCGTTCCGCGAATCGCCGGTAGGGTAATGTGCCACATCAATTTCCAGCGTCCCGCTCCGTCTACCCGTGCGGCATCATAGAGCTGGATATCCACTCCGGACAAAGCGGCCAGAAAGATGATGGTCCCATATCCGGTCTCCTTCCAGATACTCTGCCCAACAATCAATCCTTTGAAATATTTGGGTTTCGCCAGAAAATCAATGGTATTGCCGCTGATTGATTTAATAATCATATTCACAATTCCATCCGAGGAATTAAAGAGCTGATAGGTAAGGCTGGCAACGATCACCCAGGATACAAAGTGGGGAATGTAGATAAAGGTCTGCGTAATTCTCTTATATTTCTGCGACCGGATTTCATTTAATAAGAGTGCAAGTATAATTGGTGCCGGAAAATAAAAAATCAAATTTAGCAGCGAGATGCCCAGGGTGTTCTTTAATACGAGGAAAAAATCTTTTCCGGCAAAGAATGTTTTAAAATGCGTAAGTCCTACCCAGGGACTTTTTAATATCCCGGTAAATGGGCTGTATTGCTTAAACGCAATGATAATTCCGCCCATAGGAACATAGTGGAAAATAATAAAATACAGAAGTCCCGGTAGCAGCATGATATACAGCCACTTGTGCTGTCTCATATAAACGAATAATGTATCCTTCTTCTTATTGGATTTCACTGGATCTATCCTTGTTATGGAATGCTCTTTTCCCATACTCATCCTCCTTATACTTTTTGTTTGAAACAGAGCATTGTGCAATTTTATCTGTTCTGGCGTGTATTGCATTGCCTGTTAGTGCTATATTACAATGCAAATAGGATTACGTAAATAATCATAATCTTTCCACTTGTGTGTATTGACTATATACAAGCATGGTATCTATATTTTTTAGCCTTTCTGTACAATACTTATCCGATTATCTACCAAAGATCATCGGATAAAGTAAAATGATAATTATTTTGGCATTAGGCGTCAATTGTAAGAGGGACTGTAATCTTCCTTCCCGCACAGATTGAAAGATATCTCATTCCTTTCAAACGGTGATTACCGGAAGATTACAGTCCCTCTTATATCCCCTATCCCTTATTGATGGTACGGAACCTGCCTGGGGTAATTCCTTCTAATTTACTGAAAAACCGGATAAAGTTCTGCGGATTCGTATAGTTTAGGATGGAGGCAATATCCGCTATCGTCTTATCGGTGTTTAATAATAACTCTTTTGCCTTCGCAAGCTTATAGTCCCCTACATAATCTGTAAAGGTCGTGTTATATTTTGACTTTGTTACCTTCCAGATGTAGGAGGGATGATAGTTCAGACGCTCGGCGCATTCGGCAAGCGTAATATTGCCATTCGTTTCTTTCACCAGCCGCTCGATATTCTTCATCGTAACCACCGACTTACTTGCTCGATATTCCTTGACCGTCTTAATAATCGGTTCGATTACCTTATATTTGATAAAGCGCCGCATTTTCTCCATATCATAGATTCGATTCATTTTCAGAAAAATGTTGTTTTCCATGTCCTTGTCAAAGATCTGATTCAGCTGAATTCCCGCATCCGTGGCAACCAGCATGCCGGCGATCATCAGCCGGTGCAGATGCAGGTAGCAGTCACTCTGCATCACATTATTTTCAACCAAAGCATTAATAAACCGGTCAATCACTCCAAAAGCGGCCTCCGTATCGCTTGCGTCGATTGCCTCCTTTAGCTCACGCTCTGAAAGCCGGTCATAGGCATAATGACATTGGTTCTCCTTGATATCCGAATAGAATAAGAAAATATTATTCTCAGGATGCTCTTCATGCATTCCGAGAAATTCATTATTTTTCATGGCCTCCAGGCCTTCATGATAGGCATTTCGGAATTCAGATAATTCCCTGTGCGGCAGGCTCACACCGGCGCTGATATGGTAGAGATACTGCATCGATACAAAGGAATTTAGCAGACTGATCATATCGGTTGCATGATCCTCCAGCATCTCTTTCCTTTCCGCTGCTGCCGTAAATACCATGACTTTTTCATAACGGATCGGCGGCAGAAAAAGAAGCCGCTTGATCTCCTCCGGAATATTCTCTATGACGTTGATTCGCAGTGCATCCTGCTTCGCCTCGTCATAAACATCCGCATTCTCCCCGGATTTTAAGATACCAATGATAACAATATAGTATTCCGGAGCATTGATTTTCAGCTTTACCAGATAGCTGCCCAGCTGCTCCTTCCGTATGTCCCCACGAATTAACCGTATGAGAAATAACTCCTGCAGCTGCGGCAGCTGGCTTGCCACCAGGTTTTCGAAGAAATTTTGCCGGTCCACAAGGCGATCGATACGATTGCTGATATAATCAAACTCATTTCCGCCGGATACCATTACCGCCGTCTCATTGTCTGCCTGGAGCTCCAGGCCGTTTACCTGATTCGTCAGATTTAAAACCGGCTGGTAGATGCGTCGTACCGTTACTACCACCACCGCCATTACCGCAACAATAACCAGTAAAAGAGCAAATGTCATCTTAAGGATCATCTCGCCGCCCGCATTCATTGACGCCATATCATAGCTGACCAGATAGATCCAGTCCAGGACCCCGGAATTGACAGCGGACAGGCTGTACTCCTTATTCCCCGTCAGATGAATCCGATTTCGATTATCTAACTTCTGAAAGTTCTGCCGGCAGTAGTCTCCTACCTCGGGATTCGAGGAAAAGATAAGATTTCCTTCTCCATCCAGAACCGTGATATCTCCGTCCGCCAAATCTTCCTGCAGAACCTGCTGCAGGTAGGACCGGCTTATATTGACAATTAGCAGGCAGTGCGGCTCCTTCTTAATTAAGGGTGCCTTTAATACGAGATTTAAGCCGCTCGTCTTGATTTCTTCCCTGCATAACTTCGCCTCTTGCATTTGCATATGATCCATCCAATAGGTCCGTGTCAGCGTTCCGTCATAGAGGTGGAACATGTCTTCTACCTGCTCCGGATTCTTAATATCCTTGCATTTGAACATCCCCCGGTTGCTTAGTACCCATTCTGTATCAAAATTGAGAAAAGAGTATCCGGAAATATAACTCAGATAATAACCGGGACCTGCCATTATCTTCGCTGCCTTATCTAATTTTGAATAATCCGAATACCATATGTCCGTACGAATCAGCCATTCCAGTTCCTCTTCACTGATCTCCTTGATGTAATAGCTTCGTATGTTATAGAGTGCCGTATCCACTCTGTTTTTCGCCTGCGATACGGCAAGCTCTGTCTGCGCCGATATTTTTTCAGAAACCCCGTTCATATAGGTAAGATAAGAGACGATACCCAATACAATAATCGGTATGAACGAGAGTATCATGATATAGACAAAGATTGTATTCTTATAATTTAATCTCCGCTTCTTTACCTTCATAGATTTCCTCATTTCTGCCAAACGATAAACCTAACCACGCTCCATTCCATTTAAAACCGGTTGATTACGGCCTTCTTACCGGTTGTTCTCTTAAAACCGCTTCGACTTCGGCCTTCCTACCGGCTACTCTCCACTCTTTAATACTGCGGTCAGAAAAGCGAGAGCCATCCCCTGTCCCCAGCCCTGAATCCAGTCCTTTGTTATATTACGATATCCTTCCCGGTCCTTCATCACCGCCGTACCGCCGGACACATTCAGCACCCGCCCGTCTTCGGTTATATTACCTGAGATTCCGGCAAGTGCCTTCTGAATATATCTGGTATGCAGCGGATTCCCGTTTTCGACCATAGCCGCGGCGATTCCGCAGGAAGCAGATATCTCCTCATAGGATTCCGGATCATCCAGCAAGGTCCTCCATAATCCGTTCTCTGTCTGAAGAAATTTCAGAGCAGACAAATGATCCCGGAGGGAGCTGTCAATATTCATAAACTGTGGATAGAGGTAAGCTTCGGGAAGCCTTTTCTTCACCTGCGACATGGTATAGGCCGCCCAGCAGTTTGCCCTGCCCCAATAGAATCCAGACATATGATCCTTCGTAATATTATTATAGCCATGAAACCACAGGCTGTTTTTCGGATCCTGCAGGTACCTGATATGCCAATCATATTGATCGAGAGCATCCTGAATAAGCGCGTCCTCCTCTAATTTGATTCCGACCCGAAGCATAAAAAATGCCGCCATGAACAGGGTATCCGCCCAGGCCTGCTCTGGAAAATCATTCTTGACGGAAACGGTATGTTGGAGCACCCGGTCTCCGAACCGAAGCGCGTGATTTTTCAGATAATCGATTTTACTCATTACGATATCCCAGTATTTTTCTTCCCCGGTCGCTTCATAGAGCGTAATCAGGCAATGCCCCATTGCACAGGTATTTACCGTCCATGCAGGCAGCCCAAGTTCAATATATTCATCTATCCGTTCCTTCAATTTCTCAAGATATTCTTCCTTCTTCGTAATTTCGTAGGCCTCGCTGATGCCATAGTAAGCCACACCACAGGGCCAGTCCCAGGTCAGATCCATTGCCATGGTCTTCGCAACGATATGGTCAATTGCTTCCCGTAATTTGTTCTCGTCATAATTTATTTTCATGATTCAAGCACCTCTTTCGATAGATTCACAATAGGGCTGTTGCCCGCAGCAGCCCATAGATTAATTTACAGATTTATTGTTTGATATAAGGGTTAAAAGCCTTCCTAACAAATCGTCTTCTTCAATTTGCACAAATCAAGGAATAACTTAAGTAATAGGGAACAATATTTTAATGCGCAACTGTTTGAAGTCGTTGGTACTTAGACTACGTATTTTGTGGTCTTATGTACCATTACGTACTTCATCCAAGTGAAAACGTGTTGCGAATGAAATTTGTTTCCGATTACTTATCAATGTATAAATTGTGCAAATTGATGAAGTTAATTTTATAAATCGGCTTTTGACACTCTTATCATTTATTAGTTAAATAATCCCTTCCCGATTGCCTCCTTCTTCTCGTCCAGGATGTCCTGATAACCGGCATCTAAGTACTCCTGACTACATTCCTGATATACCTTATCGAAGTCTGCCTCGGAAGCCATGACGCATTTTACATAAAGCTCCTGCCACAAATCGTTCAACTCTGCCTTATTGTTGGCCACACTTTCAATGACAACGCTGAACAATGCATCCGGAGTCATGTACTCGCGATAATCATTGAAATAATTATAGGAATCCTCGATCAGATATTCATATCCTTCCGGAGCCCAGTTGTTTAAATTGGCCTGATAGTTTAGTTGGGGATCCTCATATTGTGCGCTTTCGACTACCAGACACCAGTAGTCCTTATTCATGTTATTGGACAGTTTTGCATTTCCTGTGTAACCAGGGACCGGAACGGCCAATCCGACATCACTTGTTGTATAGGTCTCTCCCTCCGGACCATTTTGCAGATAGAATAAGTTCTCTGGTTGAATCATCCAATTTAAGTACATCCAAACCGCTGCTCTTTCTTCCGGGGAAGTAGAATGGTTGATTCCCATTATCATACCAAACGGCCAGTAGCCGCGGGACTGCGGAACCTTTCCTTCCGGCACGCCTGCCTTCGGATCAAGGATCGATACTTTGGCATCCGGATTATTAATTAAGAGGTTGTCAATCACCGTTGAATTCTTTGATAAGTAACAGGAATATACACCGGAACTACCGGATACAAAGTCCGACTGGGTCGTAGCATCATCCGTATTCAGGTAGAACTCGGAATCAATCAAACCATGATTGTATTGGTAATTCAGGTTTTTCAGATAGTCATAGGTCGGCTGCCAGGTAAATGCGGCTACCGACAGGTCGGAGTATAATGCTCTCTCATCCTTATCAATTGGCCAGGAGCGGAATGGATAGTCATAGGTAAAGTTATTCATCACCAGATTGCCGCCGCCATTTCCTAAGCCTGCTTCCTTCCATGCCGCCAGTAGTTCATTGAATTCCGTCAGGTTCTGCGGCATTGTTTTTCCTACTGCATCGATCCAATCCTGCCGAATTAAAGTTACCCAGTTATAAGCCTCCGGTCTTTCTCCAAAGAAGAAATGATAGGCCCCATCTACTGCGCCGTATTGCTCAATAGTACTCTTCATCTTGGAATAATAGTCCGGCGCATAGTACTCGATTTCCTTCAGATCCAACTCCTGGGTAGCTCCTTCGTTATAGTATGCCAATGCCTGCGGCATGTCATAGTGGAAGATGATGTCCGGTGCCGTACCGGCTGCAAGCATTTGGGTATAGTCCTGTACCTCGGTACTTCGTCCAATGGCAATGAATTCTACTGTGATATTGTATTTATCACCGAATTCCGATTGGATCCATTTCGTGTAATAGTTGTCCTTCACGTCCCAATTTTCAAATGCCCGGTCATATACCGGAATCTGAATGGTGACATTCTCCGGAAAGCCGCCGGAATAGTCTGCATAGCTTCCTTCCTTTGTGTTTTCTTCCCCATCTTTTGCTTTGTCCTTCTCTTGTGGCTCCATGTTCGTGGTCTTACCGCTGTCTGCAGGTTTTTCATCCTTTTTACAGCCAATCGCAAGACTCATTACCAAAGTGAGTGCCAGCATAAGCGTTATAAGCGTTACCAAACTCTTCTTCATAAATACCTTTCCTCCTTTAAATGATATCATTTATATACCACCGGGCTATATGCCCATGTATGGTCCTTGTAAATGCCATCAGCCTTTTACGGCTCCGACCATCGTACCTTTTACAAAGTATTTCTGTATAAATGGATATACACAGATGATCGGAACGGTTGTAAATATAATACAGGCAGCTTTCAGCACTTCCGGATTCGTATATTGCGCCGTACCTTCCATGGCCGCATTGACCGCCTCCGTTGAGGTTGCAATCAGATAGTAAAGCTTCAGCTGCAATGGCCGGATGTTTATATTCTGTTTAATGTAGAATAAGGCATCCTGATACGCGTTCCATCTGCCTACGGCATAGAATAATGTCACCGTTGCCAGAATCGGTTTGGATAACGGCAGTACAATACTTCTTAAGATTCGAAACTGACTGGCTCCGTCAATCACCGCAGATTCAATTAAGCTGTCCGAAATTGATGTCTGAAACGATGTCTTCATAATCAGCAGATTATAAGGGCTGAATGCTAACGGCAGGATGATGGACCAAATGGTATCTAACATATGTAAACGGTTCATCAACAAATAGTCCGGTATAATACCGCCTGCAAAATAAAGGGTGAACATAAATAAGAAGGTAAAGAAGTTTCTGCCCTTTAAATGTTTTCTGGATAATGGGTAGGCCGCACATACTGTTAAGATCATTCCCGTCAGGGTAAAGGTTACGGTAACAAAGATTGTGACAAAGAATGACCGGATAATGCTCTGGTCGGTAAAGACCTTCTTATATGCTTCTATATTCAAGCCCTTCGGCCATAGGTAAACCTCTTGTGCTATGACATAGGCTTCGTTACTTAATGATTTTGCAAGAACATGTACAAAAGGCAGTATACAGGTTAATGCAATGACAAACAGAAGGAATCGAATGAAGAAATCAGCGGCTCTGTTTGCCATACTCTTGCTGCCGGGTTTTACGCTGTTCATATGCTTTCTCTCCTTCCTCAGATTAATCCTTCCTCGCCCATTTTCTTAGCGATCCGATCCGTTGCCAGTACAAGGATCAGGCCAATCACCGATTGGAACAGACCGATTGCGGTTGATTCACTATAATTCGCATTCAGGATACCGGACCGATAAACCAGAACCGGAATTGTCTTGGTGAATTTCGTGGTAGCCACATTGGACAGGGCATCCACCGTCTCGAAGGAACCGCCCATAATTCTTCCCAGCTGCATAATAAGTAAAGTTACAATCGTACTTTTAATCCCTGGGAGGGTAACATATTTCATTTTTGCCCATCGCCCGGCACCATCTACCGTAGCCGCCTCATACAGTTCCGGATTGACACCCGTTATCGCTGCAAGATAGATGATCGTTCCCCATCCCATGGTCTGCCATACATTGATCAGTACATAGCTAACC
>ENA-UOOE01002893-UOOE01002893.1-fermentation-metagenome-genome-assembly--contig:-NODE-2893-length-11644-cov-5.557857_pt1 | contig 11644 bp, 9 predicted proteins | sample MGYA00245776_ERZ724021 | MGnify/ENA primary metagenome ERZ724021 (study PRJEB28704, sample SAMN03018321) | fermentation metagenome | biome: anthropogenic terrestrial biome; feature: soil; material...
GATCATTCACTCCTACATAGTAATCATACAACCAGGCCAGACAAATAATCAGGCCGATTGGCAAAGTCGTATTTAATAGGATTCCGATTAATGCAGCTCCCAATCCCCAGGGATTCAGCGGGCCACGATACATGGTAAGAAATGGACCAATGAGACCGAAAACCAGAATGATTGGCAACGCTTTGGTGGGAACTATGCCGGTCAACATTTTCTGCATGGGTGCCAGCAGTGCTTCCTGTTTCGCAGCTGCCAATACCATGCCAATGCCCATCATGATCAGAATGGTCACCGCGACGTTTGCAAATCCGTCAAAGGAAGAACGATTGATTAAATCAAGGGAACCTTTAAATTTCTTCTTCCATCCCGTAGAAAGAATCGCGTAAATAATGCCGGCAATCAGAGCAGCATTCACATTCCAATCGAACAAGAATACCGTGATCAACGGTATGATTGGAGCAATCACTGCATAAAGAGGAACATCGTCCTTGTCTTCCTTTTTCTTCTTCGGGTTTTTCGCAGCCCATGAAAACACCGGCCCGCTTACCTTAATTCCAACAATGATAAAGACGATGCTGACAATGATTGCGATAATTGCCAAAAAAACTGCCGTTTGTTTTATAAGAGGGTCCGTTGCATCCAGACCTGCCAGGCCGCCGATAAAGGCCCACCTGGATACATTAAAGAAATATCCCAATTGTGTGGAAGCCAGCATCACAAAAGCAGCTATTACCTTAGGCACTCCAACGGATAGCATAATTGGAAAAACAATAATGCCAAGCATAATTTTTGCACCGACTCCATTTAAGCCGACAAAGCAAAATCCGCAGGCGAAAAAGCAAAGAATAGCTATGAAATACGGATTGTCGCCGCCTAATTCAGCGGCAGTCCGAATGAGCTTTTCCGCAATTCCAGTCTTTTTTATGATTTCTCCCAAAACAGCTGCCACAAGGGTGGAGAATATCGCCTCTGACATTCCGCTTAGTCCAGTACCTACCACATCATTGATGATTGTTTTAAATGGAAGCCCAACGGCGCAGCAAAGCAATACGGCCATTAAAGGAAGAGCGACAACGGCATTAATTTTATCCGATACCATCAGCCCAACAATCACAATAAATATAGCAAGGATTAAGATAATCTGTAAAGTCATGATTCTGATTCCTGCTCCTCTCTAGTTGTAATTCAACACTTGCCCGTTATGAATAAGTGTTTCCTGTAATTTAGGAATACAAACATCTTTCGGATTTACTTCGTCTGCCACTGCCAGACCCGCTGCGGTTCCTGCAGCTTCACCCATGGCAAATACAGACGGCATAATCCGGATTGCGCCAAGTGCTTCATGAGTCGCTGAGACACACTTTCCAGCCACAAGCAAATTGTCTATCTTTTGAGGCAATAGAATCCTGTAGGGAACCCTGTAAACATCAGCAACATTCGTATTCTCTTTTTTATAGCTTGTACCTGTCAGGGCACCTTTGGAAGGATGCAAATCAACGGGATAGCTACACAATGAGATCGTATCATTATATTCAGTATTTTTAATCAGATCATTTTCTGTCAGCGTATATAAACCCTGGATTCTTCGGGACTCCCTTATTCCCACAATGGAGCCGGTCTGCGCAATTCTCGCGTTTTCCAGCCCCGGCAATCTTTTAAAGAAATCCATTAGGAACTGAACTTGTTTCATCCCTTCCAGATAAGCCTGATTCATACTTTGCTGATCCGTTGGATCATAGCCTTGAAGTCGGGTGGTGTTCAGTCTCCACTCTCCTGACTTCACCATATGATATAATCCTATTTTGTTACGATTGATTTGAAATTCTCCATTTTCTCTGGCTTCTTCGATGATATCATGATAGGGTAAATATTTTGTTTCTTCCTTTTGGTTCAGGAATCTTACGATCTTGTCATCGTCGGCATTATAAATCCAAAAAAACAATGTCATGGGCTGCAATTCATTCTCAACATCAGCAATAACACATGGAACCCCTGACTTACAGCTCAGCAGTGCATCTCCGGTAGCGTCTATAAAAACTTTTGCCGAATAGTTCACATAACGATTTCCATCATAAGCTTTTAATCCTTTAATGGTATTGTTTTCCACAGCCACATCGGTCAAAACAGTATTCAGATGAACTGTCACACCTGCTTCAGCAAGCAGCTCAGTTAAAACCATCTTTAAACATTCCGGCTCAAACGGAGTTACGTTGTTATGCCTTAATTTAATCCAGCAACCATATTCACTCACCATTCCGGTCTTTGAGGGATGTATCGCTCCCCCTCTCTTCTCCATCCTGCGAACAATTTCATCAAAAATGCCCTTTATAATCTGATGTTTCCCTTTTGGATCAAAACATGTCATAAACGGTCCTACCAGGCCATTGGTCGCAGTACCTCCCACAACACCTGTCTTCTCTATCAACAATGTTTCAGCCCCGGATCTTGCAGAAGCAATCGCTGCCACAACACCTGCACAACCGCCTCCGACAATCACAACATCACCCGAAAACCTGTCCATCCTTTACCAGCCTCCTTTATCCGAATATCCCGAAATCTAGTTTCGTATTACGAAATTACTATATAACAAAAATCAATTTCTGTCAATATGTAACATAAAATAATTTTAAAAGTTGTGTTGTAATGACCGGTTGTCGAATTTCTAAAGACGAAAAAGGTAATGAATGACTCCAAAATGGGTTAAAAAAATATGACTGACGTTGCAAAGGACAATTATGGCAGCAGCCTGAGGCCAGGAATATCTGGATGACCTCAAAATGCTGCCTTTTAAATTGGCACAAAAATTCCGATCAGATAGTTCAGATGGTCTCTATATCTGTAATCGATGAAGCGTCAAAATAATCATTTATATCAACATGCTGCTCTTTGGCAATTTTCTGCATTTCCTGGAAAGTTTTTTTGTTTACCGGGATACCGATTTTCTTTTTCCTCTGTTCCTCTTCCAGCTCCTTTTCGCCATGGATAAAGATTCTGTCTTCCCCCGTTGCCTTGGGCGAATTCCTAATTTCACGAAGGTAATCCGAGAAACGACTCCTGATCTCCTTCTTTCCCCCAAAAATGCCGTAATCTACTGCCCAGAAACAATGTGAAATCCCTGAATAGGAACCCGAACTGGAAATATGGTTGGCAGTAGGCCCACCGGATAATATACCCGTACACAGTTCACAAATCAATGCAAGGCCATATCCTTTATAGCCTGAGTGCAATTCGCCTTCCCCACCCAGAGGCAGGATCCCTCCGCCTATTCGGTGAATGATATTATACAGCACCCTTTTGGGATCATTGCTTCCCGTTCCGTCTTCATCCAGTACCCACCCGTCAGGAAGCGGACGCTCCGTTTTATTGTAAACTTCCAGCTTACCACGGGGAACCACCGTTGTCGCCGCATCAAAAAGGAAAGGGATTGGGTCAGCCGGCATTGCCAGTGAGATCGGGTCCGTCCCCAGCATTGGTTGTTTGCCAAAGGTGGGAAGCATGATAGCCTCCGTATTCGTCATGCAGATACCTATCATGTCTTCCTCAACGGCCATTTTGGCATAATAACCTGCAATACCAAAGTGGTTGGAATTGCACACCTGTATCATTCCAATGCCGTTCTTATGAGCTTTTTTTATTGCCAGCTGCATACCATGTACTCCGGACAACTGGCCCATGGCTCTGTCCGCGTCGATTACAGCAGACACCGGTGTTTCATGAATGACTTTCGGTACGGCATGGATAGAGACCATCCCTCTGCCAATTTCCCGGTCATATCTGACCAATCGCTGCACCCCGTGCGATTCGATCCCATAAAGATCTGCCCGCAAAAGTACATCTGTAATAACGTGACTCTGCTCATTTGTAAATCCATAGCTTGTAAATATTTCTTCACAGAATGTAATCATTTTATCATATGGTAATGTTATGTAGTCCACTATATTGCCTCCTCTTCCTATCATCACAGCTATCTGTGTGATAGAGACAGCTGTATCATTCAATAGCAAATCTGTGGTTTATCCAATGCTTATACATTCCTATAAATTGTAACGATGGATCGCGACAGCATCCTAATCATCGTCGTCATCAAAGTCTTCCTCGTACTCCTCTTCGTATTCATCATAATATTGTTCGGGTGCCTCTCCTTTTGAGCGGATCACCTCCGGCTTTTTTGTTTCTTCCTCCAGTATCCTGAGAACTTTACAGTTAAAGGTCCAATCATCACCAAAGTCAAACAGATATAAAAACTTTTTGCCTGCCGTCAAGCCGACTTGCTTCAGCTTATAATGGGTGGCCAGTCTGTCAGCAGAGTCTGCGTTGTCGCTGTAATAAGCATCTCCATTGTCCCATCGTTTATTATTTAAAAAGAACGCATACAAATGATCATTATCGAATTCGAATGCATCAAGAACAGCCTGAGCAAAACAATCCAATGTTGCGTTTGAGGATATCTTAATATGCCGGTAACAACCAGTACCGAGCGAAACGCTGATGACGTAGCTAACCTCTTTTTCCCTTTTCATATCTGAACTCCCCTTTTCATTCTTTTAAATTTCAAAGTGCCGGATTCCTCACACTTTTCTTATTCCCCTTCCGGAATATAAAAGTGTGAATATATTCTATCAAATTTCTGCGGTTTTGTCTCAGAAAAAAAGCATTGGCCTCTCCCTTAAGGTGAGGCCAATGTTGCTGCAAAGCAACCAATGCTATTGCAAAATGAACATGTGAGTAAAACTATATTTTCAGCTCGCCTGAAATTTTACTCGGGTTGCCTGCCAATATAAGCGAGAATCCCGCCATCGACATAAAGAATATGACCGTTGACAAAATCAGAGGCTGGCGAGGAAAGAAAGACAGCGGGGCCCACCAGGTCCTGTGGCGTACCCCAACGCGCCGCCGGAGTCCTGGAGATAATAAAGCTGTTGAAAGGATGTCCATCGGTACGCAGGGGAGCAGTCTGGGGCGTAGCAATATAACCCGGACCGATACCATTGCACTGAATGTTGTATTTACCGTATTCTGAAGCAATGTTTTTGGTAAGCATTTTAAGGCCACCTTTGCCCGCCGCATACGCCGAAACGGTTTCCCGACCGAGTTCGCTCATCATCGAACAAATGTTAATGATTTTACCGCCTCCCTTTTTGATCATAGCAGGAAGGACCGCCTTGGAGACAATGAATGGCGCATTCAGGTTCACGTCGACAACCTGTCGGAATTCGGCTGCTGTCATATCACACATGGGGATGCGCTTAATGATTCCTGCGTTATTAAAAAGAATATCAATGATACCGACATCCTTCTCTATCTGCGATACCATATCATTTACCTGCTCTTCGCTGGTCACATCACATACATATCCATGTACATCAATACCAGCTTGCCGGTATGCCTCGAGCCCTTTATCCACCCGATCCTGCCGGATATCGTTGAATACCAGCTTTGCACCCGCTTTTGCCAAACCGCTTGCGATTGCAAACCCGATTCCGTACGACCCTCCTGTCACCAAAGCTACTTTGCCATCCAATCGGAATGCATCCATAAGATTTCTCCCCTTTCTCATAATTATGCTAAGGTAAAAGCTGAATTTAACGCAGATCCATATTGGCAATGCCATCCATATCGTCAAACTCCTTATTTTCTCCGCACATTGCCCAGACAAAGGAATAGTTTGCGGTGCCGCATCCGGAATGAATCGACCAGGATGGATTGATTACTGCCTGCTCGTTGGTCATGACAATATGACGGGTTTCCTGAGGCTGCCCCATCAAATGAAACACAACATTGTCCTGTGGGATGTCAAAGTACATATACACCTCCATACGACGTTCGTGTGTATGAGCTGGCATCGTGTTCCAGACACTGCCCGGTTTGAGAATGGTGCAGCCCATTGACAGCTGGCAGGTCTCAAGCACATCGGGATGAATGAATTGGTTTATGGTGCGCTCATTTGCCGTTTCCGCTGCACCCTGATCCCGGTGGATTGCCATTTTAAAAGGAATATAGGTTGTAGGACAGGGCTTATGTGCGGGTACCGAACACATATAGAATTTAGGAGGATGATCAGGATTTTTTGCACCCAGGGTAACCTGGCGGGTACCCATTGACACGTACAATCCCTCTATATGCCCCAACTCAAACGTATCATCATCAGCTGTGACAATCCCATCGCCGCCAATATTGATGATTCCAAGTTCGCGCCGTTCTAGAAAATAACGTACACCGAAGTTTTTCCGACAGTCGATATTTTTTTCAATAGCCAGGGTTTCCCGCACTGGCATTGCTCCCATTACTACAATTCGGTCCATATGGGAATACATGGCAGTTACGTCATCCGGGAGAAACAATTTTTCCATAAGAAATTCCTCCCGTAGTTCCTGGGTTGTGTACCGTTTAAAATCTTTTTGATTTGCGCTATAACGAATATCCATTGATATACCTCCTTTTATCACTTTCCTGATTCCATTATTCTGTAAAATAATTGGGATAAAGCCTGGGTAATCCCACAATATTCTCCTGCCCTTTGCTCAGGTGCTTGCTCAGTACTTTGCGCATTCCGTCTTCATCACGTTGTCTGGCAGCATACATAATCGCCTCATCATCCTGCAAAACTTTCGGATCAAAGCCATAGTGCCTGAGTGACAAATAACGTAAACGACTGTAATGGGAATTGGAAGATTCAATTATTTTCCAGGCAAGACGCTGCCCTGCCGTCTCAAACAGAATCCGTTGAAACCGATTTCCCATATCAAAAAACTCCCGGAACTTCTGACGCTCCATGGCACGATGCTGAATACCGATAACATTTTCCAACGTATCAACCACCAACGGACTGCAGTTTTTAATGAAGCTGTCAACCATGGACAATTCAAGGGAATTACAAATAAAGCGCTCTTCCTGAATACGGTCCATGCTGATAAGAGAAACAGCAGTGCGGGCTTGTGGGTAAATATGCACCAAATCCTCCTGCTGCAGTCGGACAACTGCCTCCCGTACCGGTGTACGGCTTGAGCCATAGGTATCTGCCAGTTTTTGCACACTGACGGCAAGTCCTGGTTCCAGTACAAGATACATGATGTCGTCTTTTATTTTCCGGTACACTCGGTCATTCAAAGTAACATTTGGCATTAATTGGTTTCCGCTTTCTCTTGAATTTTTGCGCTGGACAGAATCTCCATCACATCCGCATAAATACTTCTGGCACCCGTCGGATTACGGCCAAAAAATAACAGCACATCCAGTATGAAAGGATTGCAATCTATTTTGGTGAACGTCCTTGCAAAGCTCATGGACGCAATTTCACTGACAGCACGAATAGTAGAATCATTTTTAAAACACAAAACCTTCCATAAACGGATCGTCTCATTACGTGTATAAATATCGCCGGCATGAACCTCCTCCACGTAATGGAAAATCTCATGTGCCAGCAACAGCGCACGCACTTCCCCGGGTGTTGGAAAGAGTACAGCCCGCTTATTGGCTGTCTGTTTCTGATAAAGATCGGCGTAAGCATCCAGCGTATCACTCATAATCTCAATACGTTTGTCCGGCACGAACTGTGCAAACACCACTCTCCCCCCGGTCATGGACCGGTCACTCTCCACTGCCTCCAGATCCAAATCCCTTGCCAACGTAAAAGGGTCGGATGTACCAGTTCGTGCCCGCATTTGCTCAGCCCACTGTGCGCCACAGTCAAAGGACTTGCGAATCATCTCATCCCGCCCTTCCGGAGTGACACGATCCCGCAGGATATCACGTGAAAAAGCATAGCGGCCCCACGTCATATCATCCACAGTACGCATATTTCGCATCATCGTCTCCAACGTTATTTCTTCCATATAAATATAGCACCCTTCTGCAGAGGATACAGGCTGCTTTCGCGTGTTGCATCCGAAACTCGCCGATCCCCGGTTAGTTCTGCCGGGTGTTCGCCGCCACCACCATTACCTCATCTCCGGGGTTCAGGTTCTTCACCTCAAGCTCGATCAACAGCTTAAGCTGCTCAAATTCCATACTGGAAAAATCCACCACACGAGCTCCCATGCAAATATAGTAATCCGGACGAATAATAACTTCACTCTTATATTCCGCCATATCATCCCATAGCTGTCGGATCGCACCTTCGAAGCTTTCTGCCGTGGTGCGCAGAGCCATGCCGCAACTGCGCTGTACTTTAATGAATCCCTTGGTATCCAGAATGCGTATAGGGCTGGCATTGCCGGCATCCACACAATTTTTATCCCCATATATATAGAAATATTGGGTCTTTTCAATCAGCTTGACCTGAGTGACAGGCAAACGCATATCCTCAGCAGCCAGTCTGCAGGCTTCGCCTTCGTCACACTCTGTAAGCAGATCAGTAGTCCGGACCTCCGTCGAGCCTGTGGCAGTTGCCCGGACTTTGGAGGTTTGTGCGTCAATTTCAATATGCACTTCGACACTTTCAGGGGTGGCTCCACTTTCAATGGCTTTATTGATTGCCTCGGTTTTAATGGCGCGGATATCATTTTGACTGGGGGATGGGATAATACGTTCCACAACGTCATGCACCATGGCCAGTGCCACACCAATGGAAGAAATAACCTCAGCATTTTCAGGAATGGAGTATCGGACTCCCAGCTTGTTGGCAAAATACACAATCAGAGATGCCGCGCCACCGCCAACTCCCACCAGGGAAAGCTGATCTTTTTCCAGCTTGTACTTATCAGCCAGAGAAAGAATAATCGGTTCTATTTTTGCATAGGCATGCTCCATAATCTGCGCAGCAATGTCTTCCACACTGGTTCCGCAGTAATCTGCCAATGCCTGCATGGCCTTACGGGCAGCTTCAGCGCTGCCATAGGAAAAGTGCTCCGGTTTTACAAGCCCCAGTACATTGGCTGCACAGGAATTGGTAATGGCGACCCGCTTACCATTGGCAAAGCGGACAGCCACATAATCCGATGGATCGCCAGGTTTCGGACTGAAGAACTCGATCTTTGGGCCCTCCATCTCTTCAGGATTGCTGTAAACTGAGTATTCCAGGCCTGCAATGTGGGCAGAACGCGGGCCTATATCAACAACTCCTTTCCTGTTGGCCCGCACCATGCTGCCACCAGCACAGCCCAGAACACGCACATCCAGACTGGTAATGTAGGTGGAATGGCCTCCTACAATGGAGTAATCAATGGCCGGGCGCCCGTTTTTAATGACGCCGATATTGGTGGTGGTGCCACCCACCTCAAAATACACACCATTGGAGGCACGCAGGTACATCAGACTGCCCATGACGGAAGCCGCCGGACCGGATAACATAGTCAGCACCGGACGCTTCTTCATCTCATTGATCGCCATAACACCGCCATCACCACGCATAATCATCAAAGGTACCATAACACCCGCTTCATGTATCGAAGCCTCGGTGGAGTTGGCAGTGTCCAGCATTTTGGGTAAAATGGATGCATTGATAGCCGCAGTGCGGGTACGGCGAGTCAGGCCATACAGTTTGGTGATATCCGAAGCCATAGTGGTGGGCAGGCCCTTCTCACTGCACACCTGATATACGAGTTGCTCCGGTTCGCTGTTGTCCACACCAAATGCCATGGAGGCTACAATGACCTGTGCGCCTTGATCTACCAATTCATCCACAGCCTGTTCCACCGTCTGTCTGTCAAAATGTTTGGCACTGATGAAGGTATTTACAATATGAATACTCTTGCCATTGCCAAGATCAATATCATCAAGACACACCTGACGCCTGGCAAGAAACCCTTCCACGCCGCCCCTGGCCATGCCCAGAATGCCCACCACAGCCACATCGCCTTCGATAAGGGCATTGGTTGCCTGGGTAGTACTGTGGGCCACGAAAACAACTTCTGAAGTGTCAATGTTATTTTCGTGCAGACAATTTTCAAAGCTCTCCACGACACCTGCCGCAACACCACGAGGATCACTATGTGTGGTCTTGACGCTGGATTTTCCAATGATTTCATGGGTGTCATTGTCAATCGCAACAGCTTTGGTATAGGTACCGCCGACATCAATACCCATTCTCACTGTTCTCGCCATCATTTCTACCTCTTTCAACATATAAATTATAATAAGACCCGCAGGCAATTGCAAGCGGCAGCCCAGGGGCAAAAAGGTGGACGGGATACAGAATCCTCCGTGCGCACCTTTTCACACCATTCCACGGGATCAATGGACCGGATTCGCTAGACCAGATTACCATACAGGAAGAATGCCACAAAGCATAGGATTGCCCCGGCAATCCATCCGGTGGGAATCGAGTATTTCATAAAATCCCGGGAGCTTACCTTGGAATATCCAAGGCCCCAGGCTACCCAGGACTGCGTGATATCAAGATGCTGCGGCACAATGGTCGTAACGGCAAACAGCGGATAAATAAAGGCAACGGGCCATTTTGCCAGGGACAGCACCACCGCTGCAATCGCGGTGCCACAACCTACAAGGTTGGTCGGACCACGGAAGAACCCCAATGGGACCAATACCGCAAACAAAGCAGCAATCCCAAACGCAGTGGTTGGGAAAATACCACCGATAACCGCCTTAAAATAAGGTGCTGCATAAGTGGCTGCATTGTTGAACATGGCAAGTGTCAGCAGAAAACCAATCATCGGAGCCACATCCACTGCACCGTCGGCAAACTGTTTGGCCAGCATACGGCAAATCCCGGAGAATTTCTGCCTTAATTTGCCACAGGTAAGCAGGGCATACAAAGCGGACGCAATAAAAGCAAGAATAATCGGGCACTTCGTGGTTACCACCAGAACGACCGGAAGAATGACCGATATCCAGGAATACCACGGGGCGGTTTCCTCTTTTCCATTGGATGAAACCGCAGCCCAGGCATGGGTGACTTTCTCTTTGTTCAGAGCCAGGCTGGCAACAATCAGTACCACTATCAGGCAGACAACCATGGCAATTGCGCCAAAAAGAAAGTAAGCGTTGTAATCATACTGCTGGAGGAAAGCCGGCTCAATACCACCCAGTATTCCCTGATACTGAGTAAAATTTGTGATATTAGCGCAGATTCCGGCCATAATAGAGCCCATAAAAGCAAACAGCGCAATAGCAGAGGGAATACCCAATGCCTGCAGAATCGGCATTACAATTACTGCAATGGAAATAACCGGCCCAATACCGGTCATGGACGTAAAGCAAAGGGAAGTGACGATGCAAAGCAGGACCATGGTAATACGAGGCCTGTCGCCGCCCAACTCCACAACCTTGCGGATCAAGGTAGCGGCGATTCCGGTATCTACCAGCACACGACCAAAGAAGGCACCAAAAAATATATTAACTAAAATCGAACTTGCATAACCTTCCGGACCGGTCTGGTATACATTTTTAAGTACACTGAGCAGATTCTCATCCTCCATGGCGGGACTGGGACTTATGGCATTGCCAATCAGGGCCATAACTGTCCATATCGTAGCCATTGTAAAAAAGCCTACCATCAGGTTATGGCCCTTGACACAGTAGATAATCATGCCAATAAAGGTCAGGATCATCAAAATACCGATGATAATTTCTGCCATTTTTGATCTACCTCCAATCAAAATCTTCGGATATAAGAAACCAGTTGTCTTAAAAACATCTGCTGAATGTTGGAACTGCCAAACGATGAAAAGTTGTGCGCGCACGAGCAACT
>ENA-UOOE01002894-UOOE01002894.1-fermentation-metagenome-genome-assembly--contig:-NODE-2894-length-11642-cov-4.969880_pt1 | contig 11642 bp, 13 predicted proteins | sample MGYA00245776_ERZ724021 | MGnify/ENA primary metagenome ERZ724021 (study PRJEB28704, sample SAMN03018321) | fermentation metagenome | biome: anthropogenic terrestrial biome; feature: soil; material...
CCCAGACAGCTTTTATAGTATATCATCTCATTTTCCCTTTGTCAATACTTTTTTATTATTTCTTTATATTAATTAAATTTGTTGATTTACTTGTTTTTAGGTACTGCTGACACGACGAAGGTTATTATATCATAGCCTTACATATAAAAATTCACTTTCACGGCAAAATTATAAGATTATCTTATTATATCTCATATATTTTATTTATTTCTATATTTTTTACATAAAGATACACAAGGATATGTTTATATAAGAGGTCAAGTTGGCTAACATCCCCATCTTCTTCGAAGTGTGTGTAATTGATACTACCAAGACCCTTGTTCTGATACTTAAAGTCTTGTATCAAACTTAAAAATTTATTGACTTACATTAGATATATTACAAAAAACACTAAAAGATATAAAGATTTATTTTAAAATAAATTTTTATATCTTTACATCTATATGTTAAATACAATAATTAAGCAACTATTTTAACTTGTGAATGAACAGACCACTTCTAAGTTTTGGTTCAAACCAAGTAGATTTAGGAGGCATTACTTTCCCAGCATCTGCAATATTCATTAAATCTTCTAATGTAGTAGGATACATGGAAAATGCAACACCTGTGTTTTTCTCGTCTATTCTACTTTCTAACTCCTTGAGTCCTCTTATTCCACCTACAAAATCAATTCTATTATCTGTACGTGGATCCTTTATGCCTAAAATTGGAGCTAATAAATTATTTTGAAGAATAGATACATCTAATCTTCCAACAGGATCAAGAGGATCATAAATTCCTTCTTTAGCAGTAAGTCTATACCACCTGCCATTTAAATACATTCCATAATTATGTTTAGAAGAAGGTTTATAGGGTCCTTGTTCCTCACATATATTTATATTAAAATTCTCTAAAACTTTATTCATATATTCTTCATTAGAAAGACCATTTAAATCTTTAACGATTCTATTGTAATCTATAATATTTAAGTGTGAGTGTGGAAAAATTACCGATAGGAAAAAATTAAACTCCTCATTTCCTGAATAATTTGGATTTTCTTCTCTTCTTTTAAGTCCGACTTTCACTGCTGAAGCTGCCCTATGATGTCCATCTGCTATATACAAACTATCTACATCTTTAAATAAACTACAAATATCATTTATTGTTTTATTATCATCTATAACCCATACAGTATTTTTAACTCCATCCTCTGCTGTAAAATCATAAATGGGATCTTTTTGTATCCAAGTGTTTACCAGTTCATCAATTTTATCATTATATTTGTAAGTTAAAAATATAGGCCCAGTATTTGCATTACAAAAATCTACATGATTTATTCTATCTTGTTCCTTATCTTTTCTCGTATACTCATGTTTTTTTATTTTATTATTAATGTAGTCATCTATAGATGTACATGCTACTATACCAACCTGACTTTTTCCATTCATAATTAATCTATAAATATATAGATTTTCTTTTTTATCTTGTATTAATATCTTGTTATCTATCATATTTTGTAAATTTTCATTAGCTTTTATATAAACTTCCCTATCATATAAATTTATATTTTCATCTAAATCAATTTCTGCTTTATCTACATGTAGAAAAGAATATTTATTATCTTTTGCAATTTCTTTTGCCTCTTTGCTATTCATAACATCATAGGGAAGTTCAGCAACCTTTTGAACTATATCTTCTCTAGGTCTTAGTGCTTTAAATGCCTTTAAAGTTATCATCTCTTTCTCCTTTTATAGTATATTAACATACATTAATTAAATTCTTATCAAGATAATATTGTTCAACTATATTTACTATTTCCATGCCTATTCTCTTTTGAGCTTCACAAGTTGATGCTCCTATATGAGGTGTTGCCGATACTCTATCATTATTCAGAAGCTCCTCACAAGGGTTAGGTTCATTTTCAAATACATCTATTCCAGCACCTGCAACTTTACCACAATTCAATGCATTTATTAAAGCCCTCTCATCTATTATTCCGCCTCTTGCACAATTTATTATATATACTCCATCCTTCATAATATTAAATTCTTCTTCTCCTATTAAAGCTTTTTGATTTTTATTAAATGGAATGTGGAGCGTTATATAATCTGCTCTTTTTAACAAATCTTTAAACTCACAAAACTCATAATTATTATACCCCTTTGCCATTCCAAGTTTATCAGTATATATTATTTTCATACCTAATGCGCTTGCCCTTTTTGCAACTTCTTTTGCAATTCTTCCAAAACCTATAATTCCTAAAGTTTTACCATATAATTCTACTCCTTTATATTGACTTTTATGCCATTCACTATTTCTCATAGTTACATTAGAAATATTTACATATCTTGATATGGCAAACATATGAGCGAGTGTCAACTCTGCAACTGAAGCAGCACTAGCATTTGGAGTATTCTTAACTGCTATTCCATTTTGAAGTGCATAATCTACATCAATGTTATCCACTCCTACTCCTCCTCTTATTATAAGTTTTAAATTTCCGTCTTTAGCTGCATCTATAAGTGGTCTTCTTATTTTAGTAGCAGATCTTACCACTATTATATCAAAATCTTTTATCTTATCTTTTAATTCCTCTTCATCAAAGTGTTTATCTAGAACTTCATAACCATCCTCTACAAGTTTATTTAAAGCCTCTTTATCCATTCCATCACTAACTAATATTTTTATCATTATTAAGACCTCCCAAATCTACAATTTTAATATATAATTAATATTTTCTAAAAGTTCCTTTATATCTGAAATATTGCAATCAGCCATATGAGCTATTCTAAATGTTTTTTCTTTTAACTTTCCATAACCATTAGAAATCTGAAATCCTCTTTCACCTAATTCTCTATTTAAGTCAGCTACACTTATGTTTCTAACATTTTTTATATTAGTAAGAGTATTCGAAAGATACCTTTCATCAGCAAATAATTCAAAATATTCTCTAGCCCAGTCTCTAACATACTCAGCCATCTCTAAATGTCTTTTATATCTATTTTCCAATCCTTCTTCTAGTATTTTATCCAGCTGGTAATCCATAGCAAACATATGTGAAATAGAAGGAGTTGAGGGATACTGGTAATTTTTTTTCTGTATATAATCATAGAGTAAAAGTAAATCCAAATAATACCCTCTGAATTCTACTTTTTTTGCTCTCTCTACCGCTTTTTTTGAAAAGGAACAAGCTGATATTCCTGGAGGAAGCCCTAAAGCTTTCTGACTGGATGTTAAACATACATCCACACCAAGTTTATCCACTTCTATTTTAGTACCTCCCATAGAACTAACTGTATCTAAACACCATACAACCTCTGGATATTTCTTTACAACTTCAGATATTTCCTCTACAGGATTCATTACTCCAGTTGAAGTTTCATTATGAGTTATACAAATTACATCATATTTATTAGAATCTAATACTTCATGAATTTTTTCTATATCTAAAGCTTTTCCCCATTCCACTTCATACAAATCAGCTGGCACATTATTATTTTTAGCCATTTCATACCATCTTTTTCCAAATGCACCTATTGAAAAAACTGCTGCTCTTTTTGCTGTACAGGTTCTTACGGCCCCTTCCATAAGTCCACTTCCTGAACTGGTGGATAATAATATCTCTTCTTTCGTATTAAATAAAATTCTTAATTTATCACTAATTCTCTTTTGCAATGCAGAAGCTTCTTTGCTTCTATGCCCTATCATAGGCTGGGACATTTTTTCCAACACATCTTCTTTTACTTCTACAGGCCCTGGAATAAATAATTTTTTATGCATACTTGTACCTCCAAAATTTACATAATTACTTAAATAAATATTATAATTAATATATAAATCAGGTATAAAACAAAAGAGTCAATAGCCCCCTCTAGGGACGATTGACTCGCGTTGCCACCCTTATTAATTATACTTTCATGTATAATTCTCTCAATTTAAATAACGGTTTTCCGTATTATTCATCATAATAATCCTCCAAGGCGGATTCACAAAAATTAGGTATCAGTTTACACCAGCCACTGATTCTCTTTTACCTGAACTTATATTACTATTCTCTTCATAGGATAATATTTAATTTTAATATAAAAAAGCCAATCAAATCCTCTTAGGGACGATTGGCTCGCGTTACCACCCTTATTGATTATATAAAAATATAACCCTCTCATTAAAATAACGGATTTTCCGTACTACTCATCGCAGTAACTCTCCAAGATGGATTCACAAAAGTATAGGTATCAGCTTCCACCAGCCACTGATTCTCTTTTACCTAAACTTATGTTACTATTCTCTTCATAGAATAATATTTAATTCATTAGGTCTTAAGATTTGTTATCTATTATATGTTGTATTCTTATATATGTCAATACTTATTTTTAAAATAAAACATAATTTTTAATTAATACTTATCATTTTTCCAATTTTATTAAATAGATTTTTCGTACATTTGTTGTTAGAAAAATTCATACAATTACTGCAATCATTTGCAACATAACTAGCCTGTAGACTTAACATATAACTTCTAGCCCTATATTCTTTACAATTCTCTGCAATGATCATTTTATCTTGTGACGAAAACATTCAATTCACTCCCAAAAACATTATAACTTTAGTATTGTCTGAATCTAAAATTTTATTTATTTAAATTTAATACTTTCATTATATTTTTTTGGGTTTGATCTATTTTTTTATTTTTATATCTTATGGCATTTATGGGGCATATATGTATACATCTAAGACATAAAATACATTTACTATGAAAAATTGCATATCCTCCTTCAAATGTTATATTTCCCTGCGGACAATTTCTCAGGCATAATCCGCACTTATTACATTCTTTTGTAGAATATATATTCTTAGATAATTTAGGAACCATACTTTTAAATATATCATAAGCTATTTTGTTTAATTGAAGCCTAATAAAAAAAGTGTTTTCATTAGTATTTTTATTTTTTATAAAATTTTCTATTACATTTTTAACTTTTTTATCAGCTTTAATCAATAAATTTTCAATTTCATTTTTCGTAGGTTTTTTACCTATAAAAAAATAATAGTTATTTGGCATTTTTACGCTAATCTGTGCGGAAATAATATATCCTTTTTTCTTTAAACATTTTGCTATAAAACAACATGCAGAAGACGATTCAGCTGCTTGTGTACAATATATTATAACTTTTTTGTTTTTCTTTAAGGAATCAAGTCTATTCAAAAAATCTCTTACAATTTTGGGTGGAAATCCCACATGAACTGGTGAACCTATAATTACAAAATCACATTTTTTTAATCCTTTATCTTCTATATGTTGTATATCTATTAAATCTATGTCTACATTATAAAACTTAAAATTTTTTTTAAATCTATCTGCCACCCATTTAGTATTTCCAGTACCACTAAAATAATATAAAATACCTTTCATAGCATAACAACCTTAACTTTTACATTTACTAAATTATAAAATATAAAAGAAATTATTCCTCTCTAAAATATAATATACTTCTATTCTAATTAAGTTCTTTACTCCTGATTTTTTTTCGCATATATTTCTCTATTTTTAACCATAATCTTGCTTAAAATTTCAGCTGATGTAGGTGGAGTAAATGCTATTGCATTGGCACCTGCCAGGATAGTATTTTTTATACTTTCTTCTGTTGGACCTCCTGTAGCTATTATAGGAAAACTAGGATATTCATCTCTAACCTTTTTTACTATTTTAGGAGTTTCTTTAGCACCTGATACATTTATTATAGTAACTCCCGATTCCACTCTTTCTTTTACATTTTCATACTCTGACACTATTGTTACTATTATAGGTATATCTATAGTATCTCTTACCTGTCTTATAACTTCATTTGGAGTAGGACTATTTAAAACAACTCCCATAGCCCCTTTAAATTCTGCATCTAAAGCTAAGTTTACAACTCTTCTTCCTGCTACAGCTCCCCCGCCAACTCCACAAAATACAGGTATATCTGCAGATAAAAGAATTGCTTGAGTTATGAGAGGCTGAGGTGTAAATGGATATACTGCAATAACTGCATCTGCATTACTATTTTTTATAACTGCTACATCTGTAGTAAACAAAAAAGATTTTAACCTTTTACCAAATATTCTTATACCACTTGTTTCTCTAATAACCTCAGGTACCTTAACCATATGCCTTATAGGGATACCTTTTATTTCAGGTATATATTTAGCCATATTTTCTCCCCCTTTTTGTTCTTTAACCTATTAGCCTATTGCAGTATTAACAACACTTACTTTATTAATTCTTCAGTATACTCTATTTCTTTTAAAACTTTTTTTACTATTCTTTTACCAACTTCATCATCTTGCATTTCATTTAAAGCATCTTTTATATGAATCCAGTTAGCATCTTCCACCTCAGCAGATTTTTTTATATATCCGCTTCCATAATTGGCCATAAATGTAAGCATTAACAACTCTTTTTTATTGTTAAATACATATTCACTCCCTAAATATTTTAAATCCTTTATTTTAAGTCCAGCTTCCTCAAATACTTCTCTATGAACAGTTTGTTCTACATTTTCACCATTTGTAACATATCCTGATAATAAAACCTTACAATTTTTAAATATATAACTTTGCTTTAACAATAATATATAATTTCCCTTTACCACCGCCACCATTACACAGGGTCTAGGAGTATCAAAATACATTATCTTGTCTTCAGGACAGTACGGAACTCCTCCTTCGTCCCAGCTGTATTTTTCTTCTAATTTTCTTCCACATATCGGACAGTATACAAATTTCATAAACAAGCTGCTACAAAAGCAGCTACACCCCCTTTGATTTTAATAAAATTTTTACATGTCATATTTTAAACATTAATATATTAATATTATAAACTACATATACAAAATTAAAAATAAATTTAATATATATTATACAATTTATTATAATTGTACCTTTATTTCATCTTTTAAAATTATAAAATTTTCACCTACATCACAATCATAAGCAACTATTTGAACATAATTGTCCTTTGCATATCTTAAAGCTTCCCCAAACTTTTTATCCATTTCATCATAAGGTCTAAAATATCTAACTTCTTTCATTTGAATTAAAAATAATACTGCTGCATCCATCCCAGATTTTTTTACTTCTACCAATTCTAATAAATGTTTTCTACCTCTCTCTGTAGGTGCATCTGGAAACATGGCCACTCCTTTTTTCTCTAAAGTAACTCCCTTTACTTCAATATAACATTTTTCACTTCCATTTCCCGAAAGTTTAAAATCGAATCTGCTGTTTCCAAAAGTCTTTTCTCTTTCTACTTCTTTATATTTCTTGAAATAACTTATGTTTCCACTATTTAGAGCTTCTTCTACAACTTTATTTGGAATCTGTGAATCTATATTTATTAATTTATTTCCTTTATATCCTGCTATTAAATCATATTTTGTTTTTCTATTTATGCCATTTTCTTCTCTTAACAGTATTGTTGCTCTTGGGACAAGTATCTCTCTACATCTTCCCGTATTAGGAACATGAACCATTATCTCTGAGTCATTCAACTTAACATAAGCTTGAAATCTATTAGGTCTTCTAATAAATTCAGCCTTTACTATATTTTTATGAAATATCAACCTATCAACTCCAGTAGAACTAAATTTATTTATACATTTAGATCATACCAGATTCTCATATGTAACATGTAATTTATTTTTGTTATATTTTTATGAATAAGTCTTTATCCGAAGGCTACCATTGCTAACGTCCCCATCTTCTTCAAAGTGGAGGATAAGCACTGCTACGCCCCTGGATAAGTTCTTCTAAAGTTCAGATGGAGAAAGGTATTCCTTACAAGCAAACTCCACCTGAACCTAAGAATCACTTGATAATAAAAAAACTTCATCCTTAAAATAAAAAAATGAAGTCTCATACATTAAAATTTCTAAAAAAATAATTTAAATATTATAAGAAATATTACTCCCGGTATCCCAAGAAAGCCTGCAATAAGTGCAGTAACGGCATTAATTCCTATACTAAATCCAAAATAGCTTCCTATTAAGTTTACAATTATTAAAAGCACCACACCAAGTACTGCATTTATAATAAGTTTAAATAATATTTTTATAGGCCATGAAAATACTTTTACAATAACATATAACCCCACTATAGCAATTAAAAAATACCCTATATATTCAACCATAATACTTATTCCTCCCATATAACCCACTATTAGTATAATTATACACTTAACTATAATTACTACTTAATTTATATTCTAACAGTAAAAAAATATTAATACAAAAGAAATAAGTCTAAATTTCTTATTTTTTAAGATAATTTTCTATTATTATCTACATTCTTAGATATATTTTTATAATTCAATTTTATTTTATTTTTTTTCATTTCATTTAATAGATACATATATTTTGCTTTTGCTGCTTCTTCCATATATATGGCATAATCCACCAAATGAGGATCTTTCACAGCATCAAAGTATATTCTACACCTCTCCAATTCTTGTCTGGCCATTTCTATATCCTTTAATAACTTTTTTTGTTTTGGTGTATATTTTGAACCTTTTCTCAGTAAATACTTAACTACATTATATTTATTCATAGAACATGAAACCTCCTGAAATTTGTATATTACTTTAATAATTAACATAAATTATGTGTAATATACAAATTTTACTCATATTTCTGTTCTGCCTTCTAGTGCCTTTAATAATGTAACTTCATCTGTATACTCTAAATTGCCCCCTACAGGAATACCATGAGCTATTCTAGTGACTTTTACTCCGAGATGCTTTAATATTTTAGATATATACATAGCTGTAGCCTCTCCCTCTACATTCGGGTTAGTAGCGACTATAACTTCATTTACATCACCATTTATTCTTCTTATAAGTTCTTTAAGTTTTATATCTTCAGGTCCTCTTCCTGCCATAGGCGATATATTGCCATGTAATACATGGTAAACTCCATTATATTCTTTTATTTTCTCCATGGACATTATATCTTTAGATTCTTCAATTACACAGATTATACTTTTATCTCTATTAGGATTTGAACATATGGCACAAGGATCAGAATCTGTAAAATTTCCACAAATAGAACAATATTTTATAGTATCTCTTGCTTTAACTAATGCCTTAGCAAATTCTCTCACTTCATCTGCTGGTAAATTCAATACATGTAATGTAAGTCTCTGAGCTGTTTTATGTCCTATTCCTGGAAGCTTTGCAAATTCTTCTATTAACTTTTCGATAGCAACAGGATAAAAATCCATAATATCACCTCAATATAAAGCCCCATCTTTTAAGATGGGGTCGTAAATTTTAAAACATTCCTGGAATATTAAGTCCACCAGTTAGCTTTTTCATTTCAGCAGCAGTTTGATCTTCTGCATTTTTTAATGCCTGATTACATGCAGTTAAAACCAGATCTTCAAGCATTTCTACATCTTCTGGATCAACAGCCTCTGGTTTAATCTTTATACTTACTATTTGCTTCTTTCCATTTACTACTACTGTTATGGCTTCTCCACCGGCAGTAGCAGAAAACTCTTTATTTTCAAGCTCTGATTGCATATCCTCCATTTGTTTTTGAAACTTTTGAGCCTGTTTCATTAAATTATTCATATTTCCCCCGCCACCAAAGTTAGGGAATCCTCCTCTTGCCATAGCCTATTTCCTCCTCAATTAACTAATATCCATTTAATTATATCATATTTTTATCCGAAGGCAGCAATTAGTTAACACCCTCAACTCCTTTAAAGTAGGGGATGAACACTGCTGTGACCTTTATAAGCTCTCCTAAGGTTCAGATGGAGAAAAGCATTACTTATGAGTAAACTTCATCTAAACCTCTGAATCACCTAATAAAATCCTGTTTATAGTTTTGCATCATATATTATTCATCAAGTATTTCTATTATATCATCTCCAAAAGTATCCTTTAACAGCTGTTCTCTTGAAGGACTATTATCCTGCGCATCACTTTCTATAGAATATTTAACTGTAACCTTTTCCTTTAGTATTTCTGAAAATATTTGCTCTACTATTTTTATATTTTCTTGTTTTTCTAATCTTTGCTTATGAAAGGCATAATCCTTACTATACTCTATGGTTATTACCCCTTTTTCACATTTTACTATTTTACCTGTAGTAAGTGCTGCAAATAATACCATATGATGTCTGCTTTTAAATAATTCAAGTATATCTTTCCATCTTTTTTTTGCTATGTCTAATGTGATTTTTGAATATACATTCTCTTCTATTATAGATTGTGTTTCCTTATTTATCAAATTTTTTTCTGTATTATCGTAATCTTTGATTTCTTCAATCATATTATTTTTCTTAATTACTCTCCCAGTTGTCTCTAATTCCTTAGACGGTATTTTTTCATGATAAACTTTCATTCCCCCTTGTTTAAAGGCCTCTTCCAATTTATTTAACCTAGAAAGCATTATTTCTTTGGAAGTATCATATTCTATCTTACACATTTTTATTACTGCAAGTTCCAAATAAATTCTACTTTGCTTAACCCACTTAGATTGCTCCTGAGCATCTTGAAATATATTTATATACCTCATTATTTCCTCTACACGTATTTTCTGGGTCTGTTCTTTTAAAAGTTCTATATTTTCTTCTGATATATCTAAAACCTCTTCTGGATTATTAGAAATTTTCACCATTAATAAATTTCTTAAATGTACTATCATTTCTTTAATAAAATTATATATATCTTTTCCACTTGAAATCATATCATCAATTACTTTCATAGACAATTCTATATTCTTTTCTATTATACTATCTGTAAGGCGGAATAAATTTTCATTTGTAACTAAACCCAACATATCAATAACACTATTATATTCAACTTTTCCACTTCCCATAGATATAGCCTGATCCAGCACACTTAATGCATCTCTCATAGCTCCATCACATATCCTAGATATCAGATTTAAACTTCTATCATCTGCAAAGATCCCCTCCTCTTTAACTATAGCTCTAAGTCTATTAAATATTTCTACACTTTTTATCCTTTTAAAATCAAATTTCTGACATCTAGAAAGTATAGTTACGGGAAGTTTTTGTGGATCTGTAGTTGCAAGTATAAAAATTACATTTAAGGGGGGTTCTTCTAGAGTTTTCAAGAATGCATTTACAGCTTCTTGAGTAAGCATATGTACTTCGTCCATGATATATACTTTGTATTTACCTTCCTGAGGTGGATATTTTACATTTTCTATTACATCTTTTATATCTTCAAGCCTTCTTTTAGATGCTGTATCCATCTCAATCACATCCATTGAAATGCCTTGATTTATCTTTTTACACATTTCACACTCATTACAAGGTTCTCCCTGTTGAACATTTAAACAATTTACTGCCTTTGCCAATATTTTTGCCATTGAAGTTTTTCCCGTCCCCCTTGTTCCCGAAAATAGATAGGCATGAGCTACTCTATTATTTAATATTTGATTTTTTAATGTAACAGTTATATGATCTTGACCTACTACATCTGAAAATTTTTTAGGTCTCCACTCCCTATATAGGGCAGTATAGGACATATTGTCACCTTCTTATATATAATTTTATATAATAAAAAAGACACCTTCATGGTATCTTTAAATGCAATTATTAAAGTCGTGCACCTTGCTTCGTCTAATAAAACACAAGCGTTACCCATA
>ENA-UOOE01002897-UOOE01002897.1-fermentation-metagenome-genome-assembly--contig:-NODE-2897-length-11634-cov-25.978064_pt1 | contig 11634 bp, 9 predicted proteins | sample MGYA00245776_ERZ724021 | MGnify/ENA primary metagenome ERZ724021 (study PRJEB28704, sample SAMN03018321) | fermentation metagenome | biome: anthropogenic terrestrial biome; feature: soil; material...
AATTTTTGGTTTTGTCACCTTAAGATTTCGGTAAAAACGGGGGGGAAGTCCTTTTCTTGTCTTCGCAAAGCCCCTGTTTTTTAGCGCTAATTATTATGCAAAACTCTCATATAAGAAATACGGAAAAAAGGTGGTGAAAGGTCATAGACAACAACGAATTTCAAAATTTGATGCTGGATCAATTTAAACAAATAAATGCCAGGTTAGATAAAATGGATTCCAGACAAAATAGAATGGATTCTGGACTAGATAAAATGGACTCCAGGCTGGATACAATAGACTCAAGACTAGATAAAGTGGATTCCAGGCTAGATACAATAGACTCAAGACTAGGTATAATTGATTCCAGGCTAGATAAGACGGATTCCAGACTAGAAACAATGGAAACTAAGGTTACCAAAATTGATGATAGTCAAGTTCGTATGGAGAACGAGCTTATAGATAAAATCCGTGCCCTTTTTGATGCCAGAGAAGTCCAAAATGATGTAAATAGCAGGATTGTTTCCGCTTTAAATCGGATCGAAAATAAATTGGACAATCAGTCATGGGAATTGAAATTAACCCGTGCTAAATAGTTTAAAACATATATTTGAGGATTTTGCATAATTCAAAAATTTAACATGTCATTTTTAAAACACACGGAGTGAGCAAAATGTGAGCATTTGGTTTATAACAAGATAAATACCTGTATATACAAAAGCCCCTCCACCTCGGAGGGGCCGCTGTTTTCTGATGGAGCCGATGGGCGGATTTGAACCGCCGACCTGCTGATTACGAATCAGCTGCTCTGCCACTGAGCCACATCGGCATATTTTTTCACATTTATGATGATAGCAAGATTAATGGTTTACGTCAAGTTCGGGAATTATCTGGAGCAACAGCCTGCAACATTAGTTGTGACCTGCGGGAGCGCCAATAGTATTAGGAGAATCTTGATCTCTGAGTTGGGAAGATCCTTCGCTAACGCTCAGGATGACATCTTTTAACAGCGCCGGACATTATAAACCGAAGTTCGGCCAAAAAAAGGAGAGTTACGCTCTCCTTTTATAAATGTTTGGCTTCTAAACAAATGTTTAATCAGTATATAAGCAATTCGCTTGAATGCCCTCTGGCTCCTATTTTTTCTCTTCCACCAGGTAATAGTAACTGGGGTTATTCAGCAATATAGCCTGGCACGATGGACAGATATTATTAAGATAGGCCTTTCGGTCTATTATCTGAACCATTTTCTTTAGGGTGCTATCGGGAAACTGCTTTTTACAATAGCTGCATTTTATCAACTGCCGGAACCTCCTTTATAATCAAACAATGATTCCACTGTCAAAAGTGTTTCCCATCTATAAAGAAGCCATTTTCCAGTCGACCGTCACTATTACCGGAGAAATCAAAATCTCCTGGACATGGATACAGTGAGGGTTTGTGCTGTAGAATCAAATATCTGTCTTTAATATTTTATCATCTGACAGAGGTACGGACAGTCCTTATTTGCATAGGACTTTAGGCTTATTGTGGACAATAGGCCTTCATTATCTCGATCTCGGCCTGGGCCAATTCTTTAATGTGGTCAACGGCTATCTTAATTACCTCTTCATCTTCATTTTCTAACTGTTCACGGACAAGACCTTCAAAGGGAATGTCCTGCATGCGGTCAGTGGCTTCTTTGATATCGACCGTGCATAAAAAGCTGTTCAGTATGTTAAACACGCTGTGGAAGTAATTCTCCACCCAACTCTCTATTTTATCCACATCAGGTGTGCCGTCGCCGTTGTGAAAGTTATGAGTCTGAAACATGTATTACCTCCTTAACCATTCCCGGGCTTCCTTGATGGCCCGGGCCACTGTTTCAGGGGCAGGGCCGCCGGGTATTTTGCGTCTGGCCACGCATTCCAGGACATCCAGGTATTTATACACATCTTCTTCAATTAATGGGGAAAATCCTTTAAATTCCTCCAGGCTTAGTTCCTCCAGAGCTTTATCCTGTTGGAGACAATAGAGCACTGCTTTGCCTACTATTTCATGGGCATTGCGGAATGCTACCCCTTTGCCGGCCAGGTAGTCGGCCAGATCGGTGGCATTGGTAAATCCGCCGCTGGCTCCCCGGGCCATTTTGTCTTTCCGGAAACGGGCGGTCTGCAGCATGGGGGCTAATACCAGGAGGCATTTTTTCACGGTATCTATGGCATCAAAGAGGGCTTCTTTGTCTTCCTGCATATCTTTGTTATAGGCCAGAGGCAATGATTTCATGAGGGTCAGAAGTGTCGTCAGGTCGCCATATACCCGGCCCGTCTTGCCCCGTATCAATTCGGCCAGATCGGGATTTTTCTTCTGGGGCATGATACTGGAGCCGGTGGAAAAGGCATCGTCCAGTTCGATAAAGCTAAATTCGGCGCTGGACCATAATATGATTTCTTCCGCGAAGCGTGACATGTGCATCATAATTATACTGGCCGCGCTGCAGAATTCAACCGCAAAATCGCGATCACTGACACCGTCCAGGCTATTGCGGGTAATTGAGCCAAATCCCAGCTGCTGTGCCACGTAGGGACGGTCCAGATCGAAGCCGGTGGCAGCCAGGGCACAGGAGCCAAGCGGCATAAAGTCCAGCCTGGCCGCACAGTCATCGAGCCGGCCTGCATCACGGCGAAACATTTCAAAGTAGGCCATGAGATGATGGGCCAGGGTGATGGGCTGGGCTTTTTGCATATGGGTGTAGCCCGGCATGACGGTATGTAAATGCTCGGATGCCAGATTTACCAGGGTTTGTTCCAGTTCCAGCAGAAGTTTTTTAACCTCGCTAATCTCATCTTTTAAATAGAGGCGCACATCGAGGGCAACCTGGTCGTTGCGGCTGCGGGCGGTGTGGAGTTTTTTACCGGTTTCCCCGATCTTTTGGGTTAAGAAGGTCTCTATATTCATATGTACGTCTTCGGCTTCCACGAAAAATTGAAGTTTGCCTTCGTCCAATTCCTGCCTTATCTCTTTTAAGCCGGCGATGATTTGTTCAGCTTCAGCCTGGGTTATGATGCCCTGGCGGGCCAGCATGGAGGCGTGGGCAATGCTGCCCTGTATGTCCTGGCGGTACATGCGGCTGTCAAAGGAAACGGATGCGTTGAAGTCCTCGGTTAACTGGTTTTCTTGTTTGGTGAATCGTCCACCCCATAATTTCATTGTTTAACACCTCGTATAGTTTTTGGAGGAGAATCGGCCTAAGGCCTTAACAAGCGTCCACGATGGAAGTAGTAAGACTCAAGGCTGGGTGTTCCCCTGTTATCCTCTACACCAGCCTGAAGGGCTATCGCCCTGTAGGCCGGGCTACGGTTTTGTTTTCCATTCATTTGTCTATGCAGTTATATATTATATAGGTTTGGTTATTTATTAGTATATCATTATGTGTAATTTGTGTTTGGAAAGGGAAATCCTGCTTGGGAAGCAGGATTTTTTAGAGGTTTACGGTTTTTATTTCTTCAATGTATTCACGGCAGCGTTGGGCTATTTCCTGCATCTGGTCCCGGCTGTAGGGAATGACATTGCCGAAGCCGGCGTCCAGAGTGACGGAAGGATTGAACTGCTGCAGGGTATAGATTTTTGAGCCTTTAAGATACCGCGCAATTTCTACGATGTCGTCTTCGCTGTGCAGAGACGGCACTACGGTGGTGCGGAATTCGGCCCTGACGGTGACCTGGCGCAAAAGATTAATGGAGTTTCTGACATTGAAGAACTCGCCCGAGGTCAGGCTGCCTACGGTGTTCGCGTATTTTTTAAATTCCAGCGGTGCTTTCACATCCATGGCTACATAATCGAGCAGGCCTTCATCCAGCATTTGTTTGAGCATGGTGGGGTTGGTGCCGTTGGTATCGAGTTTGGTGAAATAGCCCAGGGCTTTGAATTCGCGGAAAGCTTCGGGCAGGCCTGGGTACAAGGTAGGCTCTCCCCCGCTCACTACCACCGCATCGAGGAAACCGCTGTGTTTACGTAAAAAAGTCAATATTTCCTGCATTTCCAGGGCCGGCGGCGGGTTATGGGGTTTTATGACCAGATGGGCATTATGGCAAAAGGGGCAACAAAAGTTGCAGCCCCGGGTAAAAAGAACCGCCGCTACTTTACCGGGGTAGTCGACCAGACTCTGTTTCATGATTCCTGCAAATTTCATTTCGGACAATGTTCTGCTCCTGTCTTAGGTCTTTGAAATTTCTGTGTTATATAGTTTCACCGGCCTGCGTCCTTAATAGTGAGCGGACGCGAACATCAGTTGTGCCCTATGGGTGAAGGGCTATCGCCCTGCGTCATTAATAGTGACCGCAAGGGAACATCAGTTGTACCCGTAGGGCATAGGCCGGCCTACGGTTATGGATTAATACTAACACGGGGACATTCCTTACTTCGGTCCGCGCAGCGGACCTGAGAGGAAGGTGTGTCCCCTGCTGGAATAGCAGGAGTCAAACCTTTCTCTACATATTCTTACCCTATCAACGCTGAATCATAGATTTTTCTTTCCTTATATTCTTCCTGTTTGCCGGCGTTCCACTGGTCGACCGGGCGGAGGTAACCGACTACTCGGGAGTAGACCTCACAGCTAGTTGTTTTGCCTTCTGCCTGGCAGATGGGGCAAACTGATTTCTCTCCGGACAGATAACCATGTTCCGGGCAAATGCTGAAGGTCGGAGTTATGGTGAAGTAGGGCAGCGAAAATTGATTGCATACCTTTTTCACCAGAGCTTTGACCGAATCTATGGAAGGCACTGATTCGCCCAGGAATATATGGAATACGGTGCCGCCGGTATATTTCGCCTGCAGTTCATCCTGATAGTTCAAGGCTTCAAATAAATCATCGGTGTAATTTACCGGGAGCTGGGTGGAGTTGGTGTAGTAAGGTTCGCCCCCCTCATTCACCCGGTCATTGTTGGCCACGATAATATTAGGATACTGTTTCTTGTCCTTGCGGGCAATGCTGTAGCTGACTCCTTCGGCCGGGGTTGCTTCCAGATTATAAATATTGCCGGTTTCTTCCTGATAGGTCAGTAACCTGTCCCGCATGAAATCCAGTACCTCGATAGCAAAGGCCCGCCCTTCGGCACTGGCAATATTTTGCCCCAAAAAGTTCAGACAGGCTTCGTTCATTCCCACCAGACCAATAGTCGAAAAATGATTCTTCCAGTAACGGCCCTGTGCCTCTTTTACTCCCCGCAGATAGAATTGGGAATAAGGATACAGACCGGACTCGGTCAGACTTTCCAATACTTTGCGCTTGTTTTCCAGGCTGTCGCGGGCCATGTCCATGATGCGAACCAGGCGTTCATAAAATTCTTCCCGGGTGTGGGAGAGATAGCCCAGCCGGCTCATATTGATAGTTACTACTCCGATCGACCCGGTCAGAGGATTGGCGCCAAATAATCCGCCGCCGCGTTTACGCAGTTCGCGGTTGTCGATTCTTAAGCGGCAGCACATGCTGCGGGCATCCTCCGGCTTCATGTCGGAACCTATGAAGTTGGAGAAATAAGGGATGCCATAGCGGGCAGTCATTTCCCATATTTTATTGTAGTCGGGATTATCCCAGTCGAAATCTTCACTGATATTATAGGTGGGGATGGGAAAAGTAAATACGCGTTCTTCCGCGTCCCCTTCCATCATAACCTCGGCAAAAGCCTGGTTGAAAAGATTCATTTCGGCCTGGAATTCGCCATAGGTAGCCTCGATGTACTGTCCCCCCACTAAGACCGGCTCATCTTTCATATAATCGGGCACCTTAAGGTCCAGGGTAACATTGGTAAAGGGAGTTTGAAAACCTACCCGGGTAGGTACGTTCATATTGAAAACAAACTCCTGCAGGCACTGCTTGACCTGTTTGTAATCCAGGTTATCATATCGAATGAAGGGTGCCAAAAGGGTATCAAAATTGGAAAAGGCCTGAGCTCCGGCCGCTTCTCCCTGCAAAGTGAAAAAGAAATTGACGATCTGCCCCAGAATGGACCGGAAATGTTTGGCCGGGCGGCTGGCAACTTTACCCCGAACCCCCTTAAATCCTTCCATCAGCAGGTCCCTGATATCCCAGCCTACGCAATATACGCCCAGGATACCCAGGTCATGGATGTGAAAATCCCCGTTCATCTGGGCTTCCCTGATTTCGGGCGGGTAGATCTGCTGCAGCCAGTATTGTGATACGACGAGTGAAGCAATATGAAAATTCATCCCCTGCAGGGAATAGGTCATATTAGAGTTCTCTTTTATTCTCCAATCGTTTTTCTCCAGGTAATCGGCAATTATTTTATTATTGGCCAGCAAAAGGTCAGCCTGCCGCATCAGTTGATGCTGGTTGCGATACAGGATATAGGCCTTGGCGGTTTTGTAGTGGCCGGCTTTGACCAGCACTTTTTCGACCAGGTCCTGTATCTCCTCTACCGTAACGATTTCGTTGCCGGGATATATAGTATCGGCTATTTCAGCCACCTTATCAGCCAGTTCAAGAACATTTTCATAGTCCTTTCCTCCTACTGCCTGGGCAGCCTTCCAGATGGCATTCACGATTTTCTGTTTTTCAAACGGTACTAGTCTACCGTCCCGTTTTTGTACCCGGTTTATATCCAACTTTCATCCTCCTTTAATAAGTTTAAAGTACTACTATATATGGTATATCGATTAAGCTATATACTATATTCAGTATATATCATAGAAATCCTTGTGTATAATTTATTTTTTTTGCGCCCCCTGAAAAAGGCGAGCATTAATATTATTAGCACACCGGGCAGTTTATCTTCAAGGTTATCCTGACTCTGCCTCCCGCTGATTTGATGTTTGTTTGGAATCTTTCGCTGGTTCTTGGAGCTATTCGAAGGGAAAGAAAAACAAGGCCGGCAAAATTACTATTTCACCGGCCTCCTTGTGGAAACAGTGGAAAATCCTGTGTATTACCTATTAATTTCCATTTTCCGACTTATTTTTCCGGTCAAGCAGGGCCTGTACTTTGAGCGGCAGGCCAAAGAGATTTATAAATCCTTCCGCATCTTTATGACTGTAAACGTCGTCTGCGCCGAAAGTGGCGATACTCTCATTGTAGAGTGAGTAAGGCGAAGTTGACGATACGGCGGTGCAGCTGCCTTTGTAGAGTTTTACTTTTACGGTACCGGTCACGGTCTTCTGGGTCTCATTGATAAAGGCGTCCATGGCATATCTTAACTTGGTAAACCAGTTGCCGTCGTATACCAGTTCGGCGTATTTGACCGCCATCTGTTCTTTGAACTGCAAGGTGCGCCGGTCCAGGGTGAGCCGTTCCAGTTCATCATGGGCCGCATACAGGATGGTTCCTCCCGGGGTCTCATACACGCCTCTGGATTTCATCCCTACCAGGCGGTTTTCCACCATGCTGATGATGCCTACGCCATTGGCTCCGCCCAGCCGGTTCAGTTCGATGAGCAAATCGACCGGGCTATAGGATTGGCCGTTTAATGAGACCGGTTCACCTTCCTGGAAACCGATTTCGATATAAGTCGGCTCGTCGGGGGCTTTTTCCGGCGGTACGGTCAATACCAGCATGTTGTCACTGGCTTCGTTGGCCGGGTCCTCCAGTTCGCCGCCCTCATGGGAGATATGCCACAGATTGCGGTCCTGGCTGTATATTTTTTCTTTGGTTACGGGTACGTCGATGTTATGCGCCATGGCATAGTCGATGGCTTCTTCGCGTGATTTGATGGTCCATTCCCGCCAGGGGGCTATTATCTTAATATCGGGATTTAAAGCTTTGATGCCCAGTTCAAAACGTACCTGGTCGTTGCCTTTGCCGGTGGCGCCGTGACAAATCGCTACTGCTCCCTCTTTTTCCGCCACTTCCACCAGTTTTTTGGCTATCAGGGGGCGGGCAAAGGAGGTGCCCAGCAAGTATTTTTTCTCATAAACCGCTCCGGCTTTTAGGACCGGATAGATATACCCGGTTACGAACTCTTCTACCAGATTATCTATATATATTTTGGAGGCCCCTGATCTAATCGCCTTGTCTCTTACCGGTTCCAGTTCCTCTCCCTGTCCCAGGTCGGCACAGTAAGCGATAACTTCATAACCGTAGTTCTCTTTCAGCCAGGGTATGATTATTGATGTATCCAATCCTCCCGAATAAGCCAGTACTACTTTATCCATGTCTTCATCCTCCATTTCATGTTCTGCTCTTCTATTTTGCCATTTTTGTCATTCTGAGCGTTGCATGATCTTGTTGTCATCCTGAGCGTTAGTGAAGGATCTTTCTATGCTCAGGAGGAAAGATTCTTCACTTCGTTCAGAATGACAAGGCTCCGCTCAGGATGACACCCACGTTTATTTATAGCAATGACACAAAAGTTGTCTAACCGCGCAGCGTTAATCTGCATCTATTACTCTAGCTTACATCACCAACGCCATTATCGCCTTATGGGCATGGAGACGGTTTTCAGCTTCATCGAATACCACCGATTGAGGGCCGTCGATGACCTCGTCCGTTATCTCCTTGCCCCGTTTGGCGGGCAGGCAGTGCAATACGATTGCATCTTTGTTGGCAAGACTAAGCAAATGTTTATTTATTTGATAGGCTTTAAAATTCTTCTCTTTCTCTTCCGCCTTGTCTTCCTCTCCCATGCTGGCCCACACATCGGTATATATGACATCGGCGCCTTTGACTGCTTCTTCCGGGTCCTCTGCTACAGACACACGGGCACCGGTTGCTTTGGCATCCTCCTCGGCCAGTTTAACAATATTACTGTCCGGCTCGAAACCTTTGGGAGTGGCAATAACCACTTCCATACCGGTTTTAGCTCCGCCAAACAAGAGGCTGTGGGCCACGTTGTTGCCATCACCCACAAAAACCATTTTCCGGCCTTTCAGCTCGCCTTTATGTTCCTTGACAGTCATCAGATCGGCTATGACCTGAGTGGGATGCAAAAGGTCGGTCAGACCGTTTATGACCGGAATCGAAGCCCACTTAGCCAGTTCCAGCACTTCTTCATGCGCAAAGGTGCGAATCATAATGCCATCCAGCATGCGTGACAGCACCAGAGCGGTATCCTTGACGCTCTCACCCCGTCCGATCTGGATGTCGCGGGGGCTTAAGAACAGTGCATGCCCTCCGAGCTGGTACATACCGACTTCGAATGCCACCCGGGTACGGGTGGATGATTTCTGAAAAATCATGCCCAGGGTTTTGCCCTGTAAAATATGGTGGGCTATGCCCGCTTTTTGCATTTTCTTAAGTTCCAGCCCCACTTCTATCATATAAGCTATTTCTTCGGCACTGTAATCATGTATGGATATGAAATCCCGTCCCTTAAAAGCCTGGCTAATTTTAAATTCCACCTATCCCACTCCCTTTCTATTTAGCACGTAAATTCAACCCTGAAGGACACAGATTTTAAATGATTAACACTGTTTTTTTATATTATAGCGACCCCGACATGTCGGGGCCATACCCCAGCCCGGACGCCTGCTGATTAGTTCGAGTCCTTAAAGCAGACTGCGACTTGATGCATACTCTGCTGCTTGCTTGGGTATGCCCATCAGATATGCCCGTTGGCATGCACCTGATATGTTATAACTCCCTTAAAGCTTCTTTCAATATAGCTACACCCTGGTTTATTTCATTCTTGCTTATGTTTAGCGGGGGTACGAAGCGCAGGACCCGGGGTCCGGCGTTAAGCAGCAACAATCCCTGTTCCATGCACAGGCCGATTAATTCTTTGACATCAATGTTAAACTCCATGCCCACCATGAGCCCGCGTCCACGTATTCCTACAATTCTTTCATCGGTTATTTGACTTAAACATTCCTGCAGATACCGGCCTGATTCCTCCACCTGTTTCAAAAAATCCGGGTCGGATATGAGGTCGATCACTTTGCAGGCGGCAGCGGTAGCCAGAGGATTGCCACCAAAAGTAGAGGCATGGTCTCCGGGAGCAAACCCGCCCGCAACTTCGATACTGGCCAGCATTGCTCCGATAGGTATACCGCCCCCCAGGGATTTGGCCATGGTGACGATATCCGGTTTAATGCCATAGCTCTGGAAAGCGAAGAATTTACCGGTCCGGCCCATTCCGCATTGAACCTCGTCAAATATTAAGAGCAATTCTTCCTTATTACATAATTCCCTTAAGCCCCGCAGGAAATCCATATCTGCGGGATGAATTCCTCCTTCACCCTGGACTGGTTCCAGCATGATGGCACAGGTGTTTTTAGTCACCATTTTTTTAACGGAGTCCAGGTTATTATATTCCGCATAAACAAATCCCTCCGGCAAGGGAGCAAAACCTTCCTGGTATTTGCTCTGCCCGGTTGCGGTTACAGTAGCCAGGGTACGCCCGTGGAAGGATTCTTTAAATACTATTATATGATTTTTATGGCTTTCCTGGCGGCGGTAAAAATATTTGCGGGCCAATTTGATAGCCGCCTCATTAGCCTCAGCGCCGCTGTTGCAAAAGAAGGCCTTGCCTAAGCCGGAAATTTGCACCAGCTTTTCGGCCGCTTCCACCTGGGGCTTAATCCAGTATAGATTGGAAACATGCCACAAAGTATCGACCTGATCTTTTAAGACCTTAACCAGTTCGGGATGGCAATGTCCCAGCCCGCATACGGCTATGCCGCTGATGAAATCCAGATACTGCTTGCCATTGGCATCCCATACATAAGAACCCCGCCCCTTGACCGGGGCTATGGGAAACCGTCCATAAGTATTCATTACAAACTCTTGCCCTTTAGTCATTATATCCTTATTAGTCATTTGCCAGCCTCCGTTCAATAAGTTAACCTGGACGCGGTTAACTTAGGTCTATTCGCTTATTCGTTGACGACCATGGTGCCGATGCCCTGGTCGGTAAAGATTTCGAGCAGGATGGAATGGGCCAGGCGTCCGTCAATAATATGAGTGCGTCCCACTCCCCCGGTCACTGATTCTACGCAGCATTTAATCTTGGGGAGCATCCCTCCGGCAATGGTCCCGTCGGCTACATAATCCGCCACTTCGCTTACCTTGAGTATGGATATGAGGCTGTCAGGATCAGCCGGGTCGCGCAGCAAGCCTGGCACATCGGTTAACAATACCAGTTTGTCGGCATTTATGGCTACTGCTACCGCGGCTGCCACCAGGTCGGCATTAATATTATAAGTCTCCTGCTTTTCATCGGTACCTATCGGGGATATTACCGGTATATAGCCATTTTCTATTACCGTCTCGATAATCTCGGGATTAATGCTTTTCACCCGCCCGGCAAAGCCCATGGCACCGCTGGCATCAACCGGTTCGGCCTGAATGAGGTTGCCGTCTTTGCCGGAAATACCGACAGCCCTGCCGCCGCTGGCATTTAATCCCATGACGATTTCTTTATTTACTTTACCGCCCAGCACCATTTCCACCACTTCCATGGTAGCCCGGTCTGTAACTCTGAGGCCGTTGACAAATTGAGTCTTGATGCCGAGCCGGTCCAGCATCCCGTTAATCTCGGGCCCCCCCCCGTGCACTATGACCGGATGCATACCGACGTATTTCATGAGGACGATATCCTGCATGACTTTCTTTTTTAATTCACAATCAGTCATGGCTGCGCCGCCGTATTTAATAACGACCCGCTTGCCGTAAAAGGTTTTGATATAAGGCAAAGCCTCGACCAGTACCCCTGCCTTTTCCATAGC
>ENA-UOOE01002901-UOOE01002901.1-fermentation-metagenome-genome-assembly--contig:-NODE-2901-length-11629-cov-2.665025_pt1 | contig 11629 bp, 12 predicted proteins | sample MGYA00245776_ERZ724021 | MGnify/ENA primary metagenome ERZ724021 (study PRJEB28704, sample SAMN03018321) | fermentation metagenome | biome: anthropogenic terrestrial biome; feature: soil; material...
ATGCGAAAAGCAATAGTTTGGGAAATTAAAAGAGGGTGGCGCAGTTTCCAGCTTCCAGGTTTCCTCCTTGTGCTGCTATTTTTTGCCCTTTTAGATCCCCCCATGATTAAATATATGGAGACAATTATCGCCCGCTTCGGTGGTGGCATCAAGATGGAACTGCCACCGCCAACAGCACAGTTGGCCTTTTTGCAGTTTCTGCAGGATCTAGCCCAGCTTGGCGGCCTGGTGATAATACTTTTGGTGGCAGGCAGTGTTGCTGGAGAGAAAAAAAGTGGCCTCACCTGTTGGTATCTGGCCCAGCCCATAGAGCGCGGCCATTACTTGCTTTGCAGGTGGCTGAATTATTTCTTGCTGATCCTCGCGGGGGTGATGGGAGCGGGGCTCCTCTCCTATCTTTATGCCTGCTCTCTTTTAGGAGTCTTCCCGCTGACTAATGCATTGGGGGCTTTGGCAGGCTCTGTTGCCTATTTGCTTGTTTTGATGAGCAGTACTTTTCTAGGTTCAGTGCTTTTCTTCCAAGCGGGTGCTGGTGTTTTTGGCTTTGCCCTAGGTTATGGTGGCTATTTGTTTTTGGCACCGGCCAAAGCCTTGGGCGTGGCTCATTTTTTTCCTCACAGCTTGCCAGGTGCCTGCGCTGCCATTGTTGCTGGCACTTACCAAAAAACAGAGCTTTATCTTGGAATTGCCTCATCTTTGGTTCTTGCAGGGGTGCTTTTGTGGTTGGCAGTGTATTTTTTCCAGAGAATGGAGCTTGGATGTGATTGAACAGGAACTACTCTCCAGGGCCCAAAGTGGGGACAGAGAAGCTCTTGCCCGCTTGCTCCATGGGGCTTACCCTATTTTGTATGGTTACTTGCAAAAGTTGACCTTAGATGGGTATCGGGCAGAGGATCTGACGCAAAAGACCATGCTGCGGGCTATGGAAAGACTCAACCAATTTCGCGGGGGGAGCAAGTTTTCTACCTGGCTAATTAAAATCGCCACGAATCTCTATCGCGATGAACTGCGGGCAGAGGAGCGGCATCCACTCTGTTTTGAAAGAACTTACGCCTCAGCTGCGGGCGCCGATTTTGCTCAAATATTACTGCGATCTATCCTATGCCCAGCTGGCAGAACTTCTGGGAGTGCCGGTGGGAACAATAAGATCAAGGCTTCACAATGCACACAGGCAGCTGAAGAAACTTTTGGAAGGAGACGGATGGGATGAGGGATGATTTTCAGCCAGATGAAAGAATAGCCAAATTCCTTGAGCAGGAAGATATTCCTGTGCCGCCCTTTGCTTATTTTCAGGATTTAGTGGGGAGTTTTAGGCGAAAAAAAAGAATAGAGACCATTTGCTTTGTCGCTGTGGCCTGTATCTTGTTAGCAATTATGGTTTTGGCTGTGCTCCGGGGCCGAAGCGCTGCAGTTGGGGTTATTTTGGGGTTGGTGTGGCTCTGCTTGCCCCTGAGCCTTTTGACGATCCTAGGGAAGGAGAGGGTTCGGCATGGAGAAAATTAATCCCCTTTGGCTAGTGCTATTGGGAATAGCTGTTTTCTGTCAGGGACTATGGATCTTCCTCGATGCAGGCCGCCATGGCCTCAATCGTTGGCTTTGGGGTTTATTGGGACTTTTAAATATTCCCACATCGCTAATTGTCTATCTGCTGGTGCGAAACTGGGTAACGAAAAACTCACCTGACTGAGCAAGACATGGACTCTGTTCCATGTCTTTTTTTTGCGGCTGTCCTTTGGGGTTTTCCGGGCAGGAATTGACACCAAAAGTGTCGAAAGAGTATATCATAAATAAGGAAAAGGGGTCAGGGGATGGTCACTGTTGCCACTGTTCGCCGTTGGTTAGAAAAGCTTGCCCCAAGGGAGTGGGCCCAGGACTGGGATAATGTGGGCTTGATGGTTGGAAAGTTAGAGCAGAAGGTGGAGCGAATAGCTTTAGCTTTAGATCCCCAGCCCCAGGTGGTAGCGCAGGCTATAGAGCAGGGTGCGGATCTGCTTCTAACACACCATCCCTTGATCTTCAAGCCCCTGGCCCAGATCGAGCTTGATCGGGGAGTGGGAGAGATTGTGGCCCAAGCAATAGGGGGCGGACTGTCAATTTATTCGCTCCACACTAATTTAGATCTAGCACCTTGTGGTATGGCAGAATTTATGGCCCAGAAACTGGGCCTGGAGAATATTTCCCCAGCCTGCTCCAGGGGCCGAGAGCAGCTCTATAAGCTTGTTGTCTTTGTGCCGGAAAAATACAACGAATCTGTGCGAGCTGCCATGGCAGCGGCAGGGGCTGGTTGGATCGGAAACTATAGTGATACCAGCTTCAGTAGCTTAGGCACCGGTACCTTCAAGCCTCAAGAGGGCACAACTCCTTTTATAGGAGAGCAGGGAGAGCTAGCTCAGGTTTCTGAAAAGCGCCTGGAGACCATCGTACCCGAAGGCAGTTGGCCTGCTGTGCGCGATGCTATGCTACGGGCCCATCCTTATGAGGAGGTTGCCTATGATCTCTATCCTCTAGCTGAGCCCCGGGGTCGGGCTTTAGCTTTTGCACGCATCGGCACCTTGCCCCAGGCCCTCCCCCTTGCCAACTGGGCAGAGCAGGTTGCGCAAATTCTAGATGCACAGGTGCACTATGCTGGAGATTCCAAGGGGCTTGTGCAGAGAATCGCTGTGATTCCAGGCAGCGGCGGCAGCCTCTGGCAGGGTGCAGCTAGTGCCGATTGTATTGTTACAGGGGAGCTGGGTTATCACCAGCTATTGGAGATAAAACAGGCAGGAAAGAGTGCTATCGTTGTGGGACATGAGGCAAGCGAGGCCTATTTTCCTGAGTTGATCCTAGAATTTCTCCAGCCGCGCCTCCAGGAGACAGGCGTGGAGGTAATAGTCTTACGTAGTGATTCTCCCTGGCAGGGGATAGTTGGCTAAGGAAGGAGGGTGGGGGATGGAAAAATTATGCGAGCTTTGCGGAAAACCCATTGTAAAAGCTAGACTCCAAGCCCTGCCCGAGACAAATAGATGCGTTGATTGTGCGCGTCTTGAGGGCTCGGACATGAAAGTCGTCCGCCGTGAGATCGGCATGGATCGCGATACGTATCAAGATCTTCTCAACGCTACAAGAAATTAGGGATTGATGATGTTTATCCTTCGTACGAAAGGCCAGATCACATACTTGCAGTTGGCCTGGCAAGGGGTCACTGCCATCTTTTCCACAAGATGCGGTGGCTTGTCTATGGGCCCCTATCAGGGCTTGAATCTTGGGCTTCACGTGGGAGATGAAAAAGCCCAGGTGCTAGCCAATCGCAAGCTCTTAGTCGAGATTGTGGAGCGGCCACTATCTGAGTTTGTGGGCTGCCAGCAGGTCCATGGCAATACAATCGTCTCTGTTGGAACAGAAGATTCCGGCCGGGGTGCTACGAGTTTGGAAACTGCCATTCCTCATACAGATGGCCTCCTTACAAATAGCAGTATCCCCCTGTTTGCCCTTTTTGCAGACTGTGTGCCCATTTGGCTCTATGATCCTAAAGTGGGCGCAGGTGGAGTTGTCCATGCAGGCTGGCGGGGCACAACAGCGGGGATTGCCCCCCGGGCTGTAGCGGAAATGGAGCGCCACTTTGGCTCCAAACGAGAGAACATTCTAGCTGCCATCGGCCCGAGTATTGGTCCTTGCTGCTACAGAGTGGGGGAGGAAGTAGTTGCCAAAGCTGAAGAATTGAAAGTTGCTTCAGCTCCATATTTTGTTCCGCAAGGAAAGGGTAGCTATGCGGCTGATCTGGCGGGTTTAAACCGCGCCTTGCTTTTGGAGGCGGGCCTTGTAGAGGGAAAGATCACAACTTGTGGCTTTTGCACCAGTTGTCAGCCCACGCTCTTCTTTTCCCACAGGCGCGATGGTGGGAGCACAGGGAGGATGGCCGCGGTATTTTTGATGCAGGAAGGTAGAAGATGAGACGAAGAAAAGCAAAAACTAAAGCACAGCCTCAAGCTCGGGCTGTGGCGCGAAATGAACTTGTGGGCCTAGGACTGATAGTCTTTAGCCTCCTGGGCTTAGGAGGCCTTTTCCTTGCGGGAACAGGCCTCTTTGGCCGTTATCTCACTGGGAGCTTACGTTTTTTAGCAGGGAATTTAGCTTTTTCTCTGCCGCTACTGTTGGGGCTGGCAGGTGTCGCCACCCTCACAGAGAAAGCAGGGGCCTGGCGGAAGGTTGGCCTGCTCACGTTTATTTTTTTGCTGGTAGGAGCACTACTCCATCTGCTGTTGCCACCCAACCAGCGGCTTTTTGCCAATGTCCTCCCTTTGGCAGAAGCAGGGGCTGCAGGTGGGCTCTTAGGAGGTCTTTTGGGGGCGCTTCTGTGGACCCTATTTGGTGGCTGGGGTTCCTATATTGTGCTTTCTGCCCTGTTTTTAGTGGGGTTTTTGGAGTTAATTGAGGTGCCCCTGACGCAGTTCTTTTCTCGGTTGAAGCAAATAGCAGGTCTTTTCTTTGGCAAGCTAATCTCCTCTGTTGCCAATTTCTTCCTTGGAGTGTGGGATGAGCTTTGTGAGGCAATCGCTGTTGTTTCTCGTGAGGAACAGGAGGCAGCGAGCCTGGAGCCTGATGCTATGGAGCCTCCTGTGGTGGAGGTGTCCGAACCCCCTCCCCTAGCCGGAGATATCCACCCAGAAGTTGAGAGGAGCGCAGCTGCCCAGCCTGCTAAAGAAGAGAAAAGGGAACCTAGAGAGCAGCCTAGGCTGCAGCTCTCCTATCCCTTGCCCTCGCCCCAGGTTTTGCCTCGGGTGGGCAAAAGGCAGCGCCGGGTGCGGGTGGGTCCAGACGAACGGGTGACGCTTCTGGAGGAGACCCTCCAGAGCTTTGGCGTGGATGCCAAGGTGGTGGAGGTGAACCAGGGACCTGTGATCACCCGCTATGAGCTTGAGCCTGCTCCTGGGGTGAAGGTGAGCAAGATTGTGAGCCTAGCCGATGACCTGGCCCTTTCCATGGCAGCTCCAGATGTGCGGATTGAGGCTCCCATCCCTGGCAAGGCCAGGGTGGGGATTGAAGTGCCGAATAAGGAAGTATCCTCTGTTTATTTCCGAGAGCTGATTGATGATGGTGAGTTTGCAAAAAGACCTGGCAAACTTGTCTTTACCTTAGGCCGGGATATTGCCGGAGCACCTACTTATGCTGACTTGAGCAAAATGCCCCACTTGCTGATTGCCGGAGCAACAGGCTCGGGCAAAAGTGTTTGTTTAAATACTATCATCGCGAGCCTTCTTTTTCGGGCCACACCGCAACAGGTACGGATGATCATGGTGGATCCGAAACGCGTAGAGCTTAGCTGCTATGAGGGCATTCCTCACCTGATGGGGCCGGTGGTAACTGATCCCAAACAGGCAGCCCAAATACTTCACTGGGCAGTGGAGGAGATGGAGGAGCGCTATAGTAAGTTTGCAGCTTTGGGTGTGCGCAATATGGAGCGCTATAACCAGCAGGTTGCAGACAACCCAGAGCTTCAGATGCCATATCTTGTGGTGATCATCGATGAGCTAGCGGATTTGATGATGGTGGCAGCACCCCAGGTAGAGGAGGGGATTTGCCGGCTGGCCCAGATGGCCAGGGCTGCTGGCATCCACCTTTTGATTGCAACACAAAGGCCGTCTGTGGATGTGATTACAGGCTTGATTAAAGCCAACATCACCTCTCGAATTGCTTTTGCAGTCTCCTCTCAGGTTGACTCTCGCACAATTTTAGATATGGCAGGTGCAGAGCGGCTTCTGGGCAAAGGAGATATGCTATTTCATCCCACAGGTTTGCCCAAACCCATTCGGCTTCAGGGCGCTTTCATCAGCGACCAGGAAGTTGAGGCTTTGGTCTCCTTTTGGCTCCAGCAAGGTGAGCCGCAATACAATGAGGAATTCGTGGAAGCCATGGAGAAACCTACTGGCATCGATGCAGAAGAGGAAGAAGATGAACTATTTGGTGATGCCCTCAAGCTAGTTGTAGAGGCAGGAAGCGCCTCAGTCTCCCTCCTTCAAAGGCGGCTGCGGGTTGGTTATGCCAGGGCAGGCAGGATAGTGGATCAGCTGGAGGCCAAAGGCCTGATTGGTCCTTCTGAAGGCAGCAAGCCCCGGCGAGTGTTAGCTACAGCTGAGGATTTGGCTAAATGGGAAAGATAGGGTATATCTTTGAGGAAGAAAGCATAAATTTTAAGTGGACGGGCCGAATAGGGGGGAGGGGTTGGGATGAGAGAGATCGGTGAGTACTTAAAAAAAGAGCGGGAAAAAAGACAGATCAGTTTGCGGAAGGTGGCGGATGAGACTAAAATTCCCATTCGTTATCTGGAGGCCATGGAACGGGGCGAGGTGGAGCTAATTCCTGGCGAGGTGTATCTGAAGGGCTTTTTGCGTTCCTATGCCGAGGAGATTGGCCTGGATGGGGGTGCGGTGCTAGAGCGCTACAGGGAGCGGACACAACCAAAGGATACCGAGGAGCAGCCTTCAGGCGCAGCGGAGCTGAGGGGACGGAAAAAGCCCAGACGGGTATCTTGGCACTTGCGCTATGAGCGTGCTTTTGTCTTTGTATTGCTATTGGTATTGCTTATTGTGGCCATTATTGCAGCCTTTCGTGGTGGGGGAGGCAGGAGGCAAGATTTGCCTCAGCCCCAGCCCCAGGTCCAACAAGAGCCTCAGGCGTCAAAAGAGGAATCCGCACCAAGGCCAGAGCCTGCTCCCAAAGTGCTGGCGCAGGAACTGGAGATTTTTGCCCGAGACGAATGCTGGGTTGAGGCCTATAGTCAGGGAAAGCGTTTGTTTGCCCTGCTCCTTGAGCCTGGCGAGAGCAAACAGCTCTCTGTGCGCGAAAACGTAGCCTTGCTTTTGGGAAAACCTGCTGTGGTAAGGTTGAAGTATGGGGAAGAGGAAGTTGGGGGCCTAGGCAAGGAAACTGTAACTGTGGTTTTTGACAACGAGGGGAATTATAACATCTACCGGGGCAGACGAGAAGAAGAATTTTATAGGTAATAGTTTGTCTCACTCCCGAATATTAATAAATTGGGGGTGAGATTGTTGAAAAAAGAAAAGGGAAGTGCCACCAGTGCATTGATGACGATTTCGCTATCGGTGGGGTTTCTAACCCTTGGGGTCAAGTATTTTAATTTTGATGAGGCCTTAGCACCATTCGCTAGAAAATGGGAAAGTTGGCTTGAGTCAGGTTCCCTGCCTACAGCCGGCAAATTGCGGAGCAAAGCCAAGGGCAAAGAGGAGGGGCCACAGGTGGCCATCCTCTATGCCCACCCTGGTCAGTGTTATGGCAAACCTGATCTGGAGGGTGCCGGGGAGATTGTAGAGGTGGGAGCGGAGCTGGCCCGCGCCCTAGAGGAGAAGGGAATCGGATTCCGCCACGAACCCCAGGTTCACGCTGTTAGTTACTCTGAGGCCGAAGCAGCTATCGGTGGGATCGCAGAGGAATTGAAACGCCAGTATCCATCTTTGAAAGTGATCTTAGATCTCCACCGGGATGCAGCGCCTGAAGGTTTGCGTCCTACATATAAATTAGCTGTGGCGAAAGACGGTGCACAGAAGCAGCTGGCTCGTGTGCAGTTGCTTCTGCCCCCAGATCAGAGCGAACTGGGCCTTATGGCAGGAAAAATCTGGTCTCGGGCCGAGGAGGAGTATCCTGGTTTGATTCGGGGCATGCTCAGAACCGGTGGTCCCCAGGTATTGACAGTGATGATGGGTGATTGGCAGGCTAATACCCTAGAGCAGGCTAAAGCTTCCGCTAGCCTCCTAGGAGATCTGCTGGCCCAAGTATTAGATTGAGCGCTGGGGCAGGAAAATCCGCGTCGGTGGCGAATCTATATTTGGTGCTCGCCCTAGGCCTTTTTGGTGTATAGGAATTTGGCGGGGCGGCAGAATAAGGGTGGACTAGGGAGAAAGTAGGTGGCGGAGTGCTACAGAAGGTTGGCCAGATTCACCTGGTTGGCATCGGCGGCTCTGGAATGAGCCCCTTGGCACGAATTTTATTAGAGATGGGTTACCGGGTTACAGGCTCGGATTTAAAAAAATCCGATGTCACCCGTCATTTAGCGGATTTAGGTGGAGAGATTAAAATCGGGCATCGGCCTGAAAATATTCAGGGCGCAGAGTTGGTTGTGGCCTCCACTGCCATTTGCAGTGAGAATGTTGAGGTGCTAGCGGCAAAAAAAGCAGGTATTCCTGTGCTTCATCGCTCAGAACTACTCGCTTTGCTACTCAATGAGCGCTATGGGATTGCAGTGGCCGGAGTTCATGGAAAGACCACGACCACCTCTATGATCTCGCTGATCTTAGAGCGGGCAGGCTTGGATCCCACCATCGTAATTGGTGGGGAGTTGGGTGCATTAGGTGGGAGCGCTAAATACGGACGGGGAAAGCACTTGGTGGCTGAGGCTGATGAGAGCGATGGCTCCTTTCTCCGTTATCGGCCTGTGGTGGGTGTAATTACCACCATCGAGCCTGAGCACTTGGAAAATTATGGCGGTAAGTTTGAAAACCTGGTGCAATCCTTCGATAAATATCTCCATAACATCAGAGATAACGGTCTGGCAGTCCTAGGGGTGGACAGCCCTATAGTTTATCAGCTTGCTCAAACTTGCCCTAGGCGTTATGTAACCTATGCCCTCCACAGGCAAGCTGACTTTCAGGCCACGGATCTGGTCTATAATGAAGGGCATACTACCTATACAGCTTGGCAAAATGGCTCGCGATTGGGGAAGGTGCATTTGGTTGTGCCAGGGGAGCATAATGTAGCAGATAGCTTGGCTGCCATTGCAGTTGGGATGGAGGTTGGCCTCAGTTTCAGGGAGATCACCTGCCATCTAGAGGAGTTTGTAGGTGCCCAACGACGCTTTCAACAGATAGGTCTTGTGGATGATATCATGATGGTTGATGATTATGCCCATCATCCCACAGAGATTAAAGCAACCCTGCACGCAGCGCGTACAGGTTGGCAGCGGCGGATCATCGCAGCCTTCCAACCCCACCGCTACAGCAGAACCAACAGTCTCTTTCCAGAGTTTGGTCCTGCTTTTGCTGAGGCAGATGAGGTCATTCTTACAGAGATCTATTCACCACCACCAGAAAAGCCTATTGTGGGTGTCACCAGCGAGCGGCTGGCCCAGCTGATTGAAAAGGAGAGCAACAAACCTGTGCACCTGGTTCGGGATGTGGCAGAGCTAGTTGATTTTGCTGCCCAAATTGCGAAAGCTGGTGATCTGTTCATCACTATGGGAGCAGGCGATATTACAAAGGCCGCTGGCGAGCTGGCTCGCAGACTTGCCGAGGAGCGGACCAGTAAGGTGATCTGAATGGAGAAGGAACCGCAAACTGAAAATAAGGAGCTAAAGCAGCTGGAGGGCTTGGTAGAGCGGCTTGAGAAATCAGTCACTGCCATGGAACGCGGTTATCTAGCGGAATACGTGGAATTTATGAAACGGCCCAAACGCGTCCTCTATTTTAATTTGGCGGCTGGCATCTCCCGGGGGTTTGGCATTGCCATCGGGGCCACAGCCATCGCTGCCCTGTTTCTCTACACCATGGGCAAGCTGGCGGCCTTGAATATCCCCTGGATTGGCAAGTTTATCGCAGAGATCGCCTGGATTGTGCAAAATAATATGCGCTTGCGCTAGGGGGTAGATAATCATCGATAGGGAGCAGTTGCAACAAGAGCTCAGAGAGTGGCAACAGCTAGCTGATAATATCCAAGCGGGCCTTGAGGAATCTCAATCAGATTCTCTCTCGGAACTTTCCACCTACGACAATCATCCAGCAGATATTGGAAACGAAACTTTTGAGCGTTCAAAGGATCTGAGTTTACTGGAGCGAGCTCGCACGCGGATTCAGTCCCTGGGAGATGCCCTTGCTAGATTCGACAATAAAAAATATGGGATTTGTTTGCGTTGCGGCAAGCCTATCCCCGAAGAGAGACTCGCGGCCATCCCTGAGGCAGAGCTATGTGCTGCTTGCCAAAAGGAAGTGGAGTCCGATGCCACATTCCGAAGGCGCCCCATCGAAGAGAAGGTTTTAGCTGTGCCCTTCGCCCGTACCTTTACCGATGAGACAAGCTCCAATGAATTTGATGGTGAGGATGCCTGGCAAGCTGTGGCACGCTACGGTACATCAGAAACTCCCCAGGATGTTCCCGGTAGCGTCACCTATAATGATTTAGTCTCCGATGGGGATGAAGATATTGGTGCAGTTGAGGATGTAGAAGCACTGTCTCCAGCAGAGGAGGATCCGGACTCCAGTCCCCTCTTTGCCGAGCCAAACATAAAAAAACGATCTATTAGAGGTCCGAGAAAAGAACAATAAAAAGCTGCGCCCTGAGTTCAGGGCGTTTTTACGTTGGCGGCCGATCTTCAACTGGTATTGCTATCATTAGAACCAGAGAGTATTCTCGCCGTGTTTCTTAATAATCTTCTACAATGTTGTTTCAGAATTGAAAAATGGGAATCATGGAGGCACATTTTTCACCCTTCTGGCAGAAATAGGAAGGAACAAATGAGATTCTGTCGAATAATAGAATGAGAATATGCAACTGCCGGTAGGAAGGAGGTGACAATTCCGCGCTTTACTGGCAGTGTAAGCATAAGGCCCTGGGAGGAAACATGGACACTCTCCAAAATGGGCAAAATTACACTCGGGGGAAAGCGAGGAAATAAGAATGAAAAAAACAATAGTAGCCTTATTACTAACTTTGGCTCTGGTGGGTGCAGCTGTTGCCGCTCCTGTAGAGCTGAAGGGTTCTTTGGGCACAGAGATTGAATACAGACCTAATGAAGATTTATTTGGTGCAACCTATCTTCAGCTGGATTATCTGGGTCAGCTGAACAAGAATGCAAATGCTATTTTTGGTTTGAGATGGCAGGCAGATCAGGAACCCAGTTTCAATGACTGGTATGAAGGCGTTTTATTGCCTGGTCCTGATTTTTATGCCTATGTAGAAGCCAATGGTGCTCTTTGGGATGGTGCACAGCCTGTGAAGATGACCATGGGCTCACTTAACGTCAACTACTCTCCCTACATCGCCACTTTTGGTTATAACACCAAGTATTTTGGGCATGAGGTTGGTGACGATTCACCTTGGGCGTACTACAACTTCAATGGTGTCTCTTTTGACAACATCAAGCTAGGTACCATCGATACCAGGCTTTTCTATGTTTTCGATAAGGATGTTGATTGGTTGGATTGGGATCCAGGGTCTGATCCGGCTGAGGGCAACACCTTTGGTATCAACTTCAAGGGTGCCTTCGATGATATCGACCTGGACGCTACCTTCGTAAAGAAGGGCGAGCCTGTGGCCTATGACATCACAGCATCCCTCTCTCCTGTGCAGGATTTGGATCTGTCCGGTCACTTCCTCAGCGACGGCGTTGCTGACGAGGGCTGGTACAAGTTCCAGGTTGCCTACAAAGGCATTCCTAACTGGAGACTGGCTGCAACCTATCGTGATTTCTCACCGGAACTGGATCTTCTTTACCGTGACACAACTCCTTCAGTTGTGGATGGCGCTTTTGTAATGCCTAATCCCTACGTCTTAAACCAAGGTCTTGAGGGCTTGATCCTGGGTGCAGCCACCACTTATGCTGGCTATGACTTCGCAGGCGAGTATGATTATGCATTCAAGAGAA
>ENA-UOOE01002905-UOOE01002905.1-fermentation-metagenome-genome-assembly--contig:-NODE-2905-length-11624-cov-3.067422_pt1 | contig 11624 bp, 14 predicted proteins | sample MGYA00245776_ERZ724021 | MGnify/ENA primary metagenome ERZ724021 (study PRJEB28704, sample SAMN03018321) | fermentation metagenome | biome: anthropogenic terrestrial biome; feature: soil; material...
TTGCCCCATACTTTCAAATTAGGCCAAGTTGAGATCAGCCAAGAGGTAGAGGAACTGATTATCAAAGCTGATTTTGAGGCAGAACTCTACTTGTTCCGAGCAGGGGAGGGAGTTGGGGCGAAGCTAAAGTTCATCTATGGTCAGCGAGAGATCAATCCGTTTGCACCCGAAACTGAGGTTACAAAAGACGAGAAAATTCTGCTGCGGGATGCACCAAAGGAGCAGCTGATCCTGCAGCTGCTAGAAAGTTACGATTTTAAGGTTACACCAGGTGGTCTTCACTTGGAAGATGAGGATCAGATCTTTGAATTTCTTAATGATGGCTTGCCACACCTGATGGAGCATGCTACAATCTTTTATTCCGAAGACTTCAAAGGCCTCTTTGTCCGCAGTCGTTCTGCTTTCTCCGGTGGCATCCGTCTCAACGATGATAACTTTTTAGAGTTTAGCTTCAAAGTGGAGGGTGTAGATAGTGGTGAACTAGAGAATGTTTTCGCTGCCTTAGAGGAGAAAAAACGATATTTTCGTCTCCATGATGGCTCTTTTCTCTCTTTGGAGAACTCAGAGCTGGAGCAAGTGGCAGAGTTGGCCTCAAGTTTAGATTTAAGCCCTAAAGATTTAGATAAAGAATATGTGGAATTGCCCAAATACCGGGCCCCGTACTTGGCGCAAAAGTTAGAGGATACGGGACTGTCTGGTTTTCGCCATAACCAGGCTTTCAGGCAGTTGGTGGCTAGCATCCAAGACCCTGCAGATCTGGATCTGGCAGCGCCTGAAAAAATAGCGCCTATCTTGCGAGACTACCAGCACTTCGGCTTCCAATGGCTCAAAACCCTTTCTAGCCTTGAGATGGGGGGGATTTTGGCCGATGACATGGGACTTGGCAAAACCCTTCAGATCATAGCGTTGCTTGCGGCTGAGAAAGAAGAACATGGCCCCGAGCCCTCTTTGGTTGTGGCTCCCAGCTCCCTTGTTTACAATTGGGAGGCAGAGGTAGAAAAGTTCGCACCTAATCTGAAAACCCTTGTGGTCTCAGGTAACAAAGCAGAGAGACGGGAGCAAATTGCCCAAATCTCTGGGGCAGATTTGGTGATCACCTCCTACCCTTTGATCCGCCGGGATGTAGATGATTATCAGAATGTGGCCTTGCGTTTTTGCATTCTCGATGAAGCACAGCAGATTAAAAATGCTGCCTCCCAGGGTGCGAGGGCTGTGAAGAAACTCAATGCTAAGGCCCGCTTTGCCCTTACAGGCACCCCCATGGAGAATTCCCTCTCGGAATTATGGTCTCTCTTTGATTTTGTCCTACCGGGGTATCTTTTCTCCTATGGACGCTTTAAAAAGAAATATGAAAGCCCTATTGTCAAGGATAGAGATGCGAGGGCAAGCCAAGAACTATCGCGGCAAATTCGCCCTTTCATCCTCAGACGGATTAAAAAGGATGTGCTCCAAGAACTGCCTGAAAAAATAGAGCATCAGCTTAAAGCAGAGCTTACAAACGAGCAAAAGAAGATTTACCTGGCTTATTTGCAGCAAATCAAAGGTGAGATTCAAGACGAGATCCAAAGCCGAGGCTTTGCCCAAAGCCAGATTAAAATCCTGGCTGGACTTACCCGACTACGACAGATCTGTTGCCATCCCAGTATCTTTTTGGAGAATTATCAGGGCCAAAGCGGTAAATTTGAGCTTTTAGATGACATTATCACCGAGGCTATCGGTGGCGGTCATCGGATCCTGCTCTTCTCCCAATTTACAAGCATGCTCCAGCTCATTCGCGAGCATCTGGATCAGGAGCAGATCCCTTATCTATATTTAGATGGCTCCACACCAATTCAGGAGCGAGGAGCTATGGTGCGGGACTTCAATGGGGGAGTGGGGGATTTATTTCTGATCTCCTTGAAGGCAGGGGGCACTGGTCTGAACCTCACAGGTGCTGACACTGTGATTCATTTTGATCCGTGGTGGAACCCTGCTGTGGAGGAGCAGGCCACAGACCGGGCCTACCGCATTGGCCAAGATAAGGTTGTACATGTGATGAAGCTTATAACTCGGGGTACAATTGAGGAGAAGATCTTAGCTCTCCAACAGAAGAAAAAGGCATTGATCGATTCTGTGATCCAACCAGGGCAGACCCTGCTCTCCAAGCTCACAGAAGAGGAGCTATGGGAGATGTTCGCGGTTTAATTTTTTTAAGGCCTTGCTTTTTTCCAGAAAAGGGGTTAGAATAGAAGTCGTGGGGAGAACAAAAATGTTGCTAGATAAGAAACAAAAAAATTCTCCGCAAACCCTTGACTGGCAGCCGACTCCGTGTTATAATGATATTTGTCCGTTGGGGAGTCGTCTAGTGGTAGGACGCCAGGTTCTGGCCCTGGTAGCGAGGGTTCGAGTCCTTCCTCCCCAGCCATTGTGGCCCCATCGTCTAGTGGTTTAGGACACCGCCCTCTCACGGCGGCGGCAGGGGTTCGAATCCCCTTGGGGCTACCAACTGAAGATTGAAGAGGAGCTTTCGCAGGAAGGCTCCTCTTTTCTATGCTCAATTTTATTCAACTTGGCAGGAGTCCCTGTTTTTTCCAAGAATATCTTCATTATAATCTTAAGGAAGGGAAGACTTATGAACATAAGAAAGGTAGTGTTCAGTAGCCTGGGATGGGTTCGGCTTTTCAGCTATTATTTTGGCCATTTAGCATCTGCAGGCAGAGGCAGTAGCGTTTCTAGCTTTTTGGATGTTTTGCTTGGGCATAGCCCAAATGAAATTTTTTATTCATTAACAATGCTGGAGGTATTAAGATATGAATGAAGCCTTGAGAAAATTAATTTTGAATGCTATTGCTTTGGCCATGGGTGTGGCAACCTTTGTTTTAAATCTAATGGGCACCTTGGAGGGGAAAACTGCTGTTACCCTTCTGTCTATAGGTTTATCTTCCTTAGCTTTGGCACAATTTAAAGATAAGTAGTTTTTAGAGAATTAGCCTCAGTGAAATACCTGTCACTCCTAATTCAAGAATCAAGGCTTTCTTGGCCTCAAGTCGCTTTCCATGGGAAATAGTTCCATTATGGGTGGGGAAGCGTTTTTTGCCTTTTTTGATTATTCCTCGTATCGCCAAAAGATGCTCCAGATCAGGAAGCAGGCCCCCAGCTGCTCCCCAAAGCACCTTGGGATCTTTCTGGCTCTGCTCATAGAGATGTTTTGTGGTCCACAATCCCGCTGCCAAAGAGATAACCTGGAGCCATGAGCTATCATCATTATGGGGGAGGACATCTAGTACAATGTGGCTTGCCATGCCAAGGCCCAGGGCTACAGTTGGGTTTGGGGAAGCATTTCCCAGACTCGCACCGACTGCCAGGTGCGGGCCTCCACCCATAGCTAGGGCTGGCAGGGGCAACAATAGACAAAGGAATAATAGCCAAAACATTCTCATTTTTTCTCCTCGCTTTCATCCTTTATTTATTATATTCTGCAAAACTTGAAATTTTCCTCTAGCCATGAAGGCTAGCTTAGGAGAGGAGCAAAACCATGGTTATTGCAAAACATGAGTTTCTAAACATCGCCCACAGAGGGGCATCGGGGTATTGTCCGGAAAATACTATGGCCGCTTTCAATCGAGCTGGAGAGCTGGGAATTAAATGGATGGAGTGCGACGTTAGACTAACAGAGGATAATCAGGTTGTTGTGATTCATGATCAGACAGTAGATCGAACCACAGAAGGCTCTGGGGCTGTCTCAGGCTTTAAGCTGCAAGACTTGCAAAAGCTTGATGCAGGCGCTTGGTTTAGTCCCGAGTTTGAAGGGGAGCAAATTCCCACTTTAGTTCAGCTACTGGATGGCTTGGGTTCCCAGTGCCAATTGGTAGTTGAAATAAAGGATGGAATCTACTTTCCGCGCATTATTGAGCTGACAGTTTCCCAAATCCTTGAGCGTGGATTGGAAAGCAGAGTCCAGATCTCAGCCTTCTCGTGGGAGGTGCTAGTAGGGGTAAAAGAATTATGCCCACAGATTAAGACTCAGGCCCTTATAGCATACGGTGAGGAGGGCACTAGAGGGGCTACAGTAGACGGGGGGGAAATTCCCATCTACTCAGACCCCCAAACACTGCTTCGCGATGCATCATCCTATGGGGTGGATGTGGTCTGTCCACCTGCAGCTTGGATTGAGAGGAGCCTCGTCTCCATTTTACACCAAGGGGGATTTTTAGTTAGGGCCTGGGGGGTAAAAGATGATGCTAGTGCGGAAATGCTGCGGCTCATAGAAGCTGGAGCTGATGGGATGACCACCAATTTTCCCGACAGATTAGAGTTGATCTTTGCTTCTTTCCAAAACAGGAGAGGATAAGCAATTGTAGATTCATCTTTTTCTTAAGAATATGGAGATTGTCAAGAGGAAAAAAATGCTTTTTGAAAAAGGATTTTCAGCAAGTGGTGTAGAATACAATACCTCGATCCCTTTTGGATAAAGTTCCAGCTTTGCTGGAAAAGCTAGCAAGAGAATAATTTTTGGAGGCTGACAGGTGGCAGAAAAAGTAAAGATCATGGATGAGACAGGCATTAGGCGGGCCCTGGTGCGCATCGCCCATGAGATCCTCGAACAAAATCGAGGCGTAGAGGGCTTGGTGATTGTGGGGATCCACAGACGGGGCGTGCCTTTGGCAAAGAGGTTAGCCGAGGCTATTTCCCAGATCGAGGGGGTTGAGGTGCCTGTGGGGACCTTGGATATCAACCTCTATCGTGACGATCTCTCTACCATAGGCTATCATCCCATTGTTCGGAAAACGGAAATTCCTGTAGATGTATCAGAGCGGACTGTGGTTTTGGTGGACGATGTTCTCTACACTGGCCGCACAGTGCGGGCAGCCTTGGATGCATTAATGGATTTGGGTAGACCAAAAGCTATCCAGCTGGCAGTGCTAGTGGATAGAGGTCATAGAGAACTCCCCATTAGAGCTGACTACGTAGGCAAAAACCTGCCCACAGCCAAACGGGAGATCATCTCCGTTAAGATTGCGGAGATCGACGGCAAAGAAGAAGTAGTTATCAATGAGGGGTAAAAGCGAAAGGGCATAGCACCTTTCGTTTTTTTTGAGAGGAGGACCGGCTTGTGGCTGAATGGAACCGTAAGGATCTTTTGGGAATTGAGGAATTGAGTGCCGCTGAAATTGAAACCATCCTCGATCTGGCCAGCTCCTGCAAACAAATTTATAGCAGGCAAATTAAAAAGTTACCTACCCTGAGAGGAAAAACTGTGATCTTACTCTTTTTTGAGCCCAGCACCAGAACTCGTACATCCTTTGAGATTGCAAGCAAGTGGATGAGTGCAGACCTAATTAATATCTCAGTGGCCCAAAGTAGTGTGGTGAAAGGGGAAAGCCTCTACGATACAGCCCACACTATCGAGGCCATGGGCCCAGATCTGGTAGTGGTTAGGCACAGAGCAGCTGGCGTGCCCCAGGCCCTAGCTCAGCGTTTAGGCTGCAGCGTGATTAATGCCGGCGATGGTGCCCACGAACATCCCACCCAGGCTTTGCTAGATCTATATACAATTCAAGAGCGCCTGGGCAGGATCAGGGGACTGAATGTGCTATTGGTAGGAGATATCCTCCACAGCCGCGTAGCCCGCTCCCAGATCTATGGCCTGCAAAAAATGGGAGCTTCTGTCACGGTGCTAGGGCCAAGCACCCTCTTACCTAAAGGAATCGAATCCTTTGGCGTTAAGATCGGCAAGTCTTTAGATGAGGAACTTCCCAAAGCTGACGTGGTAAGTCTTTTGCGAATCCAAAAGGAGCGGCAGCAAAGCGGTCTTTTCCCCAGCTTAGATGAGTATGCACTTCTTTACGGTATTGGCGAGGAGCGTCTTGGCCTCATCCGGGATGATGCCCTGATTATCCATCCTGGTCCCACAAACTTAGGAGTTGAGATTAGCCTTGCTGCTACAGAGGACAAGCGTTCTGCCATTAACCAGCAAGTTACAAACGGTGTGGCTGTGAGAATGGCAGCCCTATACTTAATTTTAGGGGGAGGAGGTCTTGAGCGCCATGAGATTGCTTTATAAAGGCGGTAAAATTATCGATCCCGAATTCCGAGGAGAGGCAGATCTTCTAGTAGAGAACGGGAAGATCGTCCGCTTGGGGAAAGCAGACGCAACTTGGGAAGCTGAAGTAATTCGAGAGATTTCGGGTATGCTAATCTTCCCAGGTCTTGTGGACCTCCATACCCATCTGCGAGAGCCCGGTAGCGAACACAGGGAGACCATCGCCACTGGCATAGCTGCGGCAGCCCGGGGTGGCTACACCACAATCTTTGCTATGCCCAATACTAATCCTGCTGTGGACAACCCTCAGATCGTAGAGTTCATTCGTAGCAAAGCCCGCTCAGTTGACAGTATCACTGTGGAACCAATAGCGGCTATCACCCGAGATCGAAAGGGCGAGGAGCTAGCTCCCATAGGCGAACTGGCCCAGGCTGGGGTGCGGATTTTATCCGATGATGGTTCATCTGTAGCAAATCCCAGGCTCATGCGCCAGGCTATGCAGTATGCCGCAATGTTCGATTTAATAATTAGCGATCATTGCGAGGATCCCTATCTTGCCAAGGGTGGAGCCATGAACGAGGGCGTCACCTCAACCAAACTAGGGCTGCCGCCCCTGCCAGCCTTGGCAGAGGAGGTAATAGTGGCTCGGGATCTAATGTTGGCCCAGGAGACGGGTGCCAGACTCCACCTGGCCCACATTAGCACCAAGATCAGTGTTGAGCTTTTGCGCCAGGCAAAAGAAAAAGGCGCTAGGGTGACAGCCGAGGTAACACCTCACCATCTTCTTCTAACCGAGGAGGCAGTTCGGGGCTACAATACCAACTTGAAAGTAAATCCTCCCTTGAGGACCGAGGAGGATCGGCAAGCTTTAATTGCAGCCCTAGCAGATGGCACCATCGATGCTATCGCCACAGATCACGCACCTTGGGCCCGCCATGAAAAGGAAGTGGAATTCGACGTTGCACCCTTTGGCATGGTGGGGCTAGAGACTGCCTTAGCTGCGATTTGGACGAAGCTTGTGATGCCAGGCGAGCTTTCTGCTCAAAGAGCAATCGAGGCCCTCTCAACCAGACCTTGCCAGATCGTAGGCACCCAGGGCGGTAGGATACTGGAAGGTGCGAGAGCGGATTTTGTGATTTTCAACCCAGATCAGATTTGGGAGGTAGACCCAAATAATTTTGCTTCCAAAGGCAAAAATACGCCTTTTGCCGGCTGGAAGCTCCAAGGCCGGGTTATAGAGACGGTAGCTCGGGGTAAGGTAGTATATAGATGGGAGAAGTAAAGATGCCAGAGATCGGAGAAATAATTGAAAACAAACCTATAGGTGGCGATTATCATCGTCTAGTTGTAAGAAGCAAAGCTTTAATGGATTCTAGCCCAGGTCAATTTGCTCATCTCCTTGTGCAGTCGCCAAAGGGTCCTAATACTTGGGATCCACTGCTTCGGAGGCCCTTGAGCATCTATGATGTTGATGGAGAGCGTGCTTCTTTCCTCTATAAAACAGTAGGCAGAGGCACGAAACTATTAGCAAACCGTCTTCCTGGTGAGACCATAGATCTCTTAGGTCCCCTAGGACGTGGTTTTAAGATCACTTCAGCTCCGGCGCTGCTTATCGGCGGCGGCGTTGGTGCGGCTCCCATGCTTTTTTTGGCCAGAAAACTCCACGAACAAGGCCGAGATTTTGTGGTGCTCTTGGGGGCTAAAACTGGAGAGGAGCTTGCTTTTGCAGGGGATTTTGGCAAATTTAGCTCCCATCTTTACCTAGTTACAGATGACGGTTCCCTAGGTAGTTGCGGCCTTGTGACCGATAGCGTGCCAGAGCTTGTAGCCCAATTTAAAATCCCTCCTAAACTCTATGCCTGCGGGCCCATCCCCATGCTCTCGTGTTTGGCAGGCCTGGCAGCACAACATAACTTTACTTTGGATGTATCGTTGGAAGCGAAAATGGCCTGTGGAGTTGGTGCATGCCTCGCTTGCACCTGCTTTTTGAAAGATGGCAGTACAGCTAGGGTCTGCGCAGATGGCCCTGTTTTTCCCTATGAAGCTATAGAGTGGGGGCGGAGGGATGGCTGATTTAAAAGTAAAGCTGGGGAGCTTGGCGCTTGCAAACCCCATCACAGTTGCCTCAGGTACCTTTGGCTTTGGCCGAGAATATGCAAAGTTCTATCCCCTCAGTGAACTGGGAGCTGTGATTACCACTGCGGTCACATTGGAAAAAAGAATGGGTAACCCCCCACCGCGTCTTGTTGAGACTGCCTCTGGCATTCTTAACTCCATCGGCCTGGAAAATCCAGGGGTGGATTATTTTCTGCAGGAAGAACTGCCCCATCTTAAAGACAGCGGTGCTAAGGTGATCGTAAACATCGCAGGCCGCACATTGGAAGAATATGCTCAAGTTGCAGCGAAGCTAGCGACAGCCCCAGGCATCGCAGCCCTTGAGGTTAACATCTCCTGCCCTAACGTGCGGGAGGGCGGTATTGCCTTTGGCACAGACCCACAAATGGCGCAGAAGGTAACTCGCGCTGTGAGGGACCAGTGGGATGGCCCCCTCATCGTGAAGCTATCGCCCAATGTAGCGGAGATCGCACTTTTGGCCCAGGCAGTTGTGGAGGCAGGTGCAGATATTATCTCTCTCATCAATACCCTCACTGGCATGGCTATCGATCCCTATACTTGGCAGCCCAAACTTGCCAATGTGGTAGGGGGGCTCTCTGGCCCTGCAATTAAGCCTGTTGCGCTGCGCATGGTCTGGCAGGTGGCTCAGGCAGTCTCTGTGCCCATCATTGGTATGGGCGGAATCATGACTGTTGAGGATGTAGTGGAATTTTTGCTTGCCGGTGCTAGCTGCGTGGCAATTGGCACTGGGAATTTTTGGCAGCCCACTTTGGCCCGGGATCTGGTGGCAGCATTAGATGCCTATCTTGACTCTCGAGATCTTGCAAATGTCCAGATGCTCATCGGTCAGGTGGGGAAAGGAGGAGCACCATGGCACAGCTGTGTGTAGCCCTGGATTTTGATAATACAAGCCAGGCAATAGACTGCGTGAAATTGTTAGTAGATGAGGTTAAATGGTTTAAGGTGGGGATGGAGCTTTATAACCTAGCGGGCCCCTCTATCATCTCCCAAATCAAAGAGCTAGGTGCCCAGATCTTCTTAGATCTTAAGCTTCACGATATCCCCAAGACCGTAGAGCGCACAGCCTCTGTGCTGGCAAAGTTGGGGGTGGGTATGTTCAATGTCCACGCATCTGGAGGCAGCGCCATGCTGAAAGCTGCGCGAGAAGGTGCTCTGGTAGGTGCGGATAGCTCGGGCTTGCCCGAGCCCCTTCTGGTAGGGGTTACAGTCCTGACAAGCCTCGATCAGGCGGCTCTTCTTGAGCTGGGCATCAGTGACACTCCCCAGACCCAGGTTCTGCGTCTGGCTAGGCTTTGCAAAGAGCAGAATCTCCATGGGGTTGTTTGCTCTCCACTGGAGGCAGAGCTCCTACGAGGGGAACTAGGGAAAAATTTTGTGCTAGTGACGCCAGGCATTCGTCCCTCCCAAAGCAGCGTCGGGGATCAAAAACGGATTGCCACACCCAAAAGGGCAGTTCGTTGGGGTGCTGATTATCTTGTGGTGGGCAGGCCCATTACCAAGGCCACAGATCCTAAAGGGGCTGCCCACAGTATTTTACTAGAAATGGGGGAGCAGGCATGAGACGAGAAGAAATCTTAAAAATATTTCAGGACTCTGGTGCTTATTTAGAAGGACACTTTCTCCTAACATCTGGCAGGCACAGTGGCCATTATGTGGAGAAATTTCAGGTGTTGCAATATCCTGATCTCACAGAAAAATTGTGCCAGGAACTAGCAGAGCGCTTCCAAAATCAGAACATCCAAACTGTGATTGGCCCCGCTACAGGCGGGATCATCCTCTCGCAGCTTGTGGCAAAGCAGTTAGGTGCCAGGGCTCTTTTCACAGAGCGGGAAAATGGGAAAATGGCCCTACGCCGTGGCTTTCAGGTGGAGCCAGGGGAGCGGGTGTTGGTGGTGGAGGATATTGTCACCACAGGGGGTTCTGTTATGGAGGTGCTAACGCTTCTAGAGAAGCTGGAAGCGAATGTTTTGGGAGTGGGGCTCCTTGTGGATCGCAGCGGTGGCAAGGCTGATTTCGGCTTGCCTACAGAAGCCCTTTTGGATCTTTCCATCCCCACATATCAGCCAGAGGAATGTCCACTTTGCCAAGCGGGCGTTCCCCTCACCCAGCGTGGGAGCCGTAAGCTGGGGGTGACAAAGTGAAAGTTGCAATTGTTATGGGCAGCAAATCAGATCTCCAGACTATGCAAAAAGCCTCAGCTGTCCTCTGTGAGTTTGGAATCCAGTATGAAATGCATATTCTCTCTGCCCACCGCACGCCACAGGAGGCAGCTGATTTTGCCCAAGGGGCAAAAGAGCGTGGCTTTGGCGCTATCATTGCAGGTGCAGGCCTAGCTGCCCATCTGCCAGGGGTGCTGGCCAGCTGGACGGAGCTACCTGTAATTGGCGTTCCCCTTTCAAGCCAGGCCCTGGGAGGCTTAGATGCCCTCTATGCTATTGTGCAGATGCCCCCTGGGATCCCTGTGGCTACAGTGGGGATTGATAATGCGAAAAATGCAGCTCTGCTAGCAGTGCAGATCTTAGCCCTCTCCGATCCAAAGTTAGCCGAGAGGCTAGCTCTATTTAGATCGCAGCAGGCAGAAACTGTTCTGGAGCATGATCGTCAGCTGCAAGATGCTTAAGTTTGCCTTAGCTACCGTGGCTATGCTCCTTGTGGGCAGAGCAGCTCTTGAGCCCACCCAGCTTGCTATCAGCAGGTTTTCCCGGCCCCAGGGGCCGTCTCTTACAATTGCCATTTATTCCGATTTGCACCTGGCAAAAGGCAGAGCGCCTCTGGCCAAACTCGCAGATGCCCTAGCCCAAAGTAGTCCTGATTTTATTGTTGCCCTTGGCGATTTTAGCGAAGAGCCTTTAACCGAAAAGGAGCTAAGCTACCTCAAACACCTCGCTTCCATTGCGCCAACCTACGGTGTTTTAGGAAATAACGACCTTGATCCCCGGCTGCAACAGCAGCTGGCAGACTCTTCGATCACAATCCTGAAGAATCAGGGGGTGAGGCTCCAGACAGAGCAAGGCGCGATTTTCCTCTATGGGGTGGAGGATCTGCGAGGAGGCAAACCAAGTTTGGCAGGAATTGGTGAGGCAGGGGAGGATTTTGTCATTCTCCTCTCTCATTCCCCTGAGATTGTGCGGAAGCTCCAGGGGGAGCGGGTAGATCTGATCTTAGCAGGCCACACTCACGGTGGCCAGATTTGTCTGCCAGGGGGTTATGCTCTCCTTACCCATAGTAAATTGGGCCGTAAATACAGCTGGGGTATCTTTCCCTGGGACGATAGTACACTTTTAATCACTCGGGGTGTGGGTACCAGCACCTTGCCAGTGCGTCTTTTTTGCCTGCCTGAGCTGGTGATCTTGCAACTAGGAGCGAGGTAGTTTGCATAAATTAGGACCAACTCATAAATTTTCTTGAAAAAGGTCACTTGAAAAAGTAAATGCACATTTGTATGAGTAAATGCACCCCAAATTTG
>ENA-UOOE01002908-UOOE01002908.1-fermentation-metagenome-genome-assembly--contig:-NODE-2908-length-11606-cov-3.883733_pt1 | contig 11606 bp, 11 predicted proteins | sample MGYA00245776_ERZ724021 | MGnify/ENA primary metagenome ERZ724021 (study PRJEB28704, sample SAMN03018321) | fermentation metagenome | biome: anthropogenic terrestrial biome; feature: soil; material...
TATACAAAAAGAACGTAGGTAGATTTGTATTTACACAAATCTACCTACGTTCTCGTCTTAAGATTTAAGACGAATTTTTTATTTATTCAATATCAGATTCTTTATCATGTTCTTTAAGACTAAGTTCTAAATACTCTGCTCCAAATTCATGCATCATTTCAAGTATGGGGATGACCTTTTTACCAAGTTCGGTTAATCCGTATTCTACCTTTGGTGGAACAACGGGGTAAACGTGCCTAAAAATAAGCTTATCTTCTTCCAAACTTCTTAGCTGTTGAGTAAGCATTTTCTGTGTTACATCCGGCAATCTTTTCTTTATATCATTAAATCTCAATACTTTATTGCTTAAATACCATAGTATCAAGATTTTTCTTTTACCTGACAAGAGCTTTTGAACCAGAGCCATTGGACAAACATCATACTTTTCACATTTTTCACTCATATAACAATCTTCGTGTCTTTTTTTATCAATTGCCATATTATCACCTCATTATTTTAAGTACCTTTTTTGATACTATGATACAATTAAGTGCCTACTTGCTAATAAGCTATGTATGTATTACCATTATGTCATAATACATATTAAAAATCAACTAAATTTAAAGCAAAAGGGGATAGGAAAATGAGTAAAGTATTGTATATCAAAGCAAATGCAAAGGAAGAAGGAGAATCAAGAACCTTCAAAATATCAGACAGTTTTATAGAAGAATATAAAAGACTTAACCCAGATGATGAAATTATTACATTAGATTTATACAAAGAAGGAGTAGCAGCTCTTCCATTTGGACAACTTAATGAATTACATGTCCCTGCACCAGGTACTGGTAAAGACCATCCAATATTAAAATATGCATATCAGTTTTTAGAGGCTGATAAGTACGTAATTGCAGAACCACTATGGAACTTAGGCATCCCAGCTATACTTAAAGCGTATATTGATTATATTACTGTTACTGGAATCACATTTAAGTATACTGCAACAGGTGCTGTAGGCTTATGCACAGGTAAAAAAGCAATTAATATTACCGCAAGAGGAGGAATTTATAATACTGAACCTTTTGCATCCTTTGAAATGGGTGACAGATATTTAAGAACAATATTTGCTTTCTTAGGAATAACTGATTTTACAACCATATCAGCAGATGGTCTAGATATCATTGGAAATGATATCAATGCTATTGTTGAGAAAGCTATAATGGAAGCTAAAGAAAAAGCAAATAGCTTTTAAATAAGTCTATTTTCTATAATCATAATAACCTCTACATAAAAAATAGTGAATACAATTTTTAGTCAAAGGAATAAAAGATTGCACTCACTATTTTTTTACCCGAAATTATTTAATTGGTTCCATTGGTTGAGAATTTTTAACTACAACTATATATTGATAATAGTCTGTGGTTACACCTTTAGTTAGAATTCCACCAGGTGATAGTAATTCCCAAATCAGGCCCTTATCAAAAGGAGAATTCCATCCATTTAATTTAAATAAAGTAGTATTTGTTTCTAAATAACTTTTGAATATATTATCTTCTTTTAATGTAGTAATTGTATGAATTGTTTGAGCGTTTAGAGGGTTGAAAATTTTACAACTATTATATACATAGATAATAGATATAACTTTTCCTTTAACAGGTGAATTTTTATTATTCATTAATGAAGCTAATGAATAAGTATCATCATACATATTATGTTGGTTGATATGTGCATTACCAAACTGTCCATAAAATTTACCCTTAGGTAAATTATTATAAATGTTTATAAAATTTTCATACATTTGCATGTCTCTTATTTTATTAAAATTTGTCATATCATTATAAGCTTTAAAGCTAGTACATAAATTATCATTTATTAAATTGAAGTCAAAAAATTTTTCCCCTAAATACTCTTTATAAATATCATAATTTTCATTAATATCTTTTTTTAAATCTAATGAAAAATCCTTTGCAAATTTCGCAGTAACACCATTATTTTCATAGACGTCCTGTAATTTCTTTATCAATGGTCTTATTTTTTTTGGCGATTCATTTTTAGGCATTAAAGAATACATACAATGAATTGCTATATTTTCTTGATGTTCTATATCAATTCCTATTACTTTTATTTTCTTGTCATTTGGCAAGGCCTTGTTAAATTCGTATACTTTTATCCATTTGTTATAGGTTTCCTTAGTACATCCAGGAGTGTCTTTTAATTCTTCGAACAATTCTTTTAATATATTTTCATCTCCTGTATCTAAATATTTATTTAAAAAATATGCATCACTATAAGATAATTCGGATAAATAGTATTTTATATTTGCTTTTTCTTTTAAGTATTTAAGAAAACTCAATTCTAGTTCTGTATTCATAGTTGTTCCATGAATCTCACCGGTTAAAAACATTTCATTTTTTTTCAAATCTTTATCTAGTAATTTAAAAGAAGAAAAATCATCATTGCCATCTAATACCAGCTTTGAATAATTTCTACTTAAATATTTATCTATGTGTTGTTCAGTTGATTCTTCAAAATTGCATGATGTAAATATAATAATAATGAAAAGGTTTATTATAATAATTTTATTCAATAATTTAACATTTATTTTAGACATGTTAAGCTCCCTTCTAATATTTAAATAAATTGCATATATTTAGTATAATACAATAAAATCAATTGAATGTAAATATTGGAAACAAGTTAAATATATATTATTGACCCCAAAAGAGGAAAGGCCACCAGCAATACTATGTTGGTAGGCCTTTATTCATACGTAATATCAGCGTTAGACAATATACTATAGATGTTTCCAGGCGCTTCTAGACATTCAGAAACAGAAGCCATAATATTTTCTTCTTCTTTACTTAATGTATGAGGCTTGGATTTTAAAATATCCTTTATAAAAATCATTGACATATTATGAAAAAAAGATTAATATTAATACATGAACATATATTCATATATTAATATAACGGAGGAGAGGGTTATGGAATCAGTAAATAAATTAGAGCTTGTATTAGAAGGGTTAGATTGTGCTAATTGTGCTTCCAAGATAGAAAATGGCATAAATGAATTAGAAGAAGTGGACAATGCTTCTATGAATTTTGTTAGTAAAGTTTTAACTATCAATTTAAAAGAAGATAAAGATAAGGGAAAAGTTTTATTACAAACTAAAAACATTGTAAATAAATTTGAACCAAATGTAAAAGTTTTGGAAAAGAATAGAAGCAATAATATAGAAAATGAAGATAACTCTGAAGGCTTTGAAAATAAAAGAAAGATAATAAGAATTATTGCTGGTTCAATTGCTGTTATTACAGCTGGATTTTTAAAGAATAATCCACAACTGCAGCTTTCAATATATCTTCTAAGTTATATTTTAATAGGTGGAGATGTTATATTAAGAGCCCTGAAAAACATAGGAAAAGGTGAAATTTTTGATGAAAATTTTCTTATGGTCATAGCAACTATTGGAGCTTTTGCTATTAAACAATATCCAGAGGCAGTATCAGTTATGCTTTTTTATCAAATAGGAGAGTTATTTCAGGATTATGCAGTAAATCGTTCAAGAAAATCCATATCATCTTTAATGGATATTAAACCTGAATTTGCAAATGTTCAGAGGGAAAATCATATAGTAAAATTATCACCAGAAGATGTAGTGGTAGGAGATATAATAATAGTAAAACCAGGTGAAAGAGTACCTCTTGATGGAAAAGTTATAAAAGGGGAAACTTTTGTAGATACTTCCGCTTTAACAGGGGAATCAGTACAGAGAAAGTTAAAAGAGGGTAGTGAAATACTATCAGGTTTTATAAATAACACATCTTTAATTAATGTAGAAGTAACTAAAAGTTATGAACAATCAACAGTAACTAAAATATTAGATTTAGTTGAAAATGCTAGCAGCAGGAAAGCACCCACAGAGAACTTTATAACAAAGTTTGCAAAGTATTATACACCTGTAGTGGTATTTGCAGCAGTAGCTTTGGCAATTATACCACCACTTGTAATAGAAGGGGCTGTTTTTTCAGATTGGCTTTATAGAGCTTTGATATTCTTGGTAATATCTTGTCCTTGTGCCCTGGTTATATCTGTACCTTTAGGATTCTTTGGGGGGATAGGTGCAGCCTCTAAAAAAGGTATATTAGTTAAAGGAGGAAACTATCTGGAAGCTTTAAATAGTGTGGATACAGTTGTATTCGACAAAACAGGCACTTTAACTAAAGGAGTCTTTAATGTCACTGAAATAGTATCCATGGAGGGTGTCAATAAAGATGAATTATTAGAAATAGCAGCTCTAGGTGAAAGTTTTTCTAATCATCCAATTGCACTATCAATTCTTCAGTATTATGGAAAAGCTGTAGAGAAAGATGCTATAAAGAATTATGAAGAAATTTCAGGCTATGGTATTAGAGCCACGGTTAAAGATAGACAACTACTCTTGGGAAATAAGAAGCTCATGGGAAAAGAAAATATAAAGTATAGAGAAATAGACAGCTATGGCACAGTAGTACATGTAGCAGTAGATAATGAATACTGGGGATATTTAATTATTTCTGATGAAATCAAAGAAGATTCAAAGGAAGCTATAGAAGAATTAAAGAAAATTGGAGTAAATAAAGTAGTAATGCTTACTGGGGACAGTAAATTTGTAGCAGATAAGGTAGGAAAGGAACTTCAGATAGATGAAATATATTCAGAATTGCTTCCTGTGGATAAGGTAAATAAATTTGAAGAACTATACAAAAACAAAATAGGAAATTTACTATTTGTAGGGGATGGCATAAATGATGCACCAGTTTTAGGAAGAGCAGATATTGGTGTTGCAATGGGGGGACTGGGTTCTGATGCAGCCATTGAAGCTTCTGATGTGGTAATTATGACAGATGAACCTTCAAAAATTGTAACAGCAATTAGTGTAGCTAAAAGAACTAGAAAAATTGTTATGGAAAATATAATATTTGCTTTAGGGGTTAAGTTTTTAGTCCTTATATTAGGCGCTTTAGGAATGGCTAATATGTGGGAAGCAGTATTTGCTGATGTAGGAGTATCGCTAATTGCTGTAGTCAATTCTATGAGAACACTTAAAGAATAGATAATAGATAATAAATAATAAATAATAGGTAATAGATATTGAGGAAATTCCTTTAGGGGAATTTCTTTTAATTTATAAAATGATTTTTACAGAAAAAAATCATTTCAATATTTATTATTTATACTTTATTATTTTGTTATTTGCTTTTGAATGAGGGCTTTGTAATTTTTTTGTAATGAATATTTTGGGCTGGAATGATAAAATATAATTTGAGACTTTAAATTTTTGCATTGAAGGCGGGGAGAATTTATATGAATAAAATATTGATTGTGGAAGATGAAATGAGCATTAGGAGCTTTTTAAAAATAAATTTTGAAAGAAATAATTTTATTGTTATAGAAGCAGAATCAGGGGAAGAGGGAATAAGAAAAGCTAAACTGGAAAAACCTGAAATAGCCATATTAGATGTTATGCTGCCGGGTATAGATGGATTTAAAGTTTGTGAAGTATTAAGAGGGGAATTCCAATCCATGGGTATAATAATGCTTACTGCTAGATCACAGGACATGGATAAGATAATGGGATTAGAGTTTGGTGCGGATGATTATGTAGTAAAGCCTTTTAATCCATCAGAATTAATACTTAGAGTAAAGGCTCTTCTTCGTAGGATGGAACCTTTAGAAAATGAAAAAGACAATAGTATACATAGTGGACCCTTTAAAATTGATACATACTCGCAAAAAGTGTACAAAGATAATGAAGAGATTGATGTAACCCCAAGGGAATATTTACTGATGAAGATATTTGTTGAAAATGAAGATAAGGCTTTTAGCAGAGATGAACTCTTAGATCTTGTATGGGGATATAATTTTGTAGGGGATTCTAAAATAGTAGATGTAAATATTCGTAGGTTAAGGGCAAAAATAGAGAATGACCCATCTAATCCAACTTATATAGAAACTATATGGGGAAAAGGATATAGATGGAGAAAGTCTTAATTTTTAGATGGGAGCAGTCATGAAAAGTATAAAGAAAAGATTATCAAAAAATTTTATGCTCATTATAGTAATCAGTGTAATGGCTTTTGAATTTATATTAATAAATTTTATTACAAAGTATTATTATAGCAATATTGAAGAAGTATTAACAAATCAAATAATGATTTCAGCAGATTTTTATTCTAGATACTTTTCTAACAATTCCTTAGAAGAAAATGTAATGGACAGTGTAGATGTGTTTTGGAAACAAACTCAGGCTCAAGTACAAATAATCAATAAGGATGGGAAAGTATTAATGGATTCCATTGGTATAAAGCCTAAAGGCAATATTGAAACAAGCGATGTTAAAAAAGCCTTAAAGGGACAAAAGGGAAAATGGATTGGCAACGTAGACTATGATGATGCAAAGGTCATTGCTATAGCATATCCATTAAAAAGTAATGGGAAAATTGTAGGAGCATTAAGGTACATAAGTTCATTAAAGAAAATAGACAGAGCTATTTATAGGGTTGCATTAATGTTTTTAAGTATAGGAATTATTGTAATAGCAGTGGTAGGTGTATTTAGTACTTTTCTTGCAAAGAGCATAATAGAACCTATAGAAAAATTAACTAAAACAGCAGAAAAAATGGCTAATGGAGATCTATTAGTTAGAAATAATGAAAAATTTGATGATGAAATAGATAAGCTTTCAGATGCATTAAATTATATGGCAGAGGAAATATTAAAAAAAGATCAGCTGAAAAATGAGTTTATATCTTCAGTATCTCATGAACTTAGAACCCCTCTTACTGCCATTAAAGGCTGGGCTATTACCTTAAATACTGAAGAGTTGCCGGAGGAGGCTTTAATTAGAGATGGACTTAAGATAATAGAAAATGAAAGTGAAAGACTTTCTTCTATGGTAGAGGAACTATTAGATTTTTCTAAGCTAATTTCAGGAAAGGTTACAATAAAAAAAGAAAAAGCAAATTTATATGATGTTGTAGCATATGTAGAAAAATATTTAGGACCTCGTGCAGCAAGAGAAAAAATAAATTTCATTGTGGATTACGATTGTAATATACCTGAACTATACATAGATAGTAATAGAATGAAACAGGTCTTTATAAATATTTTGGATAATGCTTTTAAGTTTGTTAAAGATGAAGGCGAAAGAAAAGTTATATTAAAAGCTAGATTGGAAAAAGATTATATAGTTATTACAATTGAGGATAATGGAATTGGGATTAGTAAGGAAGAACTGCCTAAGATTAAGGAAAAGTTTTATAAAGGTAAAAGCAGTAAATCACAAAATGGTATAGGGTTATCAATATGTGATGAAATAATAAAAATGCATAATGGCACTCTTTATATAGAAAGTGAAGTCAATGTGGGTACAACTGTTTATATTAAATTGCCTAATGTATAGAAATTAATAGGAGATAAAATATGAAAAAAACAAGAATAAAATTTATTGTATTTTTTTTCATTGTGATTATAATCCCTATAATACTTTTTCAAGGATGTTCAATGAAAGGTTTTGGTATAAGAGACAAGATAGTAGCACCTAAAAATAAACTAATACCTATAACAGGAGAATGGCAAGTAGAGAAGTATAAAATACTCAACTCCAGTGAAAAAAAATATCAAGAGCCACAGGTTAAACCAGGCAGTATAGTAGGACAAAAGGCTGCTTTTGATACTGAATATGCAGTGTTTGGACAAGAAACTTGTGAAAATCCACAATATAAAATAAAGGAAGTAGATGCTAAAAATTATTTTTTTTATACTTATAAAGTAAATTCTAAAGATTTTGATGTAACTACAAAGAACCTAGAGGTAATCTCTATTACCTCAGATGGAAGGTTATTCTATGATTTAATAAAGTTAAGCGACAAGGAAATATTGGTATACTCTGATGATGCATTTTATTATTTAAAAAAAATTTCAGAGGAAAGCGAGAATATATTAAATAAAGATAATGTAAAAAAACTAGAAGACAATAAAAAAAAGGATCTTTCTAAAAATAAAGGAACTTTAAGATCTGGAGTTTTAATTGGCTTAAGATCACCAATACCTTTAGAGTACAATGGTGTCACTGGGGAAGCCTATGAAAACAAGTCCATATTTTATAGAACATTATGGATTTCCACAAAAAATAGGGAACCCAATTCAATAATAGAGACACCTAATCTATTTTTCCCTAGGATAAGTGGATTTTGGTGGGCAGGAATAAACAGGACAAATAACAATCCAAAATATCCAAAGGATAGTCTATTTGCTTATCCTGCAGGAAACAGTAAAGAAAATACTAAGCTAAATGAAAATAATTATTCAAAGGATGATGTATTGAGGAGGATATTGTTTATTGGAAATGATTATGTAGCTACAGAATATAAAAAAGCTTCAAGTTTTTCCGATGATGAAGGGAAAAGTATTCTGCAGGTATTACCTATAGATAATGTAGGAGATATGAAGGGAATAAAGATTTCAGATGTAGCTGGAGAACGTGGAAGGGCTGCTTTAAAAAATTCTGCTGAGGCTTTTTTAGCTTCTCAAGACAAAGATATTGCTAAAAGATTAGAAAAATCACCTAGGGAAGAAAGTTTTACTTTGATTAGAAGAAACGGGCACTGGATTATGAGTGGAAGATTAAATAGTAATAGTGCGGAAGATGTTGCTTATGGAGATTTTAATATCAATATTGTACCTCCAACTAAATTACTAAATTATGATGATTTTCATATTTCTTGGAATGATATCAAGGGAACAGTACCAGATGCTGTGGATGCTTATACTTCACCTAATAAAGATATTGCCATAATTGTCAGCAAAAATTTCATATATGTATATAGCATAGAAAATGGCCAATTATCAAATAAGCAGCTAGAGAAGATACCAATACATGAAGGTGAAAGCGTAGTAATGGCAGAATGGGCTACGGGAGATTATGTGGAAAGATGGGAAAAGGCATTAAAAAGCAATAAAGTTTTACGTTAGACTGAAAAAATTACAATGTGGTTTTTAAATAATAAATAATAGATAATAAAGAACAAATAAGGACAATTTTCTCCGCTAACATTACGAAAAGTTTTTAATTTAAACTTTTCTGTAATGCTAACGGAAGAAAAGTATCCATAACTGCCAATTGTCATCTATCAACTAATAAAAGTGCTCTGTACTTTTACTCAGTAGCGTAATTATCAAAGTAGCCTTGTACTAAAACAATAGGAGTTCCTTTATCTCCACTGCCACTGGTTAAATCACAAAGACTGCCTAAAAGATCAGTTAATTGTCTTGGAGTGGTTCCTTGAGTTTCCATAGTACCTACTAAATTTGAAGACTTGTTTTTGATTTTTTTCCTCATGGCTTCTATAGCTTTTTCACCATTTAAATCCTTTAAATCATTGTCAGCTAAATATTTAAGCTTAAGTTCATTTGGTGTTCCATGCAATCCTGAAGTAAAACCTGGGGAAACCACTGGGTCTGCAAGTTCCCAAATTTTGCCTACAGGATCTTTAAATGCCCCATCTCCGTAAATCATAACTTCTACGTTTTTTCCTGTTAAGGCTTTTAATTTTCTCTGTATTTCATCAACTACAGGCTGACAATCCCTTGGGAAAAGTTTTACTTTTTCTTCAGTGGATTTGTTAGAGCCTAATAAGCCATAATTAGGATTATAGCCGCTTCCATCTATAGAAACTGTGCAGATATCATCTAAACCATATACTACTTCAGCACCAGCATTTTTTAATAACCTTTTAGTCCTCTGTCTAGTATGAATATCAGCGACCAATACTTCCTTTGTATATTTAAGTATAACTCTAGGATCATTAGCAAGATAAACTGATATATTATCATTTACTCCTAAAGACTTGTACATTTTTATATAATCAATGCCTGTAAATTTATGTTTTACTTCTTCTCCAAAAAGTCTTCTGTAATCTGATTCTGTTAATACATCTTTATAGGGATCTATATTAAGTTCATCCATTTTATCTATGTCCATAAGGTGATTTCCAACTTCATCAGCAGGATAACTTAATAAAAGATGTATTTTTCTGCCGCTTTTTGCAATAGCTTTTAATATGATGGAAAACCTATTTCTACTTAATATAGGGAATACTAATCCAATATCCCCTTTAAATTTATTGCTTATATCAAAAGCAATTTGATCCACTGTTACATAGTTTCCCTGTGCTCTTGCTACTAAGGATTCAGTGACTCCAATAACATCCATATCTTTTAGTGAATAACCTTCTTCTTTTGTAGAATTCATTATAGAATTAACTACCACATCTACTATATTGTCACCTTCTTTTACTATGGGTGCTCTTACGCCTCTAACCTGTGTTCCAATAGTTCTAGCCATTTTTATTACCCCCGATTTAAAGTAAATTTAATCACCTTACTATTTTACTACAATTGAGGGAAAAATTCATTATTGTTGCAAAACTTTATGTTTTATTATAGTGTATAATATATAATAATAATATTATTAACGAAAAATAAGTTGAGAAATTTTGGAGGAATACTTATGAAAAATATTATATTATATACATTAGCAGGCATGGGAATAGCAGCCATATGGGGATATTTTGCTGACTTAAGTAAGGGAAATGTAGCTGGATTTATATCAAAAATATTCTTTGTATCAACTTTTATTTTTGCAATGCAATATTCTATTTATAGATCTAAAAAGAAGTATAAAAAGAATAATAACCAAACAAATAATGTAAAGCCAAATACTAAAAGCAAAAAATCAAACAAAAGGAAATAGTTTCAAAAAGATTATAGATTAAGGTAATTTAAAAGGGAGATCGGTTGAACTAGGGTCTCTTTTTTACGTATAACACTTGGAGTTAGTTGAGAATTGAGAGTTGAGGACAGTTTTTATTAAGGGGGAAAAGCAATGGCAAATAAAAAGATTCTTATAATAGAAGACGAAACTGCTATATCAGATTTTATGTGTTATTCTTTGAATAAGGAAGGATATATAGTTAAGGCTTTTGAAAATGGTGAAGATGGAATTAAGGCATTGGAAAGTTTTAAACCTAATCTTATTATTTTAGATTTAATGCTTCCAGATGTAAGTGGGTTTGATATATGCAAAAAGGTAACCAATACCTTTAATATACCTATAATTATAATCACTGCAAAATGTGATATAACAGATAAATTATTGGGAATGGAGTTGGGGGCAGATGATTATATAACTAAACCCTTTGATATGAGAGAAGTGCTGGTAAGGATAAAAACTATTTTTAGAAGAATTGAGCTTACTAAAGAAATAGTTAATAATGAAGAAAATGAGTTAATTATTCAAAAATATATAGAAATATATAAGGATGAAAGAAAGGTTTTAAAAGATGGACAGCCAGTAGAATTAACTCCAAAAGAATTTGATCTGCTTTTATTTTTAGCTGAAAATGCAGGTAAGGTTTTTTCAAGGGCTCAGTTATTAGACAAGGTGTGGGGCTTTGAATATATTGGTGATACTAGGACTGTGGACATACATGTACAAAGAATAAGAAAAAAATTAGATAAAATGAAGAATTATTCAATTATAGAAACGGTTTTTGGTGTAGGATACAAATTAAACTTTAGTTGACATA
>ENA-UOOE01002909-UOOE01002909.1-fermentation-metagenome-genome-assembly--contig:-NODE-2909-length-11603-cov-4.920419_pt1 | contig 11603 bp, 9 predicted proteins | sample MGYA00245776_ERZ724021 | MGnify/ENA primary metagenome ERZ724021 (study PRJEB28704, sample SAMN03018321) | fermentation metagenome | biome: anthropogenic terrestrial biome; feature: soil; material...
ATATGGATCCATATGATCTGTTTATGAAAGTTGGTCCTGAGCTGAGATTCCTGTCTGTTTCCGGACTGGAAGAGGAAATTGAGCAGATTCCAAAAGAAAGAACCTTCCATGTCATGAATCAGATATTGGACAGCTATCCTTCTGATGGCCGGATCAATAAGGAAAAGATGTTTGCTTCCGTGGAAGCTTCTCTCGGTCTGGAAGAGATCTCCCGTCATAATGGGATAGAGCTGCTGGTCCTGAACGATATCGATGAGATGCTCATGCAGAAAATTGGCTTGCGGCCAGGCTTTACTCCCTGTCCAGGTACGGAGGACATCATGGTGGTTCCGGAAGGGGACATGGGTGGAGGCCTTGCCTGCTATATCTTGAAGAAACTGTCCGGCGACCATGTGAACTTTATTGAGCCTTTTTATATTGACAAGCGCACAGGACTGTTTGCTGCCGGACATGCCGGTCCAAATGATTATACGGATCCGGCAAGTTCCACCATCTTATCCATTGATGCACGCTTCGCAAAGTCCGGCTACAAGCATGCTGGTGCACCTTTCGCCTGGAATGTATTTGCGCCGGGTGAAAAGACGATTGTTCATATTTCCCATGCAAACGGACATTTTAAAATGGTTTGCAGTCTCATTGATGCTGTGAAAACCAAACATTTTCTTGCCGGATATTCTCATGGCCTGTTTCGAAGTCGGATTCCCGCCGGGGAGTTTTTCGGGAAGTTAGTGGATGTAGGTGTTACACAACATTATGGTATCACAACAGGCAATTATTTGAATGAACTGACGATACTTGCGGATATGCTTGATTTTGATCTGACCGTGATTTAATCCACTTGAATGCTTGTATATCGCCTTATTCCCGGACTTCAGAGAGATTGTGGAGCATAGTCTCTCTGAAGTCCTTTTGGTTAATCCGGTAAGTTCCCCCCTTTAAACAGTGTTGCATTGGTTTTTTCTGTAAGTGGATGGTGTAACACCATAGTGCTTTTTGAAGACCCGGTAAAAGGTGTTCACTACGTGGCAAATAAGATTAGCTCCACAACTTCCTGTGATTTGTATCGAAATTCAAACCATACGTATCGAAATCCGGGTATACATCCGGTTTGCATCAGGATATACTTGAATTAAAAATAGGACACAGCAAAGGAGATGCGATTCATGTCTGAAAGGCGAAATGCCCTGCTGAAGGGTTTTGATGAAAATAAGGGCTTTATGAAAACGAAGGTGGAACGGGGAATCGCCCAGAACAGAATGGGTGTGACAAGACTTCAGTTCACAGATTCATGCGGGGAGCCTATTAAAAATGCGGACGTTCATATTGAGCAGAAATCCCATGACTTCAATTTTGGCTGCAGCTTGTTTTTGCTGGACGAATTGGAGAGTGCGGAGAAAAATCAGATATATCAGGATAAATTCCGTCAGGTGTTTAACTACGCCGTAGCACCTTTTTACTGGAGTGATCTGGAGCCGGAGCAGGGCAAGCCCCGTTATGCCAGGGACAGTGTCAAGGTCTATCGGCGGCCGGCTCCCGATCTGATACTGGAGTATTGTGAAAAACATGGCATCCGGGTAAAAGGCCATTGCCTGGTGTATCATAAGTTTATGCCGGACTGGCTGCCAAATGATGTTGCCGGCGAGAAGGACTGGACGCAGCGGCATCTAAAGGAAATCGCCGATCGCTATTCCGACAGGATTCATGATTGGGATGTGGAGAATGAAAATCTTTGTGCCAGCCATTATCCGGAGTTTCGTTTGTATGAAGAGCCGGATTATCTGGAATGGTGCTTTACTCAGGCCGATCGGTTTTTCCTTCCCGGGAATCGTCTTTTCATCAATGAAGCAGCTTTCATCTGGAAGGAAGGCAGAGGAAATTTCCAGGGTGTTCGCAGTCCCTACTATATGCAGATTGATCGTCTTCTTCAAAAGGGAATACGCCTGGATGCCATCGGGCTGCAGTTTCATCAGTTTGTCCGCCGTGAAGCGGAGCAGAAACCGGGAGTATCCCTGCCATTCGATCCGACCAAACTGTATGAAGTCATGGACTGCTATGGGCGTTTTGGTCTTCCACTGCAGGTCTCCGAGATCACGATTCCCTCTTACACTGATGGGAAGGACGATGAGGAAGTACAGGCAGAGCTGTGCGAGAATCTGTACCGGACCTGGTTCAGTCATCCGGCTATGGATGCAATTGTTTACTGGAATATGGCAGATGGATATACCTATGAAAATGCTCAGACCGGCGCAAATGAGAATTACTATGCAGGCGGTCTGCTGCATAAGGATTTGTCGGATAAGGTTGCCTTTCAGGTATTGGATCGCCTGGTCAATCAGGAGTGGCATACCAGTACGAACCTGCACACGGATGACAATGGCTTTGTGGATCTGGAAGGATTTTATGGGGATTATGATGCCAAGGTAAGCAGGGGAACCGGCAGGGAAAGGCTGTCCTTCCACCTGCAAAAGGGGAATCCGGGTACTCTGCCCCTGAAATGTAAATAATCCATGGATTCTATAGAAATATTACAGGAGTAACAAGACGAGATAAGTTTGGGGGCAAGGGGAAACAACAATGGAAAATGAATGTATCAGCGGCAATGTCCGTACCGGTTCTGCGCCTTCTCAGCTGAAGATTACGGATATCCGTGTTGTGAATCTGGATGGAGCACCAAAGCATTGTATTTTGATCAAGGTTTATACGAATCAGGGCCTCATCGGATATGGAGAGGCCCGGGACGCGTCCAGCGCCACCTACGTACTGATGTTGAAGAGCCGTCTGATCGGGGAAAATCCCTGTAATGTGGATAAATTGTTCCGCCGCATTCGGCAGTTTGGCGGACATTCCCGTCAGGGCGGCGGGGTATCCGGACTCGAGATTGCCTTGTGGGATTTGGCGGGAAAGGCGTACGGTGTGCCTCTTTATCAACTGCTGGGCGGCAAATTTCGTGACAAGGTCCGGATGTATGGGGATACCGATGTGGAAGGAAAGCATACGGGAATCGATATGGGTAATGCTTTGAAAAAACGGATGGAGGCAGGATTCACTTTTCTGAAGATGGATCTCGTCATTGAGTTGCTTTTTGACGAGCCCGGCTGTCTCAATGCACCTGCCGGATTTATGGAAGACGTCCGCCGCTATTCCACAAAAGCGCTCCAGCATCAGAAGGGTTCCGTGGATTACGATATGATGCTGGGCAGAAATTATGAGGTTTTTACCGTTCCCCATTACGCCACCGGCATTCACATAACCGAGCGCGGATTGGATTATCTGGAGAACTACGTAAAAGAAGTCCGAAGCGTCATTGGATATGAGGTTCCTCTGGCAATCGACCATTTTGGGCATGTCGGCATCGAAGACTGCATCCGGTTTGCCAGACGGATGGAACCATACAATCTGGCCTGGATGGAAGATCCGGCTCCCTGGCAGTGTACCCGTCAGTATGTACGCCTGGCAAACGCCACCTGCATACCGGTTTGTACAGGGGAAGACATTTTTCTGCATGAAAATTTTGAGCCTTTGATGCAAAGCGGAGGCGTTTCCGTGGTTCATCCGGATGTGCTGACGGTGGGTGGAGCTCTGGAAACCAAAAAGCTTGGGGATTTGTGCGATAAATATGGAACAGCCATGGCCATTCACATGGCGGAAAGTCCGATTGGCTGCATGGCGGCTGTCCACTGTGCGGCTGCCATACCGCATGTTCTTGCCGTGGAGTTTCATTCTGTTGATATTCCGTGGTGGAACGATCTGGTTACCGGTCTGGATCATCCGCTGGTACAGAATGGATTTGTCCGGATACCGGAAAAGCCCGGTCTTGGGATTGACGGACTCAACGAGGAACTGATTGCGGAGCACGTCCATGACAAGCATCCCGGATGCTGGGAGCCAACCGGTCAATGGGACGGCGAATGGTCCAATGACCGGATCTGGAGCTGAGACAGAGGAGGGAATGTTTTGTGAAACCATTTGATTTAAGCGGAAAGCGTGCTCTGATAACAGGCTCAACCCAGGGGATCGGAAAGGCTGCTGCTGCCTGTCTGGTGCAAAATGGTGCCCAGGTGATTGTTCACGGGCGCAGCAGGGATAAGTGTCTTTGTGCGGTTCGGGATACCGGAGCCGCTGGATTTGCATTGGCGGATTTGTCCCGGGAAGAGTCCTGCGGGAACCTGTATCAGGAAACCGGGCCGGTGGATATCCTGATTCTGAATGCTTCGGTACAGATTCAAAAGCCATGGGAAGAAATCACCGGGGAAGATTGTGATATTCAACTGCAAACGAATTTCAAAAGCTCCTTTCGGCTGATTCAGCTGTATGCCGCGGATATGGAGAGGAAAGGCTGGGGCAGGATCATAACCGTGGGAAGCGTGCAGCAGACCCGTCCCCACAAGGAGATGCCCATTTATGCTGCTACCAAGGAAGCGCAGATGAGTCTTGTGAAAAACCTTGCCAAGCAGTTGGCACCGAAGGGCATTACCGTAAACAATCTATCGCCTGGCGTCATGGATACACCACGTAATGAAAGAGCGCTCTCCGATCCCATCTACTCCAGACAGGTACTGGAGGGGATCCCCTGTGGGTTTGCCGGGTCTCCCGAAGATTGCGCTTCTGCCTTTCTGCTTCTTTGTTCCCGGGAAGGGCGGTACATTACCGGCATTGATTTGGTTGTGGACGGAGGGATGCATCTGTGATTCTGCCGCAATGAGAATTGCATATATCAGATCACAGGAGGACCGATATCCGAATGCTTTTATTGACCGGCAGGAAGGTTGCCGGGAGATAAAATATTGAAGGGAAAATTCAGGGAGGAAAATGGGAATTGCATTTTAATGACAAAGAAGAAATCATCGCAGCAACTTCCCAGTGGAAAGGGGAGCGGCTTCCCGACGGACGGCCGTATGTGCCGGACAAATATATGGAAGCTCTTCGCGGAATGACACTGGAGGAAGTCTGGAAACCGATTTTTGTAAAAGGATATGAAAATCAATTTGAAGGACGGCTGCAGACATTGCATCATGATGGCCGGAAATTGATTGGCCGGGCGGTTACCTGTACCTTTTGCCCCACCCGGCCCGATCTTCATGAGAATATGCTGGCCATCGGCGAACAGGAGGGACGGAAAGGGAACTATAACCAATGGGTCATGGACGGCCTGGGGAAAGGGGATGTTGTCGTTGTGGACCTGTACAACAAGGTATACAAAGGCACATTCCTGGGAGGAAACCTGACCACTGCCCTGTCGGCCAGAACCGGGAACGGAGGCGGCGTGATCTGGGGAGGAATCCGGGATGTTGAGCAAATGATGAAAGTGGAAGGCGTCCAGGTTTATTACCGCGGGATTGATCCCACACCGATTCGGGAAGTGGTTATGACCGGTTTCAATACGGTATGCCGAATCGGGAATGCTGTGTGCCTTCCCGGGGATATCGTATTTGGCGCAGGCGGAGGTGTTTTGTTTATCCCCAGCCATCTTGTGGCGGAAGTGGTGGACGGTGCGGAAAAAACTCATGTAAAGGATATTTTTGGATTCGAAATGATCTCTCAGAATATTTTCACAACCGCTCAAATCGATCGCAATGTCTGGACAAGGGAAATGCTGGACATGCTGACAAACTATATTCAAAGGAGCCCAAAATGTGAGAAATACAGGAATCTGGACTGGTCTGCCGAATATGATCTGGCAGACCGGAATCCCTCCGACCCTGCACAGACGGCATTGTAAACAGCAATGCCGTCTGCTATTATGTAGGATGAATGATATACGGAGGAAGGGAACAGTATGTTTTTTACTCAGGACTCTCTGAATCTTCAAATCATAGGAGCGTTTCAAATTACAAGAAAAAGTACCAGCTTTCATACCACCGGAAGGAACTATCATGTGGTGAGCCAGAGAATTTCTGGAGATGCCCAAATATTTCATAGAGGGGATATCTATTCGCTGAAGGAGGGGGATTTGATTTATCTGCCGCCCAATATTGATTACGCGCAGTCTACGGACGGCGAGTCTATTATTGCAGTTCATATGAAGATCAACGGATATGAGGGAGAGGGCATTCAGGCACTGACCCCACAGGACCCAGCCGGGATCAGAAGCGCATTTCAGCGGATTTATGAAGAATGGCAGGCTCAAAAATGCGGGTATCAATATCGGTCCCTGGCGATTCTGTATGATCTTCTTGCCGATCTTCATGTTCAGTTGGAAAGTGCCATGACGCATTCCAGGGAATTTGATCTGATAAAAGATGCCGTACAGTATATGGAAAGCCGGTATACCGATTCTTCCCTTACGATTGAGCAATGTGCTGCCCGTTCCAGCATCAGTACGGTATATTTCAGGAGGGTTTTCAGAAGCGTATATGGTATTTCTCCTTTGAAATATTTAAACTCGCTGCGGATGGAATATGCAAAAAGATTGCTTGCCAGCGACTACTACAGGGTTTATGAAGTTGCAGATATGGCAGGCTTTTCGGATGTAAAATATTTCAGCACCGTGTTCAAAAAGGAAACGGGAAGTACCCCGTCTGAATATAAGGAATAGCACCTTAATGATGAAAATTTATTACAAAATATCTATTGCATATTGACATTATGTTACGTACGGTGTTATGATAAGAAAGCAGAGCACACAAAGCAATAAAAAAACACCTGTAAATAGGACATGCAGCAAAAGAGGTTGGCAGCGTGCCGAAAAGGAAAGGCCGGTGTGGAGCATGAAAAAAATCCTTGTATCCCTGTTGACGATACTGGTTTCTGTTGTGGTCATGTTTGTCGTCATTCAGAGCATGCCGGGGAACCCTGTGGATATTATGGCCAGTGATATTATGAAAACCGAAGGGGTACAGTATGATATTGCATACGAACGGGCCAAACTGCAGCTGAACTACGACCCGGATGTGCCGATCGGGAGACGCTTTGTTCTTTACATAAACGGTTTGCTTCATGGCAATCTGGGAACGTCCATGTCTTATAAAAAACCGGTATCGGATATTATGATGGGAGCTTTGCCCTGGACCTTGCTGGTTGTGACTTTTTCCCTTACCCTGAGTTTTATTGTGGGCATCTTCGTTGGTATCTTTATTGCATGGAGACGCAGTAAGGCATTGGATACTTTTATGATCGGCTATCAGTCCATATTTGGAGCCATACCGAATTATGTGGTTGCCTATTTGCTTGTTTTTCTGTTTTCGGTCACATTGGGATGGCTTCCTGCCAGAAGCGCTTACAGTACGAAGGTTACCGTGGGATGGAACGGCGATTTTGTATTGGATGTCCTGAAACATGCCATTCTGCCCGTTCTGGCCTATTTTTTAACCACGGTATCCGGCTGGGTGATATCCATGAAGGCCAACTCCCTGAGCGTTCTGGGAGAGGACTACATTACATATGCCAGGGTCCGCGGCCTTTCCAAACGGCGTATTATGGGCAGCTATCTGACCAAAAATGCCATTATTCCCATGATTACAACTCTGGCTGTTTCTTTCGGGCTGCTGTTTGGCGGTTCTCCGCTGATTGAAAATATGTTTCTTTATCCAGGCGTCGGATATTATCTGAATCAATCCATTGCACGCCGTGATTATCCCCTGATGCAGGGAATGTTTCTGGTGATTATCGTAATGGTGGTGCTGTCCAGTCTGCTGGCAGAGTTTTTATATAAATATCTGAACCCGCGTTTAAGGGAGAAATAAAATATGATGAAAACAGAAAAGAAGAAGCCACAGAAGCCGCTGAAAGAAGATAAAAAACATCTTCGATTCAAGAGCAATGGATGGAAGGACTTTTTCCGTTCCATTGTACACAATAAGATGTCACTGACTGGTTCGATTATTCTGGTGTTTTTCCTTTTGCTTGCCATCTTCGGGCCTGTGATCCTATCCAATCCAAAGACAGACTATATGAACCGTTTGGAGGGACCCAGTGCACAGCATTGGCTGGGAACGGATTTTTCCGGAAAGGACACCCTGGTTCAGCTGGTTCTTGGCAGCAGGAGTGTGCTGCTGGTGGCATTCTGGGCCGGCTGTATCTCGATTGTGCTTGCCTGTGTGATTGGAATTCTTTCCGGTCTTTTGGGTGGTGTGGTGGACAGTGTGTTAATGATGATTGCGAATGTCATTATCACCATTCCCAGTTTCCCGGTTACCATGATTCTTTCCATGGTCATTTCCATCAGCAATGAATTTATGTTCGGCCTTGTGCTCAGTCTTTGGAGCTGGGCCGGTCTGGCCAGGGCGATCCGCAGCCAGGTGCTGATTTTAAAGCGGCAGGATTTCATTGAAGCAAGCCGGATTTTGGGCCTTTCCAATTTTACCATTATGGGGAATGATATCATTCCAAACATCATTTCCTACATTGCGGTGAATTTTATCTCCATCATGAAAGATGCGATTATGGCCAGTGTCGGTCTGATGTATCTGGGGCTGGTTCCTTTTCAGGGCAACCACTGGGGCATGATGATCCAGCTTTCCCTGACCAATACGGGGGCGCTTATGGGTTCCAGCGCATTGCTCTATTTTCTGGCTCCGGTGGTGTCGCTGATATTGTTTCAGGCAGGCTGCTATCTGTTTGCCACCGGTCTGGATACTGCCCTGAACCCGCGTTTGCGCACCTGATGCATAATGGGGGAAAGGATACTGCCAATTGATGACCATATAGAAAATAAGAGGTGCATGATGGATTCCATTTTGGAAGTGAAAAACCTGACCGTTGAGTTTGAGACAGAGCGGGGCATTCTCCGTGCATGTGATGATGTCAGCATTGACATTTATCGCGGAGAAATTGTCGGCATCATCGGTGAAAGTGGCAGCGGCAAAGCCACACTGGCATCGGGTATTCTGCAGTCTGTGCAGCCGCCTGGCCGTATTGTGCAGGGGCAGGTGCTCTATCACCCAAAGAGCGGTGAAACGGTTGATTTGCTGAAGCTTTCTGAGGAAGAATATGCAAAATATCGCTGGACCAATATTACCACGGTGTTTCAGGCGGCACAGAATGTGCTGAACCCTGCCCTGCGCATACGGGATCATTTTATTGAAACGGTGCGGGCCCATGATCCCAGGGCAGAGGAAGGCAGGATATTGGAAAAGGCAGCGGATTTGCTGAAGCAGGTCCGTTTGGAGGAAAGGGTTCTGGACAGTTATCCGCATCAGTTATCCGGCGGAATGAAGCAGAGAGCGATTATTGCACTCAGTTTGATTCTGCAGCCTTCCCTGCTGATTCTGGATGAGCCGACCACCGCTCTGGATGTGATCACCCAATGGTATATCATGGACATCCTTCGCAAAGTACACAATGATACCGGCATTACCATGATTTTTATGACCCATGATGTTTCCATTATTGGTTCGATAGTGGATCGGATCGGTGTCATGTATGCTGCCAAAATGGTGGAGTATGGACCGGTGAGGAAGGTATTCAACAGTCCGTCCCATGCCTATACGCGGTGTCTGATGCGGGCCATTCCGTCCATGCATGATGATGTCCGGAAAAGGGAAGCAATTTCAGGCTATCCTCCGAATTTGCTGGAATTGCCGAAAGGGTGCCGCTTTGGGCCCAGATGCCCTCTGGTGCGGGATAAGAAATGTCAGCCGGAGGATTTTGATATGGAACAAATGGTGGCAGTGGACGGGGAGCAGCTTTCTCTGTGCACCCAATGGAAGCAGGTGAAGCAAAGTGTCATTGATTGAAGTGAAAAACGCCAGTGTGCGCTTTCCGACAAAAAGAGGCCGCAGGAAAGCAGAAGTGGGTGCGCTGGTTGATTTGAGCATGACCATTGAGGAAGGCGAAATCATTGCCGTCGTCGGCGAAAGCGGCTGCGGCAAAACAACATTGGGGAAATTGATTGCAGGGATCTATCAGCCTGCCGAGGGGCAGGTGCTGTACCGGGGGAAAGACATACATAAAACAAGGGGAAGGGAATATCAGGAGTATCGTTTGGGGGTGCAGATGGTGCATCAGGATTCGTATGCCGCACTGAACCCGAACAAGACCATTTTTCAAAGCCTTTCCCTTCCATTGCTGCGGCATGGCATAGCCAGAAATCAAAATCAGGCAGTGGACATATTATATGAATATTTCAATGAGGTGGGTCTGAACCCGCCTGAGATTTATCTTGAAAAATATCCCCATCAGCTGTCCGGCGGACAGCGTCAGCGAATTTTGCTGGCCAGGGCTTTATCGGTAAAACCGAAACTGATTGTGGCCGATGAGCCGGTTTCCATGGTGGATGTGTCGCTGCGTGTTTCCTTATTGAATCTGATGGCGCGCATGAATAAAAAATATAACATCAGCTTTGTCTATATTACCCACGATCTGGGCACAGCACGCTATATTGCGGAATACGGAAAGATCATGGTAATGTACCTTGGACGTCTGATCGAACGCGACACCATAAAGCGGGCAATGAGTCATCCGGAGCATCCCTATTTTCAGGCGCTGATCCGTGCAGTGCCGGAAGCCGATCCGGACAGGAGAGGTGATTTTGAGAAACAGCTGCCGCTGCGCAGTCTGGATATGCCGGACATCCTGGATTTGCCACCCGGGTGCAAGTTCGCTTCCAGATGCCTGTACTGTCAGGAAATCTGTGAAAAGGAAGAGCCGAAGCTGTGCAAAAGCCCGGAGGGAGGCGAAGTTGCATGTCATTTTGCAGGAAATCTGCAGTTCAGTCCCACACTGTCCGACGGGGAAAGGAAAAGGTTCGCCGAAACGATCTGAGTCTGGAAGCCGTCGCACAATTTGTCCGGCTGCTTTCCGCAATGTGCGGAGGGCTTTGCCTGATCAGCATACTGGGGCTGGCGGTGGCACTTAAGGTGCAGTCTCCTTCTTCCATATTGTATCTGATATGTATGTTGGTAAATCTGGTGGTATTTGCAGGCGGCCGATTCGCTGCCCGTTGGATGGATAAAAGGGAACAGAGCATTTCACAGAGAGAGCAAAAGGCAGATACGGAACATCAAAAATAGAAGAGCTGGGGAGGATTTCATGGATTATGTTGCATTGACGCAGGAAACGGTGCCGGTGGCATGCAGACTGTTCAACGATGCCGTACAAAATGGGGATATGCTGTACCGGCCGTTTACAGAGGAAGAGTTTTCACGGTTATTTCTTGCGGAAGAAAGTGGGATTATCAAAAAAGCTGTTTTGCTGAAAGATGGCACAGCGTTTGCTGCGGGATGTCAGGTGCCGGAAAGCCATAAGACGTATCTTACCATGCTGGTGGTGTTGAGGGAAGTGCGGCGCTTTGGTGTGGGCACCCGGCTGCTGGCGGCAATGGAACAGGAGCTGCAGAAAGCGGACGATTGGTCCTCCCGTTCCATAGAAATTTCCTTTTTCAATCCCATGAATCTGACATGGATTGTGCCGGGGACGGAGAATCACGATCACCCCAACGCGCCGGGTGTCGATATGGCCGGGTCGGGATATTATTTTTTCCAGAACCGGGGCTACCGCAACTTTGCTTGCCAGAACAGCTATTATGTCGATCTGTCCAGGCACAGGTCGTCTCCGGATATTCTGGCAAAGAAGCAGGGATTGCTGGAGAAGGGCATGATCATTGAAACCTTTGATGCAAAAAAGCACACCGGTATGCCGGAGCTGATGGACAATCTGAACAGCGA
>ENA-UOOE01002914-UOOE01002914.1-fermentation-metagenome-genome-assembly--contig:-NODE-2914-length-11581-cov-4.371421_pt1 | contig 11581 bp, 23 predicted proteins | sample MGYA00245776_ERZ724021 | MGnify/ENA primary metagenome ERZ724021 (study PRJEB28704, sample SAMN03018321) | fermentation metagenome | biome: anthropogenic terrestrial biome; feature: soil; material...
ACGTAAGGAGATCCTGCGCATAGGGTTCTACCCCGAGAACGTCCGGATACCCCGGATCGTAGTAGCCGGCATACGGATCATACCCCTCGTAGAGAGACGGATCATACCCCTCGTAGAGAGACGGATCGTAAGCCTCGCCGCCGTACAGGGAGTTCATGAACTCCGTCCACCAGTCATCACCAGCCCCGGTAACCTGATCCCCGCCTCCGAGAGCACCGCCGCCGCCGTCGCCGCCCTCCGGGATCTCCTGAGGAGCAGGAGCACCGAGAGCACCCAGCGCCGTGAGGCCGATAGCACCCGTCCCGAGGCCAAGCCCGGTATACTTCAGTGCCGATCCGGTCTTACCCAGGACGGTAGCCGTCCGAGAGGTTTTGCCCGTAACCTCTGCCGCGCTCCCGGCCGCACCAAGGCCCTTTGTCGCCCCGGTCGGTGCGCTCTTCGGTGCCTTGAGCGCAGACATCACTTTGCTGTACTGCTGCTGCATCTGCTTCTGCAGGGTTGCATACTGTTTCTGTGCCGCCTCAGCCTGCTTCCGCATCGCCGCAGAGATGTTTGCAGTGCTTCGTGTTGTCCCGCCGAGGACCGGGCGACGAACAGATGAGACCTTGCTAACGGTCCTTGTCGCCCCGATGCTCTTGCCAGCCCCCTGTATCGCCCCGGTGAGTTTGCGTATTACGCTTGATTTTCCCATTTCGCCACCTATCTTCGCTGTTTTCGCTGCTACCTTCCCCGCCTTCGCGGCCCTTGCCGCCGCATAGGACGCCCCGAATGTGAACGGCGCTGCTGCCAGTGAAACCGCATCAATCGCCGCCCAAAGCGCCAACTCCCCGTCAATCTGATCGCCCCGACCGGTCATCCACTTGTTACCCGCATCCAGGAGATCGAGAGGGAGAATCACATCAGCCGCCGCCGTCGCCGCGAACTGACCGCCGCCCCGGGGCACGTTCCCCGCTCCCAGGTGAGAGATGCTATCCTCATAGGACTGATCCCGCGCCCCGATGATCCCATCAATCCCTTGAGAGACCCAGCCCCCGAGGTCATTGAGTGGTTGCGGCACGTTTGCCTTCGGCATTTCTCCCCGCGCTATGGAGGCCGCCCCGGAAAGGATATCTAGCCCCGGCAGGGGTGGAAGCGTCACCTTCGAGACATCCGGGAGGGTGATCTTCGGGAGATCCCCCCGCTGCACCGCACTCGCGGCCGCTGCACCCGCACCGGAGACAAGCCCCAGCCCCGGAACGGATGAGAGATCCGGAAGAGAGATCTTCGGAAGATCAATCTTCGGAAGGGTCCCGCCCTGCACAGCCCCGGCGACCACTGAACCAGCCGCCACCGGGAGCGAGATCGCCGCAGCTGCTTTGGTGAGGTCCACCTTCGGAAGAGTGACCTTCGGGAGGTCCACCTTCGGAAGAGTGACCTTCGGGAGGTCCACTTTCGGAAGCGTGACTTTTGGAAGGTCCACTTTCGGAAGCGTGACTTTTGGAAGGTCCACTTTCGGAAGCGTGACTTTTGGAAGGTCCACTTTCGGGAGACTTGCGGCCGCACTCCCTACCGCCCCGGCCGCTTCTGCCCCGGAATCCGCTATGTTCTTCGGCAGATTCGGAACGGCCGAGAAGTCAGGAAGGGAGACATTCGGCAGAGACGGTAGGGAGATCTTCGGAAGAGAGGGAACCGAGACTTTCGGGAGACTCGGAACCGAGATCGGCAGACTAGGTACGGAGACCTTAGGAAGAGAAGGGAGGGGGATCTTCGGAAGGGAGATTTGCGGGGTGCTAATCCCGAAGAAGTTGAACGCCATTCCGAATTTCCCCTGTCAGCATCAGCGGGTCCGCTCCAGGACCGCCCGCTCAGCCTGATCGAACACGGCCGCGTTAACAGTGTGCTCCAGGCAGACATACCGGAGGGTGGCCGCGTTAGCGGTCCGTGCGGCTAACTGCCAGTCACCCTTAGTAAACCGCCAGCCCCGGAGGCCGTAACCATCGTTGGTTACGTCCTTTGCATAGTTGAGGAGCGCCACGCCCGGCAGCGGGACCGTCGCCGGCGGAACGATCACGCCGCCGTCGTACTCAGCCATGTTGATCGCCTGCAGCGTCGGGAAATCGACATGCAGCACTTCCCGCCGATCCGGGGAGGTGTTGATCAGGCCGATAGCGGTAGGGTCCACACTCCCAGCCAGCCCGGTAACCGGGTTGATGAACTGCATCATGCCGGCCCGCGCGAGCGACCCGGTAGGCAGGTCGAGAACGTTGGTGAGTTCCGTACTCGCCGTGACCGGCACACTGAGCGCGTAGACCTTCGGCTCTGCAGCGTATTCGAGATTCGCGCCGTAGGTTGCGATGAACTCCTCCGGAGAGAGGACGTTCTCCACGAGCGTGACCGTGCAGGTGAGCGCGGAGATCGTCACATCGGCCGCAATCGTCGGGTTCACGACGATCTTTGCCTCCAGGGAATCCTTCGAGGCCGCGAGAATGTCGCCCTCATCCAGCCGGAGATAGTACGTGAGTGTCGCGCTGCCTGCAGCGTCGATTGCGACCGGCCCGCCGAGTGCAGGCGCGAATCCCGCCTTGCTGTTGTAAGCGTTGAGGAGTGCGATATCGGCCGCCGAGAGCGCATAGTGAACGGTCGAACCGTCCGATACAACGCGGATCTCCTGTATTGCCCGGAGGACCGCCTCATTCGTGCCCTCGTACGCCCCTGCACCCGCGTTTGCGACCGTGACCGCCACCTTGAGGAGGAGCTGATCGATCACCGCATCCCGGGGAAGGTCAATCCGGGTGTTGATGAGGGAGAGCGTCTGATTCAGAGTTCTGTATTTCGAGTACATTCCTATCCCCCTTACTCCGCCTTCTGTCCGAGCATACCCATGATCAGCGCCACGATGAACGCGCCAACGATCATTGGCAGAGCGACCGAGAAAAACGAGCGCTTTGCCGCATTGATTCCAGATCCTACATCAACTGCCATGTTTTACCTCCTGTTACTCCTTTTCTCCGCTGTAAACCGCCGTTACACTCCTCGCCGCAACCACGAACGTGAGAAACGCCCACGGGAGCGCCGAAGCAATCAGGACTGCAATATTTGCATCCATACAGACAGGATCTCAGAAACAGAGATAAAGAAAAGAGGGTGTCAAATATCAAGAGGAAATGCGTTTTTGGTAATACTCGTCAACGAGCAGGTTTATCGTATCATCGTACGATAATTTCGATCCGTCCTCTGCGAAAACAGAGCGCAACCGTTCCAGCCGTTTCAGGGTTGCCGCCCGTAGTTTTGCCGTACTCCAGCCCTTCGGAGGCATCAGGACCGCCCCCGGATAACATACCGCCGGCCGTCAGCATCGTACACCCAGCATTCCCCGCCGGCCGGGATACGGACGTTGAAGGGTTTTCCCCGGATTCTTTTCTCCGCCGCCTCTTTTGTCAGGAACCGCCGAGAGGAGAAGGTTTTTACCTGTATTCTCCGGGTCCGGCCGTTCTTTTTCGCTACGATATCGGAGAATCCGGCCGATGCCGGAGTGATTGATACCGAATACCCTTCCCGCCGGAGAGCGGCCGCCGCCCGCTCTTCTCCCGTCCGGCCCCGGTGATAGTTTTTCCCGTAGTTCTCCCGGCCCGCTTTCGTTTTTTGTGCCTTTGTTGCCGCCATATTACCCCGCCGTATATTATCCATAGTGCTTTGTGGCCCTATTAACATTACTCCCCGGGATAATCTGATGCTCCCCGGTCAAGTGCTGATACTCTAAAACATCGTATCTGTTGAGTTTTCGGTTAATCTCCGTGAAATCCGGGATTAACTGCTCTACGTACTTAATATCCTGAGGTATCAGCATTTTAAACAGATACGTCACGTAACACTGACTCCAGAGCAGTTTTGGGAAATCCTGTATTCTCTGAGTCACGAACCAGAGCGATATTTTCCGGCCCCGGCCCTCCCGCGCCACAAGTTCAAGGACCGGAGAGGGTGCGTAAGCGTTTTTGTTGTAGTTGTGCGCCTCCTCGACGATGATCACCCGCTCTGCTCCAGCCGTGTAGACGGCATCGATCAGTTCCGTGTACTGCTCGATCAGATCTGTTGTTTTCGTCCGGAGAGAAGGGATGCAGAGCACGTACGGATGCTCTAGCAGTTTAGCCCAATCATACCGCGCCCCGGGTTTAATCTTCAAGAGTTTAACGCCTTTCAGCCCGATAAGCCCGATATGGTTCTTTGTTTTCGTATCCAGGATGATAAACGGTTTTTTCTCCGCGTATAACTTCTCTATCAGCCAGCCCAAAAAGTAACTTTTGCCGGCCCCGGTAGGAGCCGCGATCAGCCGGTGAACGTTCTGCGAGACATCAAGATCAGACATGAAGCCCCCGCATTGAGGAGAGGACCGCCTCTAAGATGTAGAGAAGGTCCTCTCTTTCCATTGTTTTCAGCGCGTTTACATACTTGTTAACGGTATTCCGGTTTAGGTGCAGGTCTTTAGCGATATCGGAATTACTCCTGCCACGACACCGCAAAAGAACAATGTCCCGCAAAAAGACCCATCTCAAACCGTATTTATCCAGAATGAAGTGGTGTAAATTCAGATCTACCAGGACCACCACCCCCCGCCCGCCTCGAGATCTGCCAGGACCTCAGCCCGGGAGACGAAATCCCCGCACACCTCACAGGTGAGGCCGGCCGGCCCCCACACCCACCGATGGAATCCCAGCCTGCAGAGGAGCCGGCGGATCAGCCCCATGATCTTTTTCTCTGCGTATAACTTCTCTATCAGCCAGCCCAAAAAGTAACTTTTGCCGGCCCCGGTCGGTGCCGCGATCAGCCGGTGGACGTTCTGGGAGACGTCAAGATCTACCAATCCTCTACCCCCACAACTACGCGCTCACCCTCTTGAGATCTTACGGTGAATCCCCATCGCTCAGCGACGGCAACAACAATATCCTCAATATCGTCGAGCGTGGGGATGCAGGGGATGCAATGAACGATATGTTCATCCTTTAACACCATTTTTGCGACGTTTTTTACCGAGGCCGTCTCGCCGTGGGCCACGCATTGCATCACAGCTAGCAGCGTCACCTCGGATCTAGATTTTATCAAATCAAGGTATTCGGTCATCTCTCATCACATCCCTGAGAGAGCGCCACCCTCTAACCGGGTCATCCAGTCCGGAGGTTCAGCCGCCGGCGGTTCTTCCCTCTCCCGGGGAGGTCGTCCGACCGGAATTTCCCTCCCTGTTACAGGGTTACGGAAGGTCGTCATCGGTGCCTCATCTTCTTTCTCCTCTGTCTCTTCCGTTCTTCTCTCCTTCTTCCGCTTTTTCTCCTCTAGTTCTTTCTTCTTCTCCTCTTCCTTCCGCTCGTAGAGTGCTATCAGAGTCGGTGCAAACGCGAGCGCAAGCCCTCCGGCCCCGATGACGAGTGCAAGACGTGGGTCGTCCGGGATGGTGCCGTCCGGGAGGTAATGCCAGAGCGCATCATTCAGGAAGGGTTTACTGAAATGCTCGTATACATCGTTGTTTGCCCCGGGAAGGCCGTTTTTCTTGAGATAAACTCCCGACTGCTTAACCGCCATATCGAGAATCGATATCGCCGGATGATCACCCCTCTCTTCAGCAGGCGCCTCCGGACCGCCCCGGTCCGGCCGCTCCGTGTCGTCGATGAGGATATCGTACGTGATGTCCTTCGGGTCTATCGTCGCCTCCGCTTCTTCACTCATCCTCACACCTCCGGAGGACGATATCGACCGCATACCCTTCTACCTTGATCTGCACCGCAACCTGTCCGGTTTCGTCGAATTTCTGCCGGAGACCGGCATCGTCCATCAGCCTTTCCGCGACCGTCGCAATCCTGCCAGCCGCATTCATCCCATCCAGTACGCCAAATCCCATTTAACCACCTCAAAACCCCGGAAACGCCGGGACACGCGGGTTATACTGCTCTACCTCATCATACTCCGTATCGACCGGAGGAGCCCGACGCCGGCGGACCAGGCCGATGAGAAACCATCCCGCCCCCACAGCCAGGAGGAGCAGCGCCGCATAGGTGATGATGCCGCTTCCGGCCGCCTCTGTTTTCTCTTCTCCTTTTTCTCCTGAGGAGAAGTCAGGAGAAGTTACAGGGGATCTAGGAGAAGTCTCCGGAGAAGTCGGAGACTTCTCCTCTTTTCTCTCTCTTTTCTCTCCCATGCCATCAGATGTTTCATCATCCACACCGCGATCCGGAGGAGTTGCAGCCACAGGAACGTTATCAGGAGCCCCATCAACAGGATCTGTACTATCTGACTTACTTCCATCGTCTTTCGCCTCGCTCTTCATTATGACCTTGTATTTCCCGCACAACGGGCATTTGCGCTTCTTTCCGGTTCCTGCCGTCCGCACCTCCCATTCGTTACCGCATGAGAGGCAGACAGCGATTTTATCAGGAGGAACCATGAGGAGAAGTCGAGAACGGAGGAGAAAAAGAGGTGGTGTCGAAGGAGAAGTCAGGAGAATTCTCTTCTCTTCTCCAGGAGAATAGGAGAATTCTCCAGGAGAAATGAGGAGAAATTCACCACACCCCAATAGTTTCTACGATATTGGCTTCTACCGCGCCACACGCGACGCATTCTAGCGCAAGCCGCTGAACAGTGCCTCCCCCCTCATCCCACTTATCCCAGGAGAGCACCCGAAATACCGACTCTTCGCACCGCTCACAGCGCCACACAATACAGACATGCCAGGGCATCGGTTGACCGTGAGCGTATCGGTTTGCCAGGTCACGCCACCACATCAGGACCGCCTCCAGTGTCCGCAGTCACGGTCCTGATCTACATCCCCACGCGGGATAATTACCCGGTCCATTGCCAGGCAAACGGCATACGGATATTTTTTCTCAACCTCACCAACCCCTGAAATGATAGCCTCCTCACCCAGGTATACGCACGTCCTGCATGACATCATGCCTTCCACAACTCCTTCGCGCACTCTTCACAGACGTCGGGCGGCAGGATCTTGCCGGCCTGTTCAAACACCTCCTGATACTTCTCCCGGTAGGCCGCGATCATCGGGTCATGCTTCCCGCAGCGGGAGCACTTCCCCGGCAGCCGCGTAACCTCTGCTGGCTCACCGTCGATGGTGGCCGTCTGCTCTACCGGTCCGCACGCCGGCAGAGGTGCCGGCTCAAACTCTGCTTCATCGTACAAGCCAGAGATATTGAACGCTCTCCGGAGCGCCTGAGCCTCCGCGACCTTGGTAAGCATGGTCTTCGGTTTCTCCCGCCAGAATTTTGTTGCCGCACCTTGCTTGTTCCACTGGACATATTCAGAGTATGACACCTCGACGCAAAAGGGGTGGCTCATGTCCTTCCGGTAGACCTTGCACCAGCCGATGAGATCATCCCCCTCTGTGCGAGTGCCGCTCTCCATCCCGTCAAACTGCCCATCCCGGTGCGCGATGGAGAGCCAGCCGTCCCGACCGCAAAAAATTGCCGCCGGTGCACCAGGATACTTGACCGCCCAGATCTGATGGGTGAGCGGATCTAGATGATACACCTTCGACATGTGCATCAGGAGCAAGAACTCGTTATCGGTGCAGCCCCGGGCACACATATCCCGGATGAGCCGGATCTTCTCATCATCCAATCTCTCCGTCGTGGGGAGGTTCGGCGTTTCAGTCATACGCCCTCCTTTGTGTGCAGTTCTCGCCACTGTTTCCGCGCCTGAGGAAGCCCACCTCTGGTGATTTCCGAGAGTTTCGCCCAGCATTCTGAGCAGAAGGTCTCATCGTCGCTGTCACGCATCGCTCTCACCCATGAGGTCTATAGGTTTCTGGCGATGATGCTGCAAGGCCGTCGGTACTGCTCGTTTCTCACACTCTTCATAGTGTGTTACGTTCCAGTTGTGCGCCAGCCGGTGCTTTCTGAGCAATTTTGAATCATTGTCGTTCGACCGAGTAGGCCGGCACCCTTTCGCTAACGCTCGCCGGTGTGCTTCTCTCGCCCCATCAATCTCTTTGTCTGTCGGCATCAGAGATACGCCTCCGCTCCAGATATTCCCGGCAGGGCCCTGTAATGACCCACGATGACGGGTGGCCGTGTTGGTACTCCCGGAGCACCCCGCGGTGCCAGAAAAAGATGTGAGTCCGGCCGGCCGGGAACTCGATGCCCTTCTCTTGCAGGTCTCGGATGAAGAACGGTCGCTTCCCGAAGGTCTCAAGGATCGCCAGGAGGTAGTCCTCATAGATCCGGCAGATCCGGTAAGCGCTGCTGCTCACTCTTGCCCCCTCCCGAGAGCACTCTCTACAATCCCTGCAGCCAGGCCGAACGCATGAGCACGGCCTCGTTGGTATGCAGCCTGCTCCGGGTTGGTGATGTACTTCGCAACCTCCGAGCAGGTTTCGCTAGCCTGCCGCAGCCAGGCGATCGCCTCGTCAGGGGTCCGGATATCCCCGAAATACGGTACGTCCCGCTCATCGCCCATCCGGACCGCCCCCTAAGAGTTCTGCAGCATACCGCCGGAGTTCGTAAGCAGCCTTGATCTTCGCGCGGAAGCCTTCCGGGTCCCGGAAGTTTCCATAGACCTTGATCGCACCGCCCTTTCCGGGCGTCCCGACTTCGATACTGTCCGGGTCTTCAGAGATGTGGAGATGGCGATACTCGACGACGACTGCACCCGGTCCGGACCCGACCGGGAGGGTAGAGGGGTCAGGAACCATGCTTCGCCCCCTGAAGCCGTACGATCATACCCCGCAGCCAGCCGCCTAACTCTTCCGCCGTGTCCAGGCGCTTAGCCGTCGCCGGATTAAACGCCGCCCATGTTTTACCGATAACCTGTTTGAACGGCCGATCAGTCTCGAACCGATCAATCTCCCAGGCATACCAGTACGACGGTCGCCCGGGATTACAAACCTCAATGAGCAGGAGACACGACACTCTCATGAGTTTAGCGATCTTTTTCAACGCGACAAACTCGAAGGAGGGAATCAGAAACTCCTGATAATCCTGCTTATAGCGCTTGTACTCCCCGACCGCCAAGATCCGCTTATCAGCCTCCAGAACGATATCGATATCGTAGAGGCCGACATCACCACCGACGACCCCGCGTAGCGAATCACGATAATTGTGATCGCAGGTCCGGCACATCTCCAGGCCGACATCACCACCGACGACCCCGCGTAGCGAATCACGATAATTGTGATCGCAGGTCCGGCACATCTCCGGCACAGCACCCGTTGACATTACGGCACCTCGATTACCGGATCGCAGTTCGGCTGCTCTCCAGCTGGGTGCTTGTCGAGGTAGTCCCCGATCACACCGTCCAACCGCACGAACAGGCACATCCCAGGGTGACCAACGTAAGCCGGGCACCGCTTGCACGGCCCGGAACAGGTGATCTGCTGCATGTCACACGCCTTTGTGACCGCATCGATAGCATCCGCGACGGATAAGAGCATTTCAGCCCGTCCGACCATCGACTCGACACGGTCCCGGAGTTTTTGGGTATAGTCCCCTGCACCCGATACCGTCATCGTCCCACCTCCGCGCGGTACTCCGGAGGGAGCACGGCAGCCTCCAGCCGACACAGCCGCTCGTCGATGGCGTTGAGTTCGTCTTTCTCCAGCCGGACGATCCGAGTGTTCAGTCCGGAGGTATACACGACCTCTTCATTCGCCCGCCCCTCAATGATCCTGATCCGGTCCTCGAGCAGCGCAAGTGCTCTGCCGTAGTTGTTTTCATCCTCGCTCAACTGCCGCTCCAGCAGGCACAGCCGATCAGTGGTGCGGTCGAGGAGGCGCTCCTGCAGCCCGATCATATCGCTGTAGTACTTCGCCACCTCGGTTATCCGTCGGTCGATAGTTTCAAGTCTTTGCGTGAGTATAGCACTAAGCGCCTGTATCAAGGCATCCGGGTTTTCCATCCCGACAGTTTCCAGCCGTGCAGGGATGGAGGCCCCTACTTCAGTTTTGCTCATTCCGTTTTCGCCTCTACATTTGCGTAAAATTCCCGCGCTGTTTTCGCACGGTATCCGTCAATCTCTACCTTGTGGTATGTCGCGTATGCGTTCAGAATCCGCCACATCTCGTCTTCGCTAAAGACCCGCCCGGTCTCCCGGAGCATTTCGGCGGCCATGTCTATCTTCAAGGTCCTGAAGGCCGTCTTCAACCCCTTCATGGCGATGGCCGGCAGCCCGACCCGCCCGATGTACTCGAGCAGCACCTTTTCGTCATCGTGGCGGCGGTCGCCGTGCTCGCGCATCTGCTCTATCCAGGCGCGCGTTGCCGGGTCCAGCGGTTGCCCGGAGGCGTCCGCAAGTGCCGCACCGTGAACGGTGATGGCGACGACCGAGCGGAAGAACTCTGAACGCGACGAGAACCCCATGTACGGGATCTGCTCGTCGAGCGCGGAGAGATCGTACTCGTCCACGAAGATGGACGTCCTCACATCCGTCATGCTTCGATACCCTCTTTCTCTGCGAGTAACCGTATCCCGGCCCCCGCAACCTCTTTCAACGTGCTGTACTTGCCGGTCTCTATGAGCGACTCGGCCAGTTCCTTGGCGTACGGTGAAATTCTCACCGGCGCGCTTTTTGTGTTCGTCGTCATTTTGTGACCACGTAGTTACTACGTGTAAACAAGTGGTTTGCAGAGGTTGTTTTTATAGATATCTATTTGTGCCTACGTGGTAACCACTCGTTATGCCAAAAATCAAGGGAGGCGGGAAAGAAGGGAGTACGGCGGTGGTTTGTAGGGTCAACGAAGAATATCTGAATAAAATAGATTCCATGCTGGAGAAACGGCCCGCTCCCTTCGCCAGCCGTTCAGAGTTCTTATATACACTGATAGTGGATTATTTCGGAAAAGAAGAGCGGAAAGCGATAGAGATTAAAGCCCTACTGGAACTCATCAGAACAGACCCAGATATCGCCGCTGCGATCCGAGAACGCGCACTGGAGATACTCTCCGAAGACCCGAAGAGTGCAACCCGGGACGAGTGACCTTGTGCGTGGTGCGTGGTGCGTGGTGCGTGGTGCGCACTCACGATTCAGAAAAAAAGTATATGGGGGTGCCTGCCGGTTCACACCCACTTCAGAAGAAGATGGCGTTATTCACACCTTGTTGTATTGTCTGTCAGTCAGAGTATATATCCTTTTGTATAACAACAACAGCGCGAGATAGACAAGTACGGGATTGGGTGAGGGGATATCCCATTTTTTGAAAAATGAAAGATGACACCACGCACCACGCACCACGCACCACGCGTAGTTCGACGCCACCTCTTTAAGCCTCCTCACGGTGAGTTAGACCCAGACCCACTCAACTGTCCGGGCAGAGGAATAACTGTATGGACAGTAGAACGGAGAAGAGAAAATGGAGCGCAAGGCAAAAGAGAAGCAATACGAGCGTAAACGGAGAAAATGCACATTCACGCTATCGGATCAGGCGCGAAAATTCCTGAAGAACCGGGTCACAAATGCGTCTCGATTCATCGAACGACTCTTAGAAGATGCTGAAAAGGGGATTAAGGGCGCTTATGTAACCGTTTCTCCAATCGGAGAGAGCCGCTGGGGGGGATCGAACCCCCGACCTGCTGATTACGAATCAGCCGCTATACCGCTAAGCCACAGCGGC
>ENA-UOOE01002915-UOOE01002915.1-fermentation-metagenome-genome-assembly--contig:-NODE-2915-length-11572-cov-3.144656_pt1 | contig 11572 bp, 10 predicted proteins | sample MGYA00245776_ERZ724021 | MGnify/ENA primary metagenome ERZ724021 (study PRJEB28704, sample SAMN03018321) | fermentation metagenome | biome: anthropogenic terrestrial biome; feature: soil; material...
ATGTCCAGTGGCCTGGACCATGTATACGCACATTCCATTGTCCAGATATTCTGTGACTTTTTCAGGATCTACACCTGCATTCTGGCATAGCTCTTCGGATACAACTTTTTTCCCGTCACCACCTTTGCATCCCAACTGTATTATTTGGACTGGTTCACCACCTACTGTGATCTTTTTCCCACCTGCAGATCGGAAGGGCTGGTGAATGGCGCAGAATGGACTCACACCGGAACCATAACCAACCTTCAGGTCACCGGTGAATTTACCGGGTTTGTTGTACTCCTCCACGATTTGAGCGTATTCTGAGGGTAATCCTCCGTATAACTCATTATATGTCTTTATGCTCTTGGCAAATGGGCACTGGGGTAAAGTGAAAATAAACCCGTCACGTACTGCAACACCTTCAATCCGAGTAATCGGATGGGTTTGTGCTTTAACTGCATCTTCCCATCCATCCAGGTCCTCATATTCTGCTTCAGGAAGTTGTTCTGCAATGCGTAACGCTCTTCTCATAAGGGTACCCTTTGTGGCAGGCCCTCCCATGTTAATAACTGTTTCACGAAATGTTTCAAGCAATGTTATATGTGCAATATCTAAAATGTCTGTCATACCCTAGTGTAATATAACAATTGTTATATAAATGTATTGCTGGCTAGGATTATGTGAGTCATCTGTTTAGTGGGTTATTAAAATTAGATCATGATAAAATAAGTTAATATGTCATAATACCTATTATAAAAATGTTAAAAAAGTTTTAAAGAAATTGATAGTCGTTTTGATAAAATGATCCCTTCTATTTTAATAATTTCATAACCACCATATTATTATCCATTTTTATAATTTCAAATTATCAATATTACATATTCGTTTAGGGCAATGGTAAAAGAGATAATTGAAGCTTATATTTCCTGATAAATTTTAAAAATAATTTTAAGAGGAATATACCATGAGTATAGAATATGTGATGAATACCATTCATTGTGCTGCTTTTTTAAGAGGAATCAATGTAAGTGGGAAAACCCGCATTAAAATGGCAGATCTGAAAGCTGTTTTCGAATCAATGGGATTTAAAAACGTTCGAACATTTCTTGCCAGTGGAAATGTAGTTTTTGACTCTGGAAATGAGAATGAAAAGATTTTAACTGAAAAAATAGAATCTGGTTTGAAGAATGTATTTAATAGGGATATTGCAGTGATGTTACGGAGTATTGACCATCTAAAGAAGCTCCAGGCATTAAAACCGTTTGAAGGAATTGAAGTGACCCCAGATATCAGGATGTATGTGACATTTTTTTCCAAAAAAACACAACCACGCACAATCACATTTCCTTATACTTCTCCTCAGAAGGGGTTCACTATCCTTAATTCAACTTCAATGGAAGTTTTTAGCACGGTAGATATTTCTAAGGAGAGGGGGACACCGGAATTAATGAATTATCTTGAAAAAGAGTATGGATCAAATTTAACAACCAGGAGCTGGGGCACGATCCTGAAACTCCTGTGAGTAAATAAAATCTCGTTTAGTTATCCATTTTTTCTTTCAGGTTTTTTACAAAATTTCTAGCATTTTCAAAGTCCTCCTCATCTGGTTTTCCTTTGTTTAAACCTCCTCTATGGATTATTTTTGCAAATGCGTAGGTGTCAAATCCTTCACAGTAAAATTCGCCCAGTACATTGAAACCTTTACTGGATAATCTCTTTTCTAACCATCCCATTGGTTTCCCATCGCCGCTGGTTGAAAATACAAAGGCTTTCTTACCGTTCACATCACCCAACTCTTCGACAAATTTTCTTAATTTTTTATGAGGTCTCAAGAAATATTTTCCAGAACCAAATCCAATTAAATCATAATCTTTAATCATCCTATGGTTAACATCTTTTAAATCAAATAAATCTGCTTCTAAAGTATCTGCCATCACTTCAGCAATCTTTTTGGTGTTACCATGGTGTATGGACTTGTAAATTATCGCGGTTTTCATTTTTCATTTTCTCCTTTAAATTAAATTATCACTTACACTTTAACAATTTGATAACTTTCGAATTGATTTTTTAAAAATAAATTAAGATTCATCTTCAGGGAGCTTTAAATCTTTATTAAACTTTAAAAGTTCATTAACTTCATTAACCATCTCTTCATTAACCCGTGCCACTAAATACTTTCCTTTTCTTTCAGTAAAGATTAATTCAGCGTTGGATAATTCTTTAAGATGATGTGAAACCGTGGGAGCACCAATGTTAAGAGATTTGGCTATGTCGTTTATGAAACATCCGCGCTCTGTTTTATAACTGGATTCCTGTTTTTTGATGATTTTAAGGTATAAATCCAACCGGTTAGGGTTGGAAAGGGCTTTAAAAACCTTGGCCATTTTTTGGGTGTCCATATAATGCACTCTACTGTCAGTTCTATAATTCGATAACTATCGAAGTAATTTGTATTAAAGTTAATATATAAAGATTTGTGTTTGAAGTCACCACTCATTGGTTACTATTCCCAAGAACCGCAAAATTAGACTTGATATAAGTCACAAGGTTCTGTATTTTGTTTAATCTCTTTCGGGCAACAAGAAACACAAAAATATTAATGATAGGTTTTACAGAAAAGGGAGTAATTACAATTCTATAAAATTTAATCCAAAATCATGGTGAAAACTTGATTAAATGTTCAAAATGCGGAGCAGACAATAAAGAAAATTCCACTTTCTGCGAGTCGTGTGGAGAAAGGATTAAAATTATCTCTAAATTTTGTCCAGAATGCGGTTGGAAAAATGTGGGGAATGCAAACTTTTGTGAAAAATGTGGCACCAGTTTGGAAACATTAGAACAAGGAATTGGGGATATAAAAGCCCAATATAAAGATAAACCCGACATTAATGAAGATTTATCTGGAAATAGTTCTGATAAAATAGTTTCCTTGAAATTAACTCCTGCTGAATCGCTCGTGATTATAGATCCTAAAGCAAATAGTAAAGGGGGTTCCACAAAAAATCTACTGAAGGTAACTTTAATAGACCTTATTTTTAAAAATGTCTTCCAATTAGATGTCCAGGAAGTTGAAAAGAAGGGCATATTTGGTAAGAAAACAGTTAAAAAAGTTTACCTGAAAGAGGGGAAAAATTTCAACATGCCACTTAAACCTCATGAAGAGGTTTTTCGAAAATACTTACCACATAAGGCCGATAGTAAGAGACTTCGAAAACTTCAGCAACGTGTTTACAGGGCACAGGGTAACAAGTATGCCCAGAAAAAACTGCTGGAACCCTTATCTTCAGAGGGGCTTTTCACTGTAGAAAAGAAGTTTTTAGGAAATAAGTATGCCTTAAGTGATAAAGGAATAGAAACACAGCAAATGATCTTAAAATTAAAGGATGAAGGAAAAGATCTGGAAAATTGGATAGAAACTGATCCAGAAAGAGCGAAAGCTTATCTCTTGATGGGAGGATCAAACATATTCCTAACAGATGATTATTACTTTGATTGGTTTAAGAATAACTCTAAAAAAATAGCTGTATTATTTATTGGCGTAGCAGTTGTAGGTGTAGCATACAAATTTAGTAATATTCGCTGGTACAGTGCTTTTAGTAGCAATTCAAATGGCATAGATTTTGATGACTTTGATGATTTTGGTAGTTTTGATGATAATAACTTTAATGATGTATTCTCAGATTCTGATGTTTTGGATATATTTGATTCAATGGATTTCGATGATTTTGATTCTGGATTTGACAGCGGAGATGGCGGAGACTTTGGTGGTGGTGATTTTTAATAATCAGGCCACAGCAATTAGAGAAATGATCAAACTCAGATAATGGATTTTATAAGTAAACTAATAAAATTAAGTTTTACTGATGTTTTTTATTAATATTCTATTACTTTGGGCACCATAATGGCAACTTTAATACATGTTGCAACGTCACTTTCTGTGAATTTGCTTTTAGTATAATTTTTTTGATTGTTAATCTCAACAAGACTCTTATAAAGTGGATCAGGCTTCGATTTAGCTATTTTTGCAGCGGTATCAGCTTCGGAGTCCAAAAAAATCCGGGCAAATACAGGTCCCACCCATTTAATTCGCACTAGGTCTGTTAATTTAGTTAGTTCCAGAAGATCCTTGCAGGGTATTCCAAGCTCAGTAGCTAAATTTTCCCTATCCTCAGGGGTTTTTACTCTTTTAAATAAATGAGCAGTGTTTTTGATTCTTGCACTGTTTAATTTATTGAGAGTTTCATCTTGAACACCTGGAAATTTACCTAAATTAACTGGATTGGGAGTGTAACTGTTAATTTCTCTTCTTAAAATCAGAAGGTAATCTTCAGGTAGTCCTGATTTTCCAGCAAACTCCCTGGCTTTTTTAGGGGTTTTCAATAAATTAGCAAGATCCTGGAGATTATCAACTTCATTTTCCTTTAAAATTTTGAATCTCTTATCAAGATCATCCTTAAGTATCTTTCGGCTGGGTAAGAGTTTAGAATTTTTAATTTCTTCCTGAAATTTATTTAAAGAAATTTTTTTAAGGTTTATATGATAATTTTCAACCATGATAATCCCCCCGGTTTTTATTCTTTCCCTATCTCATTAATCCTATTCCCTTCCGCATTCTGTTAATTTATTTTATTCATCTGTATTTATTCAAATGTTTCCACAGTCTCCTGGAGATACCTGCGTATATCTATGTTCTGGGTGCATTTTTCTTCACATTCACCACATTCTGTGCAGAATGATGCACTGCCCCTTTTAGCTTTTAGAAACGAGTAATTTCCAGAGGGTTTTTCCATATTCTGGTATAGATAAACATCATTCAACAGGTTCAAATTCAAGGGAATGTCCACACCCTCAGGGCAGGGCATGCAATAATTACAGGCAGTGCAACCAACGTGTGTCCTTGCTTGATATGCCTCTCGAACTTCCTGGATCAAATCCCTCTCAGCATCAGTTAAGCGATGAGTATGCTCATTTTCGGCAATCTGAAGATTTTCCTTAACCTGTTCCATGGTACTCATACCACTTAAAACCACATCCACTTCGCTCTGGTCCCAGAGGAACCTTAAAGCCCATTCTACTGGTGTTCTTTTAACCGGGGCACTGTTCCATATGGCCTGAATATCAGTGGGAATGTTATTTGCCAGGCAACCACCTCTTAGTGGTTCCATGATCACAGTTCCCAAATCCCGGGATGCTGCGTATTCCAGTCCGGGTCTTCCGGCCTGGAAGTTCTGATCCATGTAGTTGTACTGTATCTGGGAAAAACTCCAGGGGTAGGCGTCCACAATTTCCTTGTAAAGTTTAAGTTCATCGTGGAATGAAAAACCAGCGTATCCGATCCTACCATCATCTAGGGCAGAGTCCAGGAACTGGAAAACCTCCAGTTCTTTAAGGTTTTCCCAGGAACTGTGACCGAGACCGTGCAGGAGATAAAAATCAATCCTGTCAGTTTGAAGTCTCTGGAGCTGTTCATTTAAATAATAATCCATATCTTCTTTTTTCTGGATGAGCCAGCTTGGTAATTTGGTTGATAAGTAAACCTGATCCCTGTAACCATCTTTCAGGACATTTCCAACCAGTATCTCACTCATACCTCCCTGGGTTGCAGTGGAACTGTGGTAGGGATAGGCAGTGTCCACGTAGTTAACACCAGAGTCTATGGCGTAATGGAGCATCTGGGTTGCCAGTGGTTTGTTTATTTTTTCAGGGTTGCCTTCCAGTGTGGGAAGGCGCATACATCCAAAGCCAAGTATTGAAACTTCCTGACCTGTTTTTCCAAAGTTTCGGTATAACATGAGTAATGGTCCTCCTGATAAAAGTGATACAGTATTAAATTATTTTTAAACAATTTGTAAGATCGATATTAATTATAAATTAACAAGTTCCATCTGCATAAGTATTCCAATTTTCATTTTTTTCCAGTTAGCTTAAAGACACTCTAAAGTCTTTTAAACCCTCTAAATATTTTAATAGCTGTAAAATCTTTTAAAAATTCTGCAGATGGCCAGAGTGATCCATAATCTGGAAGAAAATGTTCGTTGGTTATCTGGTAACTTGTGAATTTTTGAATAGGAAACTTTCCACAATCCGTCTGGTTCTTGATGGTCAATAAACCATTTTAAAGCATTTTCAATGTCAAGATCATCTTTAGAAAACCCCATAATAGAAAGTGAATCCAGTGCAGAGACCAGGTTAGTCCACCAGAATGGATACTGGAATCTCAACCAGTTATCAGGGTGCTGATAGGATATCCAGTTGTCTTTTTTAAATAACTTTGACTTTAAAAGGTGGGCTGCAGTTAGTGCTTCTTTAGACTTTTTATATTGAGGATGAACAGAAAAAGCCCTTAAAACCATTCCTGTGCCTGCAGCAGAAAAAGGTTTGGATTTATCAAAAGACGTGGATGTGTTTCTTTTGATGTTGGATGTTAAATCGTTAAGTTCGGTTCGGGTGAGATGAGGGATGCCAATAATACCGGGACTGCCAATTACCCAACCTCCATCATCTTGTCTCATTTTGAGGAGCCATTTGAATCCTTTTTCTATACGCGGGTCATTTTCATAACCTGCTTCCATCAAAAGGTACATAATTGCTCCAGTATAGTAAGGAGCGTACTGATTGGCCAGAATTCCCCTGATATCCCCTTCATCACTTTGACATGAAAATATATATTCAGCAGCTTTCCGAATGGCAGGATGAGTATTATTCATCTCATATTGTTGAATTAAAAACCTTAAATTTTTCCAGGTTTCAATCAAAGAGTATTTAACTCCTGAATTTTCAAATTTTTTCCCTTTCGCGGGCCAGGAGCCATTATCAAGCTGTTTTTTCATTATTTTCTGGACTTCGGGTAAATTCCATATAAACTCAATGGGGTCAACCCTCTCTTCCAGCAAGTCTTTTTTGGTAAAATAAATTATTGATTCATCTTCTGAGTCTAAAAGTGGTTTCAGAGGATTGTATTTAAATTTTTCTATCAATAACATAAGGATTACCTAGAATGCAGATTAATAGTATCTTGAATGCAGATTCAATAAATTAAGGTTATTATATTTTATCTTGCTATCCCAATAAAATAATGGGTTTAAAATCAGGGTTTGGCTTCTCACTGGGTGCCCCAATGAATAACATTATTTAGTATATGTTTGATTAAATAGTAAGACATGTCAACTAAAGCCGCATTCATATTCATTGCACCAGAAAACGATCCCCAACAGCATCGCGCAGTAATTGATTCACCGGTGATTGAACTTTCAGTGGTGGGTGTTAAAAACTATGATGAAGCAGAAAAAGTTGCCCTTGACCTTGTTGCAGAAGGTATAACCACCATAGAACTGTGTGCTGGGTTTGGAAGTGAAGGAACTGCCCGAATTGCACGGGCTGTCAAGGGAAAAGCAATTGTAGGAGTGGTGCGCTTTGATTTGCACCCTGCCTTCGATCATAAAAGTGGGGATGACTTGTTTTAGATATTAAACAGTTGATGAATCATTTTTTTAGGTGAAGTTAATATTAGATCGGGATAGATATTGTAAATTTATACCTAATTCGGGTGTTAAATTTATTAATATCCTAATTTTAATTAGAAGTTAGTAAATATGAAAAAAACCAAGCTGGCAGTGTACACAGTAGCTGTTCTATTAGTGTGTTTAATAGTTTATGAAAGCTCTGCTTATTATTTAATGTCTCAAGAAACTATTTTAGTGGGTTACCTCCCTAGTGACCATGATTCTGCTCTTTTTGTGGCAGATGAAAAGGGAATGTTCGAGAATGAGGGATTGAATGTGGTGATGGTTCCTTTTCGTTCTGGAACCGAAATGGTCCAAGCCGCTGATAGAGGCCTTATTGATATTGGTTACTGTGGAATAGCCCCTGTTTTGTCTGGGATTGACAATGGTTTGAATGTGAAAGTGTTATCACCAGTTAACCTGGAAGGTAGTGGCATCGTAGTTAAAAATGGAAGCATAAACAGTGTTGCTGGTTTGGAGGGTAAAACAGTGGCCACTCCTCCGGGTATTTCTATCCAGGACGTTCTCTTAATGTATCTATTTTATGAAAACAATTATTCAGTTAATTCCTTCTGTAACACTGATGTGGAAGTACCGTTAATGGATGAGAGTTTGGAATCAGATTCTGCGGATGCTTTTATTGCATGGGAACCTTATGTTTCACAATCTTATTTGGAGGGTTCGGGTAGTTTATTAGTGCACTCTAGTGATATATGGCCTAATCATCCCTGCTGTGTGGTCATTGCCAATCATGGATTCATCGATAACAACCCTCAAAAGGTAAGAAAATTTTTGAAAGTTCACACACAAGCTACTAACTATGTTCAGTCCAATAAAAATGAAACTGCCATGGTATTGTCCCAGAAACTTGGTGTTAATAAATCCATAGAATCATCATCCCTGACCTATGTTAAATTTACAAGTACGCCTAATGCTGAATTTAGGGCAAATGTTCACAAATTCTCGGAATTCATGTATTCTTTAGGATATTTAAAAAATAATCTAACTGATGATGAAATATTTGATTTCGGTTATCTTTAAACAAAACAGTTTCTTTTCACAAATAGTTGTCTTCACAGAGGGATGTTTTTTTGAAAGTTTGAAAATCTGTCTCTTTTTTATAAATTAACCTTTTTTCGGAAAATAAGGCCAAATTCCTGTGGATTGGTTAAATAGCAAAATAATTAAATGTTTATTTTTCGGGGATTTCATTAATTCTCGAGATTTTTTCAGGTGTTTGTTTTATTTTCCTTCGTTAAGAAAGACAAAACAATGATAACCACACTGATCAACATTCCTATGAAGAACGCGTTCTGAAAACCCGTTAAAAGGGCGGTTTTTGGAATTATGATATGATACGCACCGATGGGTTGCATTAGATCAACCTGTTGATTTTGGGCGCTGATTACACTGTCGAATATTCCCTGAAAAACAACCATACCCATTACTAACCCTAGATATCGTGCAGTATTCAGGAGACTGGAAATGGCTCCAGTTTTTTCAGAGGAGCTGTGACTCATGACCATTTTGTTGTTGGCCGGTCCGAACATTCCTTCACATAGGGCTCGTATGGCCAGGGCCGTGAAAATGAATATAACCCCCACTGTCAAGTCCATTATGCTGAGTATAAGCATGGATATAATCAGAGCTAGGGCTGATAAAACTGTCACTGGCTTCGATCCGAAACTGTCTGATAGATGGCCGGATAGAGGGCCAGTAATCAGGATCAGCAAAGAGGGGATTAGTATTATCATCCCCGCAAAGTCTGCACTGTAACCATGGATTAATTCCAGGTAAAATGGAACTAAAAAGATGGTTCCAGTTAAAACCAGATTAGCCAGGAATGTGGCTAATAAGGAAATTGTCAGATGAACATTTCTCAGAAGGTGTAAATCAAAGAGGGGAGCTTCGTGTTTCAACTCCCAGATAACAAAGCAAACCCCCATTACAATTACCAGGATGACTCCTAGAGGGAACCAGTCCGGTAACTTGTTTATGTTCCGGGTTACCTGAATCAATAGAAGGAAGCTGGTGATGGTTAATAAGGTTAGAATAGAACCTATAAAGTCAAAACTTGGCGGTTTTTTAAGTTTTTGTCTTACTGGTATGTATCTATTTGCACAATAAATGGTTAGAATAGCTAAGGGGATGTTGGCAATGAATATCCATCTCCAACTGGTATATGTGTCCAGGAAGCCTCCTAATCCATATCCCATTGATAATCCAATGGTGGTGGCCAGGGAAACATATCCAAATGCTTTTCCTCGACTTCCAGAGTCGAAGCTAAGGGTGATTATTGCCGGAATCACTGAAAGTAACATGGATGATCCAATACCTTGGATTATACGGAAAAACAGTAAATGGTAAAAGTTCAGTGAGACTGCACACAGGTACGAGCCAGATGCAAAGATAAACAGTCCCATTAAGAATATTTTTTTGTAACCAACGAAATCTCCCAGTCTACCAAAAATAAGCAGAAAGCTGGTAAGGATGACCAGATGGATGATCACAACCCAGGCAACCATGCTGGTACTTATATCCATATACTGGGAAAGGGTGGGCAATGAAATGTTAATTATTCCCGCACTCAATGACCATAGAAAAACAGCCATGGTCATGGAAAGTAGAATGAACAATTTTTGATGTTTTTCAACGATTTTCTTATTTCCCATTCAATTCCTCTTGGATTGACAATACGGATGGATTTCCAGTTATTTTAATATGGTAGAATTATCATCTTGATTCTTTGATTCATTAGATTGACATTTAATTAAAAAAGTACAAAATTAAATTCCGATGGGCTCTTCAACTTAACATGAATCTTTAAATTCTTTTCAAATTCTTGTTTTGTATTCTGGTTCATTGAAATAAATCGTAAAGTGAGTGCCATGTTGTCGTTTAAGTTCTATTGTCCCGTCTAATTGTTTGGTTAATTCACTAACTAACTGAAGTCCCAGAGAGGGTGTGTTTTCAATGTTGATATCTTCTGGAATTCCAGTACCATTATCACTAATCTCTAATTTAAATATATTTTTCTTTATTCTTTGGAGTTTTATATTTATCACAGGGGTATTCTTTTTAAAATCTTTAAATGCATATTTAAGGCTGTTAGAAACCAGTTCATTGATTATTAAACCTAATGGCATCACTGTTTCAATATCTAAATAGAAATCCCCCACATCAATCTGAATTTTCAGTCCATTTGTATCAAAACCATAAGCGTAGGTAAGATCATCTATCAGGTTCTGTACGTAATCTGAAAACTCAATTTTGGATAGATCTTTGGACTGGTACATTCTTTCATGGATCAAGGCCATGGAATGTATGCGGTTTTCACTTTCTTTGTACTTTTCCAGTAGCACCTCATCGTCAATCTCCTCTGCCTGGAGCATTAAAAGAGCTGAGATAATCTGTAAATTATTTTTAACCCGATGGTGTATTTCCCTCAACAGGATATCCTTCTCTTTAAGGGATTGTTTGATCTTACGTCCTGCTTTTCGGTGTTCAGTTATGTCCATAAATGATATCAGCGTCTCTGTGGTTCCAGGAATACGGCCAAATGTGGCAAAAAAGTTCCTTAAATCTCCATGTTTATCAAATAACTGAAACTCATAATTTCCAAAGGCAGTTATTCCTGATTTCATCAGATCGGAATTTTCTTCTATCTTGTAACGATCTTTTTCTGCAACCAGATCCAGCAGATTTTTCTTAATATCCTGTTCTGGGGCCCCTGTTTCCTTAAAGAATATCTTTTTAAACTCAGAATTTGCCAGTAAAATGTTCATATCTTCATCAATCATTAGCATGGCAGTTCCGGTGTGTTCAAAGATTGTCCTGTATCGTTTTTCACTTTTTTCAAGTTCATAATTGGATTTTTGGAGGGATTGGAGCATTTTATTAACGGAAATAGCTAAATCTGCCAGTTCGTCATTGCCCAGTACCGGAATTCTAGAAGATAAATCATTTCTTTTCCGGATTCTGAGAATACTATGAGTTATCCGGTCCATCCTGCGGAGTATATTTTTATCTAAGATATAGTAGACCATTATAGCGGCGATTATTCCTGCAATGATAATGGATAGGGTGAG
>ENA-UOOE01002916-UOOE01002916.1-fermentation-metagenome-genome-assembly--contig:-NODE-2916-length-11571-cov-3.695120_pt1 | contig 11571 bp, 12 predicted proteins | sample MGYA00245776_ERZ724021 | MGnify/ENA primary metagenome ERZ724021 (study PRJEB28704, sample SAMN03018321) | fermentation metagenome | biome: anthropogenic terrestrial biome; feature: soil; material...
ATGGTTTTAAATAAAGCAGTTCAATAATATGTCCCAAATTTGGGGTTCATATCATAAATATCTAAATAGGGGTGCTTTTATAATATCTATTTATAAGTTTAAATTAGATTTTTAGCATCTAAGTGTGACATACCTCTTACATAAGATTGATCTATTTCATCGAGCAATGGAGAAGGAGCATTTTCAGCAAAATTAATACAAAGCATTTCTTTAGCTCGAGTCATGGCAACGTATAAAATACGCCGTTCTTCTTCAACATTAGCTGATATGTTCATAATCTCATAATAGCATTTGCGTAAGGTGTCATTAATTATTGTAGGATTTTTACTACGAAAGCCATCAAAGATTTCTCCTGTATTTGGCATATTACAATACACCATTATGTTTGCTAATGAAAGATATGTTTGCAAACTAGAATCTACTTTAGCTTTGAAAGCTTTATAAGTCATATTTGATGGAAAATCATAATTAAGAGTTATCCAACCAGATGCTATACTATCTTCAGTTTCTCCATATAGAAATACCTCATCAAATTCCATTCCTTTTGCTTGATGAATAGTCAATAACTGCACTCTTCCATTCGATGTCTTATGTCTTAAGGCATTGAATTGCTTCATTCTATCTTTTTCATCATTTATAAAATCTAAAAAAGAATGGTAATAGTACATTTTGAAAGTAAGATGATCTTTTACAACGTTTAGTTGAGGTTTCGATATAATATGATTTCGGCAATAGTAGTTTAATCCGTCTGATAATAATTCATTAATCCTGTCAAAGTAATTAACTAAATAGAATTCATGATCTTTTCTTTTTTTCTGTAGCTTAACATAGTCTAGTATTTCTAAAGATTCTTCAATTAAAGTAAGTAAAAGATCGCTACTCGGCTCTTCTTTCAATACTTTAGTATCAAACATAGACAATGAGCTAGACAAAAAGTTTTCCAAATCATCGTTAGAATTATCATAATATTCTTTACGAAACTCAGTTAGAAATTTTTTAAATTTGTTAAAGCCCATCCATTTGGCAGATCTTATATAGTTCTCTATATCATTGTCAAAAAATGCTGTCATGATTCTTAAATAAACTTGATAGACTTTACTTTCCTGTAAACTTTCAATTTGACCAGCAACATTATAGGTAATATGACTTTCGGTTAGTATATCGGCTATTAAATTCTTTTGAAAGTTGTATCTTACTAAAACGGCAATTGTCTTTTTAGTATTACGAGACTCAAAAAATAATTTTTTAAAAAATCTTTGATCTTGAAATCTACGCTTAGTGCTGTAATCGCCATAACACAAACCCGAAGCTGGATTATTAGGCCTAATTAGCTTATGTAGTCGATATTGATTTCGTTCAATCATAGGCAAGCTGCTTTTTAAAATTTTCCCGTCAGTTCGATAATTAGTCGATAGATTGAATATTTGCGCATCTGGAACTAATTTATCAGCAAAGTTAACGATAAAGTAGGGATTACTACCACGAAAAGAATAAATACTTTGATCGTCATCCCCAACAACTATCAAGTTTGTATGTATTATTTTATGAAAAAGCTTTTGTATAATGTGCCATTGTAAGTAATCAATATCCTGAAATTCATCAATAAAGACCTCTTGATATCGCTTAACAGAATTTATGATTTCATCCTTATGGTCTCCTAGAAGGGCTTGCATTAGTTTGACTTTCATGTCATTAAAGTCAATAACATTATCCATTGCTTTCAATTCTTGATATCGCTTAACAGCTTTTAAATATCTTGAAGTAAAGTTTTCATCAAGGTTATATTTAGAAATAGCTGAAATTAGAGTAGATAAAGATTTCTTATCTTTATTTTCTAGTAATTTTACGACATCAGGATTTTTAAGATTAACAGAAATCCCATCAATACTATATCCTTTACTAATTAGCAAATCATACATTTTGAATATGTTATTTAGATCTTCTTTTTTAGTGACATCTGGATTCCTTAAATTATTAGGAATAAAGCGTATTATATCCTGATAATACTTAGTTTTGTCAGTACAAACGCTAGCTGTAGAATAGGTAGACAAGCGTCTTAAACGGCTATAGAAAAAGGCCTCAAAGGTGTTGAATCGAGGTTGCTGCCAATATCCTACTGGAATAGAGGGATGCATTTTTACAATACGAGCTCTTAATTCCAGATACCGCTGTTCCATTTCTTTCTGTGCTTTTTTAGAAAAAGTCATGCACAATACTTGGTCGGGCATTAATCTATTAGTTAGTGCATCAAAGATGATTGAAAAAATCATTACGCTCGTTTTGCCAGAACCTGCACAAGCATTAATTAATGTAGATTTCTTTGAATGATTTACAATACAAGTTTTTTGTTCTTTAGAAAGCTTATAGCCACAAGCTTCTTCGATTATGCTAATTGCTGATAAATCGTCCATTATTATTCCTATTTTCTTTAAAATATATAATCTCTATATCTTTTTAATACAGTTGATCATCTGTAATTCATCAATCTAGATTTTATCATTTTCATAAAGCAGAAAGAACACTCAGGACTTTTCGCAAAAATGCATCCCTCTAACTTCTAACTATATGTTTCTAAGGGATTCATTTTCTACTTTATTTAACTTATTCTTAGCTATATTAGTGGTCGTTAGTTACTTAATCTGTACTCCTTAGATTACAATTTTTCTATATTTCACAACCTAAAGATTTAAAAAAATGATTGTATTATAGATTTTTAATTTATAATGATAATGATTGTATTATGTGGAGGGTTAAAATTGAAAAAAATTGTAAAAATATTGTTAGCATTCTTACTCCTACTGAGCTTATCTGCAACTGTTAAATCACAAAAAGTATTTGCCCAAGATTGGGTGAAACCTAAAAAGGTAATAGTTACCAGACGAATGAAAGTCTACCAAGTCCATGTTAAGGATCCAGTTTATAAGAGTACTTTAGGTAAACATAAATGGATTAAAAAAGGACAAGTTGTTAGAATTACACATCCCGGAGTTAATTATGCATTTTTTATTTTAGGAAAGGGATTTAAAAATACTGGTAGACGCTGGTGGGTTATCCCCAGACATTATCAATGCGATTGGTTCGTCTGGTACAACAAGCACAACGTTAAGAAATATCTTAGATAATATAATTCGAAGAGATCAACACTTGATCTCTTTTTTAATCGAATGCCATTAATTGATCGGTTGCTTGATGATTGGCAGTAGCCATTAAGTTAATTATCACTGGGTTATTAATTTTCTTGCAAAAATAATCGTATGCTAACTTAGCCTCTATGTAAGAGAATTGCCAAGACATTATGCAATTCAGCATCAATATTATCCAAGTCGATTTCAGTTTGAGTAGCATAATAATGAGCTTTTTTAACAGTATCGATAAACACTGCATCTTGATTAGCCTCTTCAACATGAGTTGCATAACCAACTGCATTATTCATATCAATTAATGCAGCCACTGCAGCATGTTCCTGGGGACTAGTAATAGCAATGTTGATATCTTTCTTTATCATAAATTATTCCTCGCTTTAAATTATTTCGTTAAGCATATCAAGAAATAAGAATTAGAAATAGATAATTTAATACGCGTGGTGCTAGTTCAATCTAGTCAGACTCTTTTCTATTTATTAAGAGAGTCTAACAGGATTGGACTTTTTTGTTGTCTAAAACGATTTAACTAGCACCACGCGTATATGTATGTAATATATCAATTTTTTGAATATAATTTCAATTATAAATAATGTATATAATAACTCAGGAAAGAAGTTTTAAATATTATAAACCAAATGAAATCTTGTAAAGCCAAATTCCAAGAATACATCCTAGAATTGGAGCCACAACTGGAACCCAACTGTAAGCCCAATTAGAATCACCTTTATTTGGAATTGGTAAAATTGCGTGAACTAGACGAGGTCCTAAATCACGTGCTGGATTTAAAGCGGGTCCAGTGGGTCCACCACCAGCCATAACTAAGGCAGTAATGATTAAACCAATTCCAATGTTGGCAATATCAATAGATTGTTTGAAGAACATACCTCTATACAATCCCATTGCAACAAAACCTAGAATTGCAGTATCAATAAATTCTGTAATAAATCCGTTACTTTTACTATTTAATGTGTCTCCAGTAGAGAAACAAGACAAGATAACATTAGGTTCATTTGTGGTCTTCTTAAAGTAAATCCAATAGATGGCTACAACAAGTAGTTGGCCCAAAATCGCACCTAACATTTGACAAACAATATAAGGAATAACATGTGCCCATGGGAAAATTCCACAAGCAGCTTCTCCAATAGTAATGGCTGGATTAATATGGTTACCAGAAATTGAACCAAATAACATCGCTGGTAACATTACACCAAAGCCGAATCCCCAGGCAATGAAGTTCCAACCACCATTTGATTGTCCATCACTACCATTACCAGTTGTATCTTTTAAGAAAGAATTGGCAACAGCTCCGTTACCTAATATAACTAAAATTGCAGTTCCAAAGAATTCTGCAACGTAACGCATCATCCACGAACCAGACATAATTCTCACTCCTTTTTTATAGACAGTTACGCCATAATTGTATGCGCTTTTATAAGAATATTGCAATGCTATAAGTCTTACCTAATGAATCTGGTTATTAAAGCTATTGCCAAAAGTTATAGCTAGGCTAAAGCATACTAGTGAAAGCGTTTTCCTTGATAACAAGCGAAGAACTTTCTAAATTTTTAATCCAGTTATAAAAACTATAACTATTTTTTATATGCGTGAATAGTCCTACGCATACAAGAGTTGAGCAACTATAAGTAAAAAATAACGAAAAATGGTCTGAATTTGTATTTTGCTCATCGATGCACAAGAATTAATGGCGATGAGAGCAAAACGAAGATGAGTTTTTTTTGAAAGGACAAAAATTATGAGTTTTGAAAAGTATGAAAATGTATTGTTAGAAGAACCTGAAGAAGGTATCGCTGTTTTAACTGTTAACCGTCCTAAGGCTTTGAACGCTTTGAACCTTGCAACATTACAAGATATCGGAGATGCTTTAAGAGAAGTTAAAGGTAGAGATGATATCCGCGTCTTGATCGTTACCGGTGCTGGTCCTAAGTCATTTGTTGCTGGTGCTGACATTAAAGAAATGCAAAATGATAATGTTACTGAAGCTTTGAAGCTTTCAAAACTTGCTCACTCATCATTTGGTGAAATTGAACACTTACCACAATTTGTAATTGCTGCTGTTAATGGTTATGCCTTAGGTGGTGGTTGTGAACTTGCATCATCATGTGATATGAGAATTGGTTCTACTACTGCTAAGGTTGGTCAACCAGAAACTGGTTTAGGTATCATCCCTGGATTTGGTGGTACTCAACGGTTAACCCGTCTTGTAGGTCGTGATAAAGCTAAAGAAATGATTGCAACTTGCGACATGATTGATGCTAAGGAAGCCTACAGAATTGGTTTATTTGATGAAATTGCCGAACCAGATGAATTAATGGATAAGGCTAAGGATATCGCTCACAAGGTTATGAAGAATGCTCCATTATCAGTTGCCCGTGCTAAGTACTCAGTAGATCGTGGTGCTGACTTACCATTAGATGTTGCTGTTGACTTAGAAAGTCAAATTTGGGCTGAAATGTTTGGTACTGAAGACCAAAAAGAAGGTATGGCAGGATTCGTTGAAAAACGCCCAAAGCACTTCACTGGTAAGTAAATAAGGAAAAGTTATAGTTTTAAAGCTAAGGAGAATAAGTTATGAATCGTGTTACAGAATTATTAGGAATTAAATATCCAGTTATTCAAGGTGCTATGCAAGAAGTTGCTAACGCTGAATTAGCAGCGGCTGTTTCAAATGGTGGTGGTTTAGGTATTATTGCTGCTGGTGGTAAGACTCCAGAAGAAGTAAGAGAAGAAATCAAAAAAGCTAGAAAGTTAACTGATAAGCCATTTGCTGTTAACTTGATGTTGATGGACAAGAACACCCCAGATGTAGTAAAAGTTATTATTGATGAAGGTGTTAAGGTAGTTACTACTGGTGCTGGTACTCCTAAGCCTTATATGAAAGACTTGAAGGCTGCTGGTATTAAGGTGCTCCCAGTAATTCCTAATGTAAAGATTGCTAAGAAGATGCAAGAATTAGGTGCCGATGGTGTTATCGTTGAAGGTATGGAAGCCGGTGGACACATTGGTGGTACTACTTCAATGGTATTATGGCCACAAATTGCTGATGCAATTGATATTCCATTGATTGCTGCTGGTGGTATTGGCGATGGTCGTGGTGTTGTTGAAGCCTTTGTAGCTGGTGCTGAAGGTGTTCAATGTGGTACTATCTTCTCCATTGCTAAGGAAAGTCCTGTTGGCAATAACTGGCGTAAGGCCGTTATTGATGCAAGTGATACTGGTACTGCTGTTGTTGGTTCAACCATTAAAGGTGGTGCTACTAGAGGTATTGCTAACCAAAAAGCTGGAGAATTGTTCGAACTTGAAAAAACTGGCGTTTCAAGAGATGAATTTAACGATGCATTGAATAAAGGCTTGTACACTGGTGTTAAGGAAGATGATCCAGACAACAGCTTCTTTATGGCAGGTGAAGTAGCTGGTATGATTAAAGAATCTAAGCCAGCAGCAGAAATCGTTAAAGATTTAATGGACGATGCACAAAGAATCTTAAATCAAAAGATTGAAATTATGTAATTAACTCTCAATAATAAAAGTCCTACTCCAAAAATACAGGTGTTAAAATTTCACCTGTATTTTTTTGTGTGATAATCTATAACTTATAGTTATGCTATACTTAAAAATTAAGAATTTAACAAAGTCATATGTAAGCGGTATCTTATAGTCGTAAGGAGAAATCCAAAACTAATAAAAATTCTAAAATCTACTTAATTGAAAATATGCTCTCAAATTCATTAAATACTCATCTGGTTTCAATTCGGTAGAAAAACGGAATGATTACCGAAAGCGCAAGCTAGGAGGAAAAGTATATGTCAGTAGAAATTATTGATAGTAAGAAAGCTGCAGAATTGATTCCAGATAACGCTACAGTTTCACTTGATGGTTGTCTTGGTACTGATGTTGCAGAAGAAATTTTGCAAAAGATGAAGAAAAGATTCCAAGAAACAGGTCACCCAAACAAGTTGGATGTTTGGTATGGATGTGGTATCGGTGACAATCACGGAGCCGCAGTTGAAAACTTTGCAGAAAAGGGAATGCTTCGTCGAGTAGTTGGTGGCCTTTGGTCATTAGCACCAAAACTTGCCCCAATGGTAGCTAACAATGAATTTGAGGCTTTTAATTTCCCACAAGGAACTATTTCTCAATTATTCAGAGATGCTGCCGCTCATCGTCCAGTTTTGGTTACTCACACTGGACTTGGTACATTCGTTGACCCTGAGAATGATGGTGGTCGTTTAAACGAAGCTGCTAAAAATTCTACTTTAGTTAATAGAATTAAGATTCATGGTAAAGATTATTTAGCTTATGAAACTCCAAAGCCAGATGTTGCTATTTTTCGTGGTACTTATGCTGATGAAAATGGAAATATCACTTTTGATGATGAACCATTAACAATGGATGTAACTGCGGTAGCTATGGCTGCTCACAATAACGGTGGTAAGGTTATTGTTCAAGTTAAGAGGATTGTTAAAGCTGGTAGTTTAGATCCTAAATCAGTTAAGGTTCCTGGTATTTTAGTTGATTATGTTGTTCCAACTGATAATCCAGAAATGACTAAGCAAACTACAGACTTTGTTTATAACCCAGATATCATTAAATCCAATATTGTAAAAGATGCTAAGAAGATAGACCTTCCACTAGATAAGAAGAAGGTCATTGCAAGACGTGCGGCCTTTATCTTCAATCCAGAAACTGACCACTGTGTAAACTTTGGTATTGGTCAATACCCAATGTATTGTGCCATGGTCATGAAAGAAGAAGGTTTATCAGACAACATTACTACTACGGTTGAAGCTGGTACTTTTGGTGGTACTTCTCTAGGTGGAGGGAACTTTGGTACAGCTATTGCCCCAGAAGCTACTATTGACGAACCATACATGTTTGACTTCTATAATGGTGGTGGTTTGGATGCTACTTATTTAGGTTTAGCTGAAGCTGATGAACAAGGTAACTTGAATGTATCTAAGTTTGGTACAAAGATTGCTGGTACTGGTGGCTTCGTTGATATTACCCAATACACACCTAAGATTGTCTTCACTGGTACATTTACTGCTGCTGGTTTAAAGGAAGAAATTAAAGACGGTAAGTTACACATTATCCAAGAAGGTAAAGTAAAGAAGTTTGTAAAGCATGTTCAACAAATCACCTTCTCAGGAAAAGTCGCTTATGACAGTAATCAAGAAGTATGGTACGTAACTGAACGTGCAGTATTTAGATTAGTTAAGGATGGACTTGAATTAGTAGAAATCGCACCAGGTGTTGACTTACAAAAGGATATTCTTGATCAAATGGGATTTAAGCCAATTATTAGTAAGGATTTGAAGGAAATGGATCCAAGAATCTTCCAAGAACCTGTAATGAACATCAAGAACGATAGGTAATTATTAAAGAACTAAGTGAAAGGAAGATACAATTGGAGATCAATGATATTAAGTATTTGTTGACAGTTGTAAATAATGATTTTAATTTAACACAGAGTGCAAAAGTTCTCCATGTATCTCAACCTGCAATAAGCAAAGCGATTAAGGATGTTGAATTTAAACGTGGCACTAAGATTTTTAATCGTAAAAAAGGACGCCTGATTGGATTAACAAGGTATGGACGAACATTAATTGAAGAAGCAAAAAAAGTTTATTCACAGTACAGTTTAATGATTACTAAATTGAATGAACTATCAGAAGGCATCAACGGCACTGTTCGTATTGGTATAGCACCTGTAATTATCTCAACCGTATTCAATGATGCGCTGATTGCTTTTATTAATGAGAATCCAGGGATTCAACTAAAACTTGTGGAACGTGGGGCTTATGAATTACAGCGGATGTTAAATTTAGGCGATATTGACTTAGCTGTCATTGTTTCTCCTGCAACGGTTGAAGGAATCTATGAAGATTTGATTTATGAAAACACAGTACGAGTTTGGTTCAATAAAGATCACCGCTTTAATGATTTTGAAGGTCCTATTCCTTTCACTGAAGTTGAACAAGAAAAGATTGTCACATTAACTGATGATTTCATGGTAACTTTTCAATTAAACAAGAAATTAAAGGGAGACAGAATAAAGCCTGATTACTTTTTGCAAACCTCTTCTTGGGATTTAATTTTAAATCTTGTACAAAGAGATCCAAATTTAATAGGTATTTTAGCTACTCCGATTGGAAAGAATTATAGCGATCATCAAATTATGGATCGGGAAATGACACCTTCTTTTCCATGGCGAATCTCATTATGTCACACCATGAATTCTATTGGGAGTTCAATTGTTGACTATACTAAAGATTGGTTTTTGAAATACTTTTCAAAATATAAAAAGATTTCAATTAATAACTAGATGCAGATGGAATAATTATGAAAGCAATTTTTCCAGGAAGTTTTGATCCAATTACTAATGGGCACTTAGACATCATTAAAAGGGCTGCACGTATTTTTGACCAAGTGATTATCGTTATCTCAAAAAATACTCATAAAAATGGACTATTCCTTCCTACAAAAAGATTTGAATTGGTTAAAGGTGCGGTAAAGCAATTTGAAAATGTTGAAGTAAAGTTAGTACAAACGGATTTGACTATTAATTTAGTTCATAAATTCCATGCTGATGTAATCATTAGGGGAGCAAGAAATGAACAAGATTTTGTCTATGAGCAGCAAATTGCACTTATGAACAGACAAATGGATCCAGAAGTTGAAACCATAATTCTATTTGCGAGTCCAGATTGTTCTTATATTTCTTCAAGTTTGATAAGAGAAATTGCTTCATTTAGAGGAAAAGTTGCAAATGTTGTACCGGAAAATGTCAATCAAGCTTTAATTCAAAAAATGAATAGCAACTAACTTAAATGGAGAATCATTATGAAACAAAAAGAAATAACCAAAATGACAATTACAGCTGTATTTATAGCCTTATTGTTAGTTCAAACTTTTGTCCCAAATATTGGTTATGTTCGTATTTTGCCGACTTTACCAGCAATTACGACAATTCCTCTAACTATTGCAGTTTATGCAAGTTTAATGGGACCTAAACTAGGTGCTGTTTTAGGACTTGTATGGGGATTAACTAGGTTAATAGTTGCTTACACCCAACCTGGAGATATGGTAAGTTTATTATTGTTTCAAAATCCACTTGTTTCTTTAGTACCGAGTATTTTAGCTGGATGGTTTGCTGGATTAATTAGTAAATACTTTATTCAAAAAGATAATAAAGTAAGACGATTAGGATACACTTTCAGCGGTGCTGTCACATCATTGACAAACACTATTATGGTTATTACAATAGCAAGCTTATGCTTTATGAATAATCCTGCATCCCTCACTACGTATCTTGGACATTTTAGTCAAGGAACTCCGCTATTTTTAATTTTGATGATGACATTAGGGATTAACGGTCTAGTTGAAGCAATCTTCACTGCTGTCATGGTACCTCTCATTGTTACGCCATTAAATTATGTGATAAAGAGAGCCTGAAGATAGAGGGAGAAAAATGGATGATTTTACAAAAATTTCACGTAGACAATGGTCAAAATTATCTACGGATAATAAATATATTACTGCAGATGAACTTAATAAATTGGTGGCTTTAGGGGATGTGATAGATACCGCCGATGTAAATGAGATTTACATTCCCTTAATAAAAGATTTGCATCTCTTTGCTCAACATAAAAAGATGTTGTCAAAATTACAGGATCATTTTATGGGTAGGGATGAAATTAAGCATCCATTTATTATTGGAATTTCTGGTTCAGTTGCTGTAGGGAAATCAACTACTGCTCGCTTACTTCAAACCTTGCTAAAAAGATGTTATCCTGATTTGCATATTCAATTGATGACGACCGATGGTTTTCTTTATCCAAATCAAGAACTTGAGAAAAGACGTTTGATGAGTCGTAAAGGTTTTCCAGAAAGTTACAATATGAAGTTATTGTGTGATTTCTTATCAGATGTAACAAGTGAGAAAAGCATAGTTTATTATCCTCTCTATTCACAAGAGCTATCTGATATTGTCCCTGGAAAGTATGGAAAAATTACGCAGCCGGATATTCTAATTATTGAAGGTATTAATACATTGCAATTGCCCCCAAATGGTGTAGTTGTAACTAGTGATTTCTTTGATTTTTCAATTTATATTGATGCCAATGAAGATTTAATTGAGACTTGGTTCATGCAAAGATTTAAGCATTTATTGAAAATTAACAAGCATAATCCAGACAATTACTATTACGCTTGGGCAAATGGTCCTTTAGATGTAGCAGTTAATAGAGCTGAAAGAATTTGGCAAACTGTTGACTTAGTAAACTTGCGTGAATACATTGCACCAACGAGGAGCCGTGCTAACGTGATTCTTCATAAAAGTCATGGACATAGAATAGATAGCATATATGTAAGACATTATTAATATGGCCTTAGTAAGTTAATTAACCCT
>ENA-UOOE01002917-UOOE01002917.1-fermentation-metagenome-genome-assembly--contig:-NODE-2917-length-11565-cov-3.356560_pt1 | contig 11565 bp, 8 predicted proteins | sample MGYA00245776_ERZ724021 | MGnify/ENA primary metagenome ERZ724021 (study PRJEB28704, sample SAMN03018321) | fermentation metagenome | biome: anthropogenic terrestrial biome; feature: soil; material...
TCTCGCCCTCGAAACGCACATCGATCGTGACCTTGCCGTCATCGGTTTGGTATAGAAGAATCTTTTCTTCGTTATCGAGCATTGTGGTCAGCCTCCATTCCCTCGACTTATGTTGAGTTTATCTTGTAGCGGAGCGTGCTTTTTCTTCTTTAGTTCGCACTCCCAAATGCGAATCACTACCCAGCGCACTTTTCAAAATTATCGGTTACGGCGGCATCATGAGCCATATTCCATTCACGCTTTTTTGCCCAGTATTCTCTGTGGCTCTTTGGCCGGGTGTTGCGGCAGTCGTGTCCGTGCCAGAAGCAGCCATCGTCTACTGTATTATGAACCAGGAGGCAATAAATCAATTGCTTTCTCTATGGGATAGATATGTTGCAGGAATGCCTACAAATTGATGAAAATATAAAAGTTCCTTTTGAAGTGGATATAGTGTCTCCTCTAACCGACTGAGCTACACCTCGAAGCGCAATTACCTACCGGGCTATTTTGGAAAAACGGCTTATTAAAAAAATCTCAGTTGCTTGCAGTTTGTAAGCAACTGAGATTAAAAGCCGCAGATGGTAAGATCTGCAATGTGGCGACACGAAAAAACTGTTCCGTATCATTCGACTTCCGACAGATATTCTTTGAGCAACTCCGCTATCTGCTTCTGGTTTCATTTGTAGCATATCTATCAACATCTAAGCATTTGCACCAACCCAAGTTGACTAACTACAGCATCTTTTTCTGGTAGATGACTTTCCCTGTACGCACGACTTCCGTAAGAAACGAAAGGGGCTCGTCTAAATCGGATGGGGAAAATGGGTGGGGCTCAATTAGTGAATCTAGCTTGTTTGTAAATATTGTTCTATACAATCTAGTTCGATCCTCCAAGGGGTTCTCTCCAAATATGGGAGAGATCACCGCTAGATCAATGTCGCTATAAGCATGCGGGTTGCCTTTGGCATACGATCCGAATAAGATCACTTGTTCAACTGGTATGGTATTCTTTACAGCCTCAACAAATTTAGTTGTAATAGCAGCTATTTCAGCATCTGTTTTAAGCATGATAACACCTCCTGAGTTCTATTAATAATCTCTCGAAATTTTGCAGGAGGAGTAGCTTTTAATATTCGCAAGCGATCACTAGGGTATCTACTTTCAAGCTGATATGGCATTAAAACAAAAAGAAAAGACATTAATTCCTCTGTTCTTTGTTCTTCACGAAGGCCCATCTCTGCAAGAAGGTAAAGGTTATGGGTTTTGGGAGGAATTTGTTCTGTCCTCTCCGCGACAAAAGCTTTCAAGGCCTTTTCAATCGCAAGATGACAGAAGAATGCAGCTTCTAAATATCGTTTACCGTCAAATAATACCTCAGCACTAGCAAAGCTCTCTTTAGCCTCTGTGATCCAGTAATCGCTATTCGCCTTCATCTTTTGCCTCCTTCTAGCCATTATTTTATGATTGTAATGCCATCTATCTTCTCAACGATTATTAAACAAAATAAGTCTGGCTGTTTGAAAAATGCAAAATTCCACATCTACCATATCTTTCAACCATGGTTTCATCTAGCACTATACTCTGCTATCTAAACCATATCAAAAATAACTAGTTTTTTCAAGCTCTTCAAATACAGATATGGCTCCAACTATATTCAGTTTTGGCTGCCAGCAAGTAAAAAACCAAAGGTTTTCAAGAGGGCTAACCTTTATCGCTTTGGAACTTAACGTGGCACGAAATATCGTTATGAGAAGCATTTACAGAACCCTGTTTACACTAACGCTTTCATTCTCGCACATCAGCTTTGTTTGTTCCAAAACAACATCCACAGCACTATCTCTTTTATCCGGTGGATAATTATATTTCGCAAGTAAACGTTTTACAATCATCCTCATTTTAGCTTGCACGCTCTCTCGAATTGACCAGTCGATGCTGATGTTATTCCTAATTTTAACTGTGAGATCCCTTGCTATTTGTTTGAGGATCTCATCATCCATAGAGTCACGGGCTGATTCATTCTCAGCTAGTGCATCGTAGAATGCCAGTTCATCAGGGGTCAGCCCTGTATCTTCACCACGTTTTTCTGCTTCAGTAATTTCTTTAGCTAATGCAATTAATTCCATAATAACCTGTGTTGTTTCAATCGTACGATTCTGGTATTTTCTAATGGATGCCTCTAGTAATTCTGAAAACTTCTTGGATTTAACAAGGTTGCGTCTGGAAAAAGTCTTGATGCTTCCCTGAAGCAATCTTTTCAGGAGTTCCACCGCTAGGTTTTTTTGTTTCATCCCCCGTACTTCCTCAAGGAACTCATCGGAGAGGATGGCTATATTGGGTTTGGAAATCCCAACTGAACTTAAAATATCCACAACTTCATTTGAAGAGATGGCCTTAGATAGTAGCTGATTTAGTTCACTATCCAGTTGCGTGGTGGTTTTCTTTCTCTCGTCATCACCAATTAGCTTCACAATCGCTGCCTTAACTGCTTTATGAAAACCGATCTCCACATTCAGTCTCTCTGCTGCAGGTGTTGTAGCGCAAAGTGAGTAGGCACGAGAAAGTTCAGTCACCAGACGGATGTAATCATTCTTTCTCTCTTCTCTAAGTCCGATGATAAAATCCACAGTTTCCATGATCGCTTGCATCTTCTCACTTGGCTTTCCTGTGAAAAATTTGCTATAGTCATGTCCGTGGAGGAGTTCTTGGATTAAATCATGCTTTTCAAGGAGAACATCTGCTGCAACTTCTGTATCAACACCTGTGGTCTTCTGATCGCTCTCTGTGTACTGTGCTAGGGCTTCTTTCAAGTTTTCAGCAATCCCTATATAGTCAACAACAAGGCCGCCTTGTTTCTCTCTAAATACCCTGTTGACCCTGGCAATTGCTTGCATTAAGTTATGCCCTCGCATGGGTTTATCTATATACATAGTATGCATGCTAGGCACGTCAAAACCTGTGAGCCACATATCACGAACAATGACTATTTTGAGTTCATCTTTTATGTCTTTCATCCGTTTGGCCAAGACTTCGCGGGTTGCTTTCGTGCCGATAAATGGTTGCCAATCAGCAGGATCTGAGGAACTGCCTGTCATCACAACCTTGATTTTGCCGCCCATCAGATCGTCACTATGCCAATCAGGACGCAGAGCGATGATCTCTTTGTAGAGATCTACAGCAATTCTGCGGCTCATGGCAACGATCATGGCCTTTCCGCCTTCGGTCTGTTGAGCCCTGTCTCGTTTTTCAAAGTGCTCGACGATGTCTTGGGCAACCAACTTTACCCTCTGCCTTGCTCCTACAATAGCTTCAAGGCGAGCCCATTTGCTCTTGAGTTTCTCTCTTTGGCTAGCCTCCTGATATTCCGTAATCTCTTCATATTCGGAGTCTATTATGGGCTTCATTTCGTCGCTTAGATTGAGTTTCGCAATCCTGCTTTCATAGAAGATCTTAACTGTGGTATTATCTTCCACGGATCTGGTCATATCATAGACATCGATGTAGTCACCGAATACAGCCCTGGTGTTTTTATCTGTAAGTTCTATGGGTGTTCCTGTAAAGCCGATATAAGAGGCATTGGGTAGGCTATCGCGCATATATTTCGCGTATCCATATTTCACGGCAGCCTCATGGTTGTCCTCCACAACATCAGCACCAAAACCATATTGGCTCCTGTGGGCTTCATCTGCAATTACAATCACATTGTTGCGATAGGATAATACTTTGTTATATTCTAAAGGAGCTTCTGCTGCTTCTAATTGTTGTTCGGAGACTCTATCCATTTCTTCAGCAATGGGGTAAGTATTAGCTGTGGCTGCATAGCTACTTGTTTTCTCCTCTTGAACCATAGGTGCGAATTTTTGAATAGTCGTGAAGATAATGCCGCCACTGGTGCGATTGTTGAGTAGTTCACGCAAGTTTGCTCTATCTTCCGCCTGCATCGGGGTGTTCCGAAGCAAATCCTGACTTTTAAGGAAGGTGCTGAAGAGTTGATCATCCAGATCATTTCTATCTGTGATCACTATAATAGTGGGATTGCCAAGTTCCTCATCAATGACAAGTTTGCCTGTGTAGAAGACCATAGATAGGCTCTTTCCACTGCCTTGGGTATGCCAGATTACGCCGATGCGTCTGTCCCCTGATTCCATAGTTGCGCGATGGGTGCTATCCAAGGCTTTGTTGACTGCATGGTATTGGTGATAGCCTGCAAGGATTTTGATGGTTTCCTTGCCATCGCTTTGGAAAAGAATAAAGTGTTTGATAATGTCGAGGAAACGCTCTCGCTGAAACATGCCAGAAATCAGGACTTCAAGTTGGGGGATGGACAAGGGAGCCATGTCTTCTCCGTCGATTGTGCGCCAGGCCATAAACCTGTCTATATTTGAGGTGAGGGTACCTGCTTTTGCATTGATGCCGTCACTTGCCACTAGAAATGAGTTGTAGGTAAAAAGAGATGGTATAGTATTTTTATAGGTTTGAAGTTGATTGTAGGCATCGTCAATATCTACATTTTCATCGCTGGCGCTTTTCAGTTCAATTACCACCAGTGGAATACCATTGACAAATACAACTACATCAGGTCTTTTTTCTACTCCGTGTTCAATTACGGTAAACTGGTTGGCTACCATGAATTCGTTATTTAGAGGCTTTTTAAAATCAAAAATATAGGCTTTTTCTGTTTTGTAGCTGCTATCCGCTTGCTTGACTTGTACGTCGATGCCATCGGTTATCATCTGTTGGAAGGCTTTGTTGTTCATCAAAAGGCTCGGGCTTTGGGGGATCAAGATCTGCCTGATGGCCTCTTCTATTGCCTCGTCTGGTAGCGTTGGGTTTATTCTTTCGAGGGCCTCGTGGAGTCTTTCTTTTAAGATGACATCGCTGTAGTCTTCGCGCTCGGGATATTCGCCATCTGGGGCGATATCCGGGGCGAAGACAGTTTCGTATCCTAGTTCTTCAAACCATTCTAGGGTAGCTTGTTCTAGGTGAGATTCGTAGAAGTTGTCCTTCATCTGAGGCTACCTCCCTTCTTTCATTCTCCAGTATCTTCAAAATAACTATAGGCAGATTTTAAATATCTCGCAAACCCAAAGATATTAATTTATAGTCAAATACTACTTATCTTCTGCAAACATCACCTTTATTCCTTTTAATAAAGATTACATCCTCAAATGGTACTCTTATTTCACCATTCATTAGCTTAGGCAATAATGCATCGCGAATAGGAATTAGGATATGATTCTGGAAGCAGTTGATTGCTATTTGTTGGTATATAGGTTTTACTATTCCCTTATAAATACTCATATTCTTTCTATCTGGCATAATGATTAGTTCTTTTTCAATGTTTCTTTTATTTATATGTTGTTGTGCCCCTCCAGTTTTATTTTGAAGAATACTTGTAATATGTTTACAGGTTAAAGGATAAATGAATTCATACGGCACAAGTTCATTCTCTAAAATTCCAACAACAGATTGATTAGTACAGCTCTGTATTTCTAACAAGCTCACTTGCCCTAAAGTTGCTCCAGTAATAGCTACTACTGTAGTTTTAGCTGGCAATAATTTAGTCGAGGAACTGGCTAAACCCAATTCCGTAATATATTCACTTGGTTGCGTAATCCTAAATTCATTAGTTTTTCCTGAGTTTATCCAAGGAATATCACCATTCCAATATTCTTCTTTAGTCCTACTTGGGGTCCCACCAAGTTCGCATTTTGCGTATTCTTCAATCTTTCCAACCCTCCACCCTTTAGGTATCCTACCTAATTCGCTATCCTCAAACTCACCATCTTGGAATGGTTCAAAATCCACAAACCAGCTTTTGAAGATTGCCTGTGCAATCTCTTCCAAGTTTTTATTGATACGGTTATTGAGTTCTATCTTGTCGTCAAGACAGGAGAGAGTGGCAGCGATAGCTTTTTGCTCGTCTAGCGGAGGAAGTAACAAAGGGTACATCATTATTTGCTGTTTATCTCCACGGGGCATTTTAGTTCCCTTTGAACCAGCCATTACATAATCGAAAAATGAATCCTGACTAAGACAATAATAAAAGTATTTTGGAGCAACCTTCCCTGTTAATTTAAAAACCAATACGTCACTAGAACATCCACCATTTGTATTAGCAAACCATATTTTCTTAAAGTAAGGTCTTATGTTTGATATTAAAGTTTGTTCCTTGGAATACCTTAAAACATTTTTGGTTATAGGCAATGAACTCGCTATAACTTTTCCTCCCTTATCTGGCAACATGTTATCTGTAGAAACATAATTTTCTACGTTAATTTCACTAATTGATATTCTTCCTTTGGCGAAATCGGAAATGTCACCTAATTTAACCTCTCTCCACTCACTAAAACTCATACCCAATAGCCCCCAATCGTTGTCTTATCTCTTCCTCCAACTGATGGGACTTGGCAAACATCTCAGCAAGCTCACCTGTTAGCCTTGTCATCTTCTCATCAAAAGGCTCGCCATCATCTTCCTCTTCCTCAATCCCAACATACCTGCCAGGTGTTAAAATATGCTCATGCTCCCTAACTTCAGCGAGGCTAGCTGACTTACAAAAACCCTGCACATCCTCATATTCTTTCCCATCCCGCCAATTGTGGTATGTATCGTATATTTGCTTTACTTCATCGTCAGATAGTTCCCTATGCTTGCGAGTAACCATGGTCCCCATTTTTCGGGCATCGATAAATAAAATTTTATCCTTCCGGTTCTCTTTTTGCTTAGAAAGAAACCATAAGCAAACCGGTATAGTCACATTATAAAAGAGGTTAGGCGGCATCGTAACAATACAATCCACAAGCCCCGCTTCGATAATATTCGCTCTGATCTCAGCTTCAGCAATTGTGGTAGTACTCATAGAGCCATTGGCCATCACAAAGCCCGCAACGCCTTTGGGAGAAAGCTTACTGATAATATGGGAAATCCAAGCATAGTTTGCATTGCTCTTTGGAGGAATACCGTAGCGCCAGCGAGCATCATCCGGAATTAATGCATAGTCACTAACATTGAATGGAGGATTGGCAAGGATGTAATCTGCGCGTAGATTCTTATGAAGATCATTGGCAAAAGTATCAGCATCTCGATCTCCCAGATTCCCATCGATCCCGCGGATGGCAAGATTCATTTTACAAAGCCGCCAAGTGGTGGCAGTATACTCTTGCCCGAAGATATGAATATCATCTTTGCGACCCTGATGCTCCTCAACAAACCTTTGGGATTGCACGAACATTCCGCCGGATCCGCAGCACGGGTCATATACTCTGCCTTTGTATGGCTCAATCATACCAACAAGCAATTTTACTATGCTAGGTGGCGTATAAAACTCACCTTCACTTGAACCAAACTTCCCCAGGAAATACTCATAAACTCTTCCCAAAACATCTTGTGCTTTTGCTTCCTTGTTTCCGAGGTTGAACGAAAATAAATCAATCAACTCACCGAGCTTAGTTTTATCAAGCTCGGGTCTGGCATAGTTCTTGGGAAGCACACCTTTGAGGGTTTTATTCTCGCGCTCTATTGCAATCATGGCATCGTCGATAACTTGACCGATAGTGCTTTGTTTAGCGTTTTTCTTGATCAGATCCCATCTTGCAGTTGGAGGTACAAAGAAAATATTCTCTGCCAAATACGCATCCCGGTCCTCTTCAAAACCTGCGCCCTCTTGGACTAGTTCTTCATACTTCTCCTCAAAGCTGTCTGAAATATATTTTAAAAAGATCAGCCCCAGCACCACATGCTTATACTCGCTGCTCTCAATATTGCCCCGTAGCTTATCTGCCATCTCCCACAGTTTGTTTTCAAATTCTAAATTTGCAGCCATAAATTTAGCCTCCTATAGAAGTTTATTATAAAGACTGTTTTTGATTTGGGTCCATCGTGTTTCCGCTTTGCGGATAGTAGTTTTATATAATTCTTGTTCTTGATTGTATTTGTTGATTATCTCCTCTTGCTGAGGTTTGGAAATTGCAGGAAGCTCCATCTCCATCAGATCGGCATGGTTGATATTCATCACAGTTGTCCCACGCTGGAAACTTTGGATAATAGCCTGTCCTACAGGACTTTCCAAAAAAATCCTTATATAGTCGCCTATAAGCTCCCCTCTGGGTCTAATTACTAAAAAATTGGCAGAGGCAATAATGGTTTTACCCTGCTCTGCAAAGACAGCAGCCTTGATGGCAGTTCCCCGGCAAGATAGCACAACGTCACCTTCAAGGAGTTCATAGCGCTTTACTTTCCTTTCCTCTTCCCCAATTGTATCTAGATTCGAATAGTCTATTTCACCAGCTTCAATATCTGAGATGTTCAGTACCCAAACCTTGCCTGGAGCCAAATCCTTCTTTAAGATAGATTTGCCTCGGAAGACCTCTGCCACATCTTTCAGCTTCACTTTGGCCAGTGGAGACTCGCGAAACTTTTTGATTTGCTCATTGTCATCTGCAAGGAGTAGCTCTACTCTCCAGTCGAGGGTTGCTAAAAAATCTTCAGTTAGGATCTGTTTTTTATCTGCAACCACGAACATGTCTCGGTTTAGTTCTAAAGACCCTATTTCTATTGTAGCACACTGCCTTACCTTTGTTGTGACAGTAAACAGATAAGTTTTGATTGCTGTAGCCGGCCTGAAAGTTCCCTCAGGCAAAATATAAATACTTTGGACGTGAAAGTTATCTATAATATACTTTCTGAGTTTCTCAAAGCCCATTGCAGCAAAAGTTATTTTAGCAGGCACAATGATATCCAATGATCCAGTTTCAGTTAAATGCGATAGCATATTTTCCATGGCGATGCCATCGCTGTCTCGGGTGATAAAACTTTTCCCGAGCTTTTCAGGTCTGTAGCCAAAGCTAGGGAGAGTATAGATATAGTCGAAATTCCGATTCTCAAGGCATTCTGTATAGATTGATTCGAAGCTAATCTGGACATTATTATATTTATCAAAAGCCAATTCTAATAGCAAACTCATGGGTTTGAGCTGAGTAGTTAGGGTGAAGTGGAAGTGAGAAAACTTAATTAGCAGCTCTTCTAAACCCGCTAAATGCTTTTCTGCTTCCGTGATCAGGATCTTTTTGGGTCCTGTTTTCTCGATTTTTTTTGAGATAAAAGCCGTCAGACACTTTGGCGAAACCACAGTCCCCATCCGATCATCTTTGAAGATGGCCAAAGCGAACGCCAACAGATCAATATCTTTTAAGGTTTCGAAGATCTTTTGAAAATCATCTCTATCGGCCGAGAAAGAGCCAAGATCCCCTTCTGTTGTCTTTTTCATTAACTGAAAAAGTTGCTCTGGGTCAGTTGGGGGTTTATTGTCAAGCTCTTTCAAGAGAAGCTTGACACGCAATATTTCAGTCAATAACCGCTCCCGGGAGGTGATCTGCATCTGATACAGCTTTTCTAGGGCATGAAATAAATCTGAATTCATAGTAACCTCCCCTCCCCCATTTTAGGGTAAGTATACCATAAGCATTTTTAGTATGTCAATACTAAATATGGAATTTCTCTTGAGCTACTAACGAAGAGATGCAGAAAAATTAAGATATGGAACTGAAGGATGAGGGTGCTGTTGAAAAGTTTAAATGGCCCCCAGAGGAGCTTAGAGAAAAGCTACATTTGGAAAATGCAGTGACAGAAGAGGCACCGCCCTATTTTATCCGGCATACTGCAGATGACTGGGCGGTGCCTGTAGAAAATACGGGCTCTGCGGGGAAAGAAGGTTCCTTTTGCTCTTCATGTCTATCCTGAGGGAAAGCATGGTTTATGTTTAGGAAAGGGGCTTGAAGCAAGCTGGACTGGGTTATGTGGCAAATGGAATCAATGGGATTTGATCTTTAAAAGAGTAGCCTAAATCTAAAGTCATTGTTTTCAATTTCCGAGAGCATTCTGTTAATTAAATGAGCCAAACGAATTTGGGACTACTGTAGTTATCCACAATATAGGCTTGTGGATATAAGACGCTTTTCTATTTCGTCTTTAGGAAGCCTACATTTTTTATCTTTTACAGCTTTCAGCAAATCTTTCATCGCACTGTGATATACCTGTGGGTTAATCTTTTGATGGGCCAATAATTCATCTAAGACCCATAATGTTCCATGCCATTCGGCGCCAACAACATCGGCCGCCTTAAAAAGGTTCTTGTCACCAGTTAAAAGAACCCAATTTCGCTCCTTTGCGATGGATAATGCCATCGCATCATGTAGAGAGAGCTTTTTAAACCTCGACATAAATTGCTCTACACCGATGAACTCTTCAATTGTTAACGTCGTCACCTTTAGTCCTAAGGCTAGAAGTGTCTTTTTTAATGTAGCAGGTCTCAAAACTTCTTCTTCAAGAGTGAATTCGCTTATGAAATATTTATAAGGCAATTGAAATGGAAGATCAACTTTTTTTATTTCTGAAAAGTCTATCCAAACATTTGTATCGCTACAAATATACATCATTAGGTCTCCCCGAAACATAAAGCTCTTAGTTGTTCATACGGGATCTCACTGAGTTCCACTGCACGTTGCATGCTAATCTCATCTTCTAAGACAGCTCGACAAATAAGCTGTTTGAACAGATTAGGCTTCTCTACAATTAAACCCGAATGCTCATCCATACGAAGCCCCATCTGTGAGAGCCAAATCATAATGTTTCGATAAACCTCATCGCTGATGATATTGACCTGTTGTGCACGTTTTGCAATAGCTGCCATCGACATGCCATATTCTTGTTGAATAAAGCGTAGGTCCTGACGAATATCTGTACGTCTCGGGCCTAATTCCCGGATCAAATCTTCCCTTGGCAATAAGAATGCTCCTGCAATTGCGTTAATCTCATTTTCCGAATGCAAATTATCTTTTGAGTCAAAAAACATATGAGCTAACTCATGAACGATCGTGAAACGTTGCCGCTCTGGGGTCATGCCTTTTCTAATGGCGATATAAGGACGCCCACCGACAGTTCCATGGATTCCATAAAACCCATCCTGCTGGAAATTATCAATGTAAATTAAAAAACCCTTATTTTCCAAGTGGTTAACTAGATTGCCCAGTGGCCCCGCAGCTGGAAGGCCTAGGCTGGTGCGCATGTTCTGCGCAGCTTCTTCCAGATCGGAAAAAGGAATAGCTTCAATTTTTGGTTCTTTGGGCAAGACAGATTCTCCAAGAATAGAAACTAACGTAAAAAAACGAGAAAAATAGCGTTCGATTTTTTCACGAACTAATTCTTGCTTTATAAGGCCCATGGTACTTTTTTTCTTGCGAAAAGCACCATGTTCAAAGGAAAGATTCTCATCACAATGAGAAATAAAGCTCAAGGTAGAGACACCTAAAGCCTCGGCAATTTTTTTCAAGATTTCCATACTAGGAACTCTTTTATCGTGTTCATAGTTGGAAATTGCCATTTTCCCGACCCCTACTTTAGCAGAAAGCTCTGCCTGAGACATACCAGAGCACAAACGATAATATCTAATATTTCTACCAAGCATCCTTATCACCCCCAACGTTTACATTATAACAGTAACTTCGATATTTGTAAACAGGTGGAAGGTTTTCTACCTTTTTATCGTTTCCTCACTTACTCAACTTTCGCAGCCTGAAATAGTGCTCC
>ENA-UOOE01002920-UOOE01002920.1-fermentation-metagenome-genome-assembly--contig:-NODE-2920-length-11556-cov-9.784193_pt1 | contig 11556 bp, 5 predicted proteins | sample MGYA00245776_ERZ724021 | MGnify/ENA primary metagenome ERZ724021 (study PRJEB28704, sample SAMN03018321) | fermentation metagenome | biome: anthropogenic terrestrial biome; feature: soil; material...
GATTTGTCAACAGTGGAAAAATGGAATATTGTATGAAACTTCACACGGATAAAAAACTGTTTCGAGATGCTGTCAGTATCACAGCACAGCAAATGAATATCCCCACAATCTATGTTGAAAAAGATTATTGGGTTACATTTGCATTGAAATCAATTTTTAGCAAAGAAGTTGGAGCTGACACTATTTTCAAGGGCGGAACTTCGCTGGCTAAGTGTTTCAAAATGATTAACCGATTTTCGGAAGACATTGATTTGGTAGTGATTAGGCGTGAAGGAGAAACAGACAATAAGCTGAAACGCAAGCTAAAAGACGTTGAAAAGGCGATAAACGATACGCTTCCGGAAATCGAAATTCAAGGATTGACGCACAAAGTTGCCAACGATGATGTGAAAAGTTTTAGAAATAATAACCAGTGGTTGGTTCATCATCCAAACCAATCACTGATGTTTAAAGATTTAGCCAACGTATGGTCACAATTAGAAACGACCTATAACGGCAGTTTTAGAGATTTGGTTTATGGCAATTTACCAAACAGCGATGCCGTCCTGCACACGTTGGATAAAATCCGCGAAAGAATGACAGCCATAAACTGGACTATAAAACCGTAAAACAAAGATTATTATGGCACGTCCCCGCAAAAAAACTTTACTGCTTTACGTTTGGCGTAGATTGGCTGTGATTGGCATCCAAAAGTGTTAGTTACCATCCAAACCATGCGAAACAAGCAAGGCACAGCCTACGGTTTTCGATTTCTGTACCAAGGCAAACAGCTTTTCAACGGCGATTGAGGGCGCAACAGAAAAAGAAGAAAGGGAGGAGGATGTGAAGGGCTGTTCTTTATTAGGAGATGGAATAATACGTTTAAAATCATTTAATCCACAGAAATACAGTTTATTAACACTCGGTTTTTAATATTCTTTTTGTACATAGATCTCAAAATATTTTTTTACCTTTGTAATTTGGAATTATTATACTTTTTTATTATGGATGGAAAATCCTTATCCCCTCATATAGATAAACTTAACCAGCTAAAACAAATTCTTCCCGAAGCCTTTGCCGAAGATAAAATAGATTGGGAAAAATTGCGCGCTGCACTGGGTGAAAATATTAATTTCTCCAACGAGCGCTATGTGCTTAATTGGGCGGGAAAAAGTGACGCGTTCAGGATAATGCAGCAACCGAGCACACAGACACTTGTTCCGGTGCGGGAAGAATCCGTAAATTTTGACGACACACAAAACATCTTCATCGAGGGTGAAAATCTTGAAGTGCTGAAAGTACTACAAAAAAGTTACTTTGGTAAAGTGAAAATGATTTACATTGACCCGCCATACAATACGGGGAACGACAGTTTTATCTATCCCGACAAGTTTTCAGAAACCAAAGAAGAATACCAAAAACGGGTGGGAGACAAGGATGACGAGGGATATATGACCGGCGAAGGAATGTTCCGGAAAAATTCACGCGAAAATGGGCAATACCACAGCAATTGGCTTAATATGATGATGCCCCGGCTTTATTTGGCGAGAACGCTGCTGCGTGACGACGGCGTGGTTTTCGTCTCCATTGACGACAACGAAGTTCATAACTTGCGGCTGTTGATGAATGAGATTTTTGGAGAGGAGAATTTTTTATCATCTATTGTGTGGGAAAAAAGATACACCCGAAGTAACAATGCAAAGATGTTTACAACACTTACTGAAAGTATTTTAGTGTATCGTAAATCTGAGAAATTAACTGATATTAAAGAGCCTCGAAACGAAAAAGCAGACTCTATTTATTCAAACCCAGATAATGACGACAGAGGACTCTGGACAAGTGTTTCATATGTAAACCCTGCTACAAAAGAACAAAGACCCAACTTATCCTATCCATTAATAAATCCAATAACCAAAGAAAATGTAACTCATCCAACAAATGCTTGGAAATATGAACAAGCAACATATGAGAAACACGTCAAAGAAAACAGATTATATTGGGGTAAAACTGGTGAAAACACTTATCCTCGTTTAAAAAAGTTTCTTAATGAAATGGACGGCGGAATGGTGCCTGTTGATTTGTGGAAACAAGAGGATACTGGTACAACTGACCAAGGTAGCAAAGAATTAGAAACTTTAATGGGTGGTAAGTTTTTTGATTTTCCAAAACCTGTTTCCTTAATTAAAAGGGCTTTGTCAATAATTACGGACAAAAACAATAATGGAATATATTTAGATTTTTTTGCAGGAACTTCTCCAACTGCAGAAGCAATAATGCAGCTCAACAAAGAAGACGGCGGAAATCGCAAATACATTCTTGTTCAAATGCCAGAGCTGTGCGATGAAAAGTCGGAAGCCTACAAAGCCGGCTACAAAACCATTGCTGATATTGCCAAAGAGCGCATTCGTCGGGCGGGAAAGAAAGTAGCCCCCTCTAACTCCCCCGAAGGGGGAGAACTCTTCTCCGAACCGAACGAGCAAAAAATAGACACGGGGTTTAAAGTCTTTAAATTAGCACAAAGTAATTTCAAGCAGTGGCAACAACCGGAAAATTACTCTGCCGAAGCCTTATCCGAACAATTGAAATTATTTATCGACCCCGTGGCCGAAAATGCCAACCTGCAAAATATGGTGTATGAGCTGCTGTTGAAGAGCGGCAAGGATTTGAATGCAGAAATCGCAAATCAAAACGGCTACTACCTGCTTGACTGTAATGACCTGGCGCTTGTCCTCGAAAAAGTGGACGAGCAAATCATCGCTGATGTGCTTAGCAAACAGCCTAAAAAAGTCATTGCCCTTGACAGGATTTTCAAGAACAACGATCAATTAAAAACCAACACCGCCCTGCAAATGAAAGATGCCGGCGTGGAGTTTAAGACGATATAGGGAGGAAAAAATGGAAGAAAGACAAGATATTCAAAATATTTTTAGAAATGGTTCTACTTGGTTAAGAGCAGATTTTCATTTGCACACAAAAGCAGATAAAGAATTTGTATATGATGGAGATGAAAACGACTTTATTAGATTATATATTGAGCAATTAAAGAACCAAAATATCGGTTTGGGGATTGTTACTAATCACAATAAGTTTGATAAGGGTGAATTTGTTGCTCTAAAGAAAAAAGCGAGAGAAGGAGGCATTGGCTTGTTTGCAGGTGTTGAATTCTCCCTGAAAGAAGGCATTCACATTTTGATAATCTTTGACGATGAATGGTATCAAGGAGAAACGGATAATATAACAAAATTTTTGGAAAATGCTTTTTATGGAATTCCAAATTATGACAAACCAAATTATCCCAATTCAAATTTTTCACTAAAAGATACAGTTGAAGCGTTAGATAAGATTGGCTATGAATACTTTATAATTCTGGCTCATATAGACGACTCAAATGGGCTTTGTGTGGAGTTACGTGGAAGGACATTGGAGGACTTTGTGAAACAAGAACCTTTTAATAAAGTTCTTGCCGTGCAAAAAAGTAGAAATTTAGAAAACTATAACCGTTTATGTAGTTGGACAAACAGAAAGATTGCTTGTGTTGAGGGTTCTGATAATGCACACGGTGGCATTGAAGCCATTGGTAACGGAAGAGTTACCTATGTTAAAGTTGGAGATTTTAATCTTGAAGCTTTAAAATTTGCACTTATAGATTTGGAAAATCGAGTAGTTCAAAAGGAGAAACCGTTAATAAAAAACTCTTATATTAAATCAATTGCATTTGAGGGTGGAAAACTTAATGGTATTCAACTTGATTTATCGCCCGAATTAAATAATTTAATTGGAATAAGAGGAAGTGGCAAATCATCTATTCTTGAAATTTTAAGATATACGCTTGGAATATCGTTAACAAGTACATCAGCCGATTCTAATTACAAGAATGAATTAATTCAATTCATTTTAGGTAGTGGTGGAAAATCAGTTGTAACAGTTGTTAATGAGAGAGATGAAGAGTATAGGCTTGAAAAAATTTATGGTCAAAAAGAAAATATATTTGATAAAAATGGTGTTTTGCAACAATGTTCTATTGAAGCTGTTTTTAAACAACCTATTTATTTCGGTCAGAAAGATTTGTCTAACAAAAATGCAGATTTTGAATCAGACCTGATGCAACGTTTAATTGGAAATAAATTGAAACCTATTCAATATAAAATAGAAGCAAAGAAAAGAGAGGTTGAAAATACTATTTTAGAAACTAAAAAATTACAGAGTCTAAAAGCTCTGAAAGACGAAACGGAACTTACGATTAAAAATGCTCAACAACAATTGAAGTTTTTTAAAGAAAAAGGAGTTGAAGAAAAGCTGAAACAACAAACTCTTTTTGATGCGGATGTTGTCAAAGTTGAGGAAACAAGAAAAACAATCAAATCATTTTATAATGATATTGCCGAAATTATTGAAAATTACCAACATTTCTTTTCTCAAGAAACAATAATAGGTTCTGAAATTAATAAAGAGATATTTGAAAATTTAGCTGTTTTAATGGATAAATTAAAAGTAGAATTCAGTAAATTGAAACAAATTAATGAAACCTCAAATATTTTTTTAAAGGACATAGATGTAATTATAACCGAAATAGTAGATAAAAAAGAGAATTTAAAAGAGGAATTTGCAAAAATTAAAAGAGAATTAAACTCTGATACAATTAATCCAGACACTTTTTTAACCCTTAATAGACAAATAAGTACGTCTAAATTAAAATTACAAGAAATTGAAAAATCAGAGAAAAAACGTGAAGAATTGCAGACGGCATTATCTCAACACCTATATGACCTTAATAATCTATGGCTTGAAGAATATCGGCTATTAGAGCAAGAAGCAACTCGAATTAACGAAACAGATAATAGCCTTCAAATTGAATTAGGGTTTAAAGAACAAAGGAGTAAATTTATTGATAAATTAAAACAGACGTTTAGGGGAACAAATATTCGAGAATCTACCTATCAACAAATATCTGATTCTTATAAAGATTTTATAGAAATTCGTAATGACCAAACAGCATTAAAAAACCTATTAAACGAAACTCAATTAAGTGAGTTTTACAGACGGTTTAGAGAAAATTATGCAGAACTGCTGACTTTTAAAGTTGAGAATAAAGTAGTAATAAACTACAATGGCAAATCTTTGGATAAACATTCTCTCGGGCAAAGAGCATCCGCTTTAATACTTTTTTTACTAGCACAAAAAGACAATGACGTTTTAATTATCGATCAGCCGGAAGATGACCTTGATAATCAAACAATTTATGAAGATGTGATCAAAGAAATTAAAAAAAGTAAAGGAAATATGCAGTTTATTTTTGCTACTCATAATGCAAATATACCTGTATTAGGAGATAGTGAAAAAGTGATGTCTTGTGCATTTGACGACAATAATATATCTGTTCAATCTGGCACTATTGATAGTCCACAAATTCAAAAAGACATTGTAAATATTATGGAAGGTGGGGATGAAGCCTTTAACCGAAGAAAAAACATATATAGTATTTGGAACGTAGAGAAAGGGAAATAAAATGAATGCAATAGAGTTATTAGAAATAATTGGTTCGGGAGAAACGAGCAGAGTTCAGTTTAAAAAAATATTGGACAATCAGGATGGCTTTGCTGCCGAAATGATAGCAATGTCAAATTCAAAAGGAGGAATCATTTTAGTTGGTGTAAAAGACAAAACCGGCGAAATTGTGGGATTAGACTATCCAAGTTTGCAAAACACAAGCAATAGAATTGCGACCATAGCCAATGAATTGGTAAAACCGCTCATATATATAACTACGGAAGTCGTGATAATAGATACCAAACCTTACGAGAAGCGTGTGCTAATCGTATATATTGAGGAAGGCATTAACAAGCCATATAAAGATAGACATGGAACAATTTGGATAAAGCAAGGTTCAGACAAAAGGCGTGTAACCGACAATAATGAGATTATGCGTTTGTTTCAACAAAGCGGGATTGTTTATATCGATGAAATGATCGTTCCAAATACAACCATTAATGATATCGACAAAGATAAAGTAAAGAAATATCTTCAAAAAATTGAAAATATTGAAGTTGATATTCCTGATGAACAATTATATCAAAATCTGAATATTACAAAAGAAAATAGGTTAACCTTGGGAGGCTTGTTGTTTTTCTCGAAAAAACCACAACAGTTTCGTCCTGCTTTTTGCATAAAAGCTGTGTCCTTTTTTGGCAATGATATTGCCGGAACTGATTATCGTGGAAGTATAGATATTGTAGGCACCATTCCTGAGTTGTTTGAACAGGGTATAGGCTTTTTCAATACTTATCTACAACACACCCAACAAGGTCAAAATTTTAATTCTACGGGCATTTTAGAAATCTCTCAAATAGCGTTAGAAGAATTATTGCAAAATGCTTTAACACACAGAGATTATTCTAAAAATGCACCTATCAGGATTTTGATATTCGATGACAGAATAGAGATTATTAGTCCGGGTGTTTTACCTAACAATTTAACCATTGAAAATATTAAAATGGGAAATGCTGTTGTTAGAAATAATTTGATAGTTTCTTTTAGCTCTAAACTAATGAATTACAGAGGTTTTGGGTCAGGAATAAGAAGGGCGTTGAAAGAGCAACCTGATATTGAGTTGTTTAATGACGTTGAAGGTGAACAATTCATTGTTACTATCCCTAGACCAAAGAGAAAATGATCCTCCACTTCGAACCAAACCTTCAATTCCAACTCGACGCCATTAATTCTGTAGTTCGGCTTTTTGACGGACAGCCAAACGATGATGGCGATACGGATTTTTCCGTACCGGAAGAAGGAACGCTGAATTTTATTGACGGCATTGCCAACCGGCTGATTATCTCGGAAGACCAAGTATTGCGAAACTTGCAAAACGTTCAGCGTGAAAACGAAATAGAAGTATCCAACTCATTGCTTGGTATGAATTTCTCGGTGGAAATGGAAACAGGAACCGGAAAAACATACGTGTATTTGCGAACCATTTACGAGCTTTATAAGCAATATGGTTTCAAAAAATATGTGATTGTAGTGCCGTCAGTTGCTATTCGCGAAGGTGTGTTGAAGAATTTGGAAATTACGCACGAGCATTTTCAAAATCTCTACGATAATATTCCGGTGCATTATATGGTTTACGATAGCAACAAAATATCGTCGCTACGCGGTTTCGCCACAGGAAATAATATCGAAATTCTTGTTATCAATATCGATTCGTTTGCTAAAGACGAGAACATCATCAATCGCCCCAACGACCGATTGAGTGGACAGCTTCCGGTGGAGTTTATCCGCTCATCCAACCCGATAGTGATTGTGGATGAACCGCAAAACATGGAAACGCCTAAAAGAAAGATGGCTATTGAAAACCTACATCCGCTTTTTACGTTGCGGTATTCTGCTACGCACAAAAATCTGTATAACCTGATTTACAGCCTTAATCCCGTAAAAGCCTACGATTTGGGATTGGTAAAGCAAATTGAGGTGGATTCTGTTATTGAAGAGAACTCGTCGAATGACGCTTTTATCTCCGTCGATTCCATTACGGCGACCAAAACCAAAGTTTCTGCAAAACTTTCCATCATGGCAAACGGGCAATACGGCGTAATCAAAAAAGCAGTGAACGTGCGTGCCGGAGACGATTTGTATAGACTCTCCAACGAACGCGAAATTTACAAAAACGGGTATATCGTAGAGGAAATTGATGTGTCTAACGGGAACATAACGCTCTCCAATGGCAGTGTGCTATACAAAGGTACTACGCAAGGGGCGCTGACCGATGAGGTAATGAAATTTCAAATGCGGAAAACGATAGAGGAGCATTTGAAAAAGGAGTTGAAACTTCAGTCAAAAGGGGTGAAAGTGCTTTCGCTCTTTTTTATCGACAGGGTGGCCAATTACCGACAATACGACAGCAACGGCAATCCGCAGCAAGGAAAGTTTGCCCGTTGGTTTGAGGAGATTTACACGGAATTGATTCAAAAAAGTGTATTTAAATCACTTCCGGCGTGCTATGTCGGGGAAATTCATAACGGCTATTTTTCTCAGGATAAAAAAGGCGTATTCAAAGATACATCGGGCGAAACACTTGTCGATGATGATACGTACAGCCTGATAATGAAAGATAAGGAGAAGTTGCTGAATATCAACAATCCACTTCGTTTTATCTTTTCGCACTCGGCATTACGAGAGGGTTGGGACAATCCCAATGTTTTTCAGATTTGTACGCTCAATGAGACCAAGTCCGATATGAAAAAACGGCAGGAAATCGGACGCGGGCTTCGTTTAGCCGTTGACAGTGAGGGGAAACGCATTTACGACCGCAATATCAATCGCCTGACCGTTATCGCCAATGAGTCATACGGCGATTTTGCCAAAGCCTTGCAGCAGGAAATTGAGGATGATTGTGGCGTGACTTTCGAGGGACGTATAAAAAACAAGCGGGAACGGGTTTCCGTCAAATACCGCAAAGGATTTGAGGTTGACCCTAAGTTTTTGGAAATCTGGGAGCGAATAAAGCAAAAAACAAGCTATCGGGTTTATTACGATACAAAAGAATTGATAACCAATGCTTCGAAAGCCGTAAAAGATATTCCACCCATTAATCCGCCGTCCATCCGTTCTACAAAAGTAAATATAGAAATGACCAATCAGAGAATTGAGGCATCGTATGTTGGAGATCGAATTGAGCGTTACGGCAATCACGAATGGTTAATCCCTGACATCTTGGGATATATTCAAGATAAAACGGAACTTACCCGCCATACGTTGGCACAAATTATTGAACAATCGGGGCGGATAAACGATATTCTTATTAATCCCCAATTGTTTATGGATTTATGTTCGCAAGCCATTTTACGCACCTTGAACGATTTGATGATTGACGGAATAAAATACAAGAAGGTCGGCAATTCCGAGTACGAAATGCGTCTTTTTGAAGAACAGGAGTTGGAAACCTATCTGAATGATTTTTCGTTTACGGTTTCCGACGCTTCCAAAACGGTTTATGAAGAATATATTCCGTTAGATTCGGCGGTTGAAAATCAGTTTGCCCGAGATTGTGAAACGAGTGAGCAGGTGAAATTCTATTTCAAGTTACCCAATTGGTTTACCATACCTACTCCTATTGGTAGTTACAATCCGGATTGGGCGATTGTTTTTGAAGACGATGCAAAAGTTTACTTTGTAGCCGAAACAAAAAGTACCGGTTCATCTGATGTTGATTTGGATAAGTTGCGCAAACAAGAACAGCAAAAGATTAAGTGTGGAATAGCTCATTTTGAACAATTTGAGGATGTAGAGTACAAGGTTGTGAGTAGAGTCGGGGAATTGGTGTAAATAATACATAAACAAAGAATTGAAATATGAAAGGTGACGCAAAACCATTGGTGAAATTTTTAGAAGGGGCAGATAATCGATTTATTATACCTGTTTATCAGCGCAATTACGACTGGAAACAAAACAATTGCAAACAGCTCTACAATGATTTAATCAAAATCATCAAAGATAACCGAGAATCTCATTTCTTTGGAAGTATTGTTTCTACCTTGTATGATGGAGCCGGTTCATCTGATTATCTGATTATTGACGGGCAACAACGTATAACAACTATTTCGCTTCTTTTATTGGCAATTGTTAATCTGACAAAAGCGGGAATTACATCATTTGAAAATGTTAGATTGTTAGATAAAATCTGGGAAACTTATCTTGTTGATAAATTTGTAGATGAAAATAAAGTGAGACTGAAGCACGTAAAACACGATTCCGAAGCGTTTGAAAAATTGTTGTTTGCCGAAAAAGAAGAGTATGATGCAACATCGAATGTCACTCAAAACTATCTTTATTTTTATAATAGAATTAAAGAAAAAAAAGAGTTGTCAGTGGATGAAATCTATTTGGCAATAACAAAACTATTGATAATTGACATCTTTCTACATAAAGAAGATAATGCTCAACTCATTTTTGAAAGTCTTAATTCCACCGGATTGGAACTTGAAGAGGGTGATAAAATTCGGAATTTTGCTTTAATGGCTTTAGAACCAAAGACACAAGAAGATTTTTATAAAAAATATTGGCATAAAATAGAGCAAAATACAGACTATAAGGTGAGCGTTTTTGTTCGTGATTATCTGACTTTGAAACAAAACAGAATATCTTCATTCAAGAATATTTATACAGATTTCAAAGAATATGTAGAGGCAAACAATCTGATTGTAGAAGATGTGCTTAAAGACCTTTTGGAGTATTCGGTAATTTATCAGAATATCATAAATAATTCTGTCGGGAACAGAGGGGTTAATACAGTGCTATTTCGTATCAATCAGTTGGAGATGAGCGTTACTTATCCATTTTTATTGTCGTTATTTCAATACTCCAAAACAAATTCAATGGATGATACGGAAATTAAAAACATACTTGAAGTTATAGAAATATACCTATTCCGTCGTTTTATTTCCGGTATTCCCACCAATGCACTAAATAAAATCTTCATGACCTTGCATAAAGATACGTTAAAACTAAAAGGAGATAATCATACATATAGCGCAGTATTGACATATCTCCTTACATCCAAGACAGGTAGCGGTCAATTTCCAAATGATGATGAATTCTTACACTCATTTTCAACAAAAAATTTATACCATATTATTCCTAAAAACAGGGAGTATTTGTTTGAAAGATTAGAAACCGGGAATAACCTTGAGACATCCAATGTCATTGAAAAAATGAGAGATGGTGTATATTCTGTTGAGCATATCTTGCCACAAGTTATGACCGCACAATGGAAAAAGGAGTTGGGTGAAAAAGCTGAGGAAATTCATCAAAAGTGGCTTCATCGGATAGCTAATCTAACATTAACAGCGTATAACAGCAAATATAGCAATCGTAGTTTTATAGAAAAAAGAGATCTAGCTGATGAAGGATTTAAAGAAAGTGGAATAAAGCTAAATCAGTATATAGCCAATTTTGATAATTGGACGGAAAAGGAGTTAGAAGCAAGACAAGACTATCTCAACGAAAAGGCTTTGAAATTATGGCCATATCCCAAAAACACCTTTGTCCCTGTTGAAAAACCTGCTGATATTCATGGTTTGGATGAAGATTTTGATTTTACCGGATACTACTTGAAATCTTATTCTTTTGATGGTTCAGTCCAAACCGTAGACTCTTGGAGGGAAATGTATGTTTTAATTGTAGAATTGATATATGAAAAACATTCAGCAGTTGTAAATCGGTTAGCAGACAGAGAAGATTTTTTACACATTATACGAACACCTAATAATGGATATGTGCAAATTGCCGAAACAATATATTTGTACAAAGACAACTCCACTATGGCTAAAATCAATGCTTTGAAGAAATTATTTACAGAATGTGGTTTAAATGAAGACTTGTTACAGTTTGAAATATACTTGCAAAATGCAGTGGATTAGAATTTGTGCATAACGGAATTATTCTTGGGCAAAAAACACAAACAAATACATTCCTGTGGGCAAATTGTGGGCAAATAAAAATCAGGAACTTTAGATTTAATCTTAAGTCCCTGATTTTCAAGTGGGCGTTGACGGATTCGAACCGCCGACCCTCTGCTTGTAAGGC
>ENA-UOOE01002924-UOOE01002924.1-fermentation-metagenome-genome-assembly--contig:-NODE-2924-length-11544-cov-20.853599_pt1 | contig 11544 bp, 13 predicted proteins | sample MGYA00245776_ERZ724021 | MGnify/ENA primary metagenome ERZ724021 (study PRJEB28704, sample SAMN03018321) | fermentation metagenome | biome: anthropogenic terrestrial biome; feature: soil...
CCTGGACCCCTTTTGCTATGCTCTTTAACTCCAAGATTCCAACTGAATACTCCATATTAGCCCACCTCGCTCACTGTAATCTCTATATGTGAACCCGTAACAGCGGACACACGGCCGCCGACCGGCGTATGCAGCGCGGCCGAAATGCCACTGTCAGCCCTCGCTACCATCTGACCCGGGGAAACGCCGTCGCCTGCTTTGACAACAGGCACCGACGGCTTGCCGGCATGCTGCGAAAGCATAAGTTTGTATATGCTCTGCTTTACCTTAAGTTTTCCTTTATACGGAGCGGCCCTGTCAAACTTATCTACGCCTATATGTTTTTTAAACGAATCAACCGGTACAAGCCTGTTATCGCGCTCAATGTTGGGGACGGTAGATTCGCTTGCGCGGTAGCCTATTTTTTTCGCACGGAGATTTTTTTTGACCTCGGCCATTATAACGGACGGGCTTACCCCCTGACAGCACGCCATAAGAGTGCAGACTCCGCATCCGCTGCACAGCGAAGCCGTTCTAAGGTCTTCAGGATGCTCAGTCATTTCTATGCCTGCCGCACGCAGAGTTTTATGAGGCTCAAGAGGATATCCGAGCAAATAGCGCGGGCATATTTCAGTGCAGTGGAAGCACTGGCAACATGCCGACGGCGTCCTTATAATCATGCGGCTCGCTGGAATAAGCTTTGCTATAACCGCCGGTATGTTATCGGGAAGTATCAAAAGCGACTTTGTCTTTTTAGTTACAACGGCAGCGTCAGGATTTATGATATTGCCCATTGCAGGCCCTCCATCAAGGACTACGTGCCCTTCCGGTACGGTAATGCCGGCCGCTTTAAAAACATCCTTTACGTTACAGTTTACAGGTACGCGGAACACCGCGGGAGACGGTATGTCGCCGCCGACCGTAATCCACTTTTCCGTTACGGGTATTCCGCTTACGCTGTTGTTCACATTGTAAGCCGTTTCGACATTGATAACGACAACCCCCACGGATGAAGGCAGCTGCCCGGGAGGTACAACACGGCCGAGCGTCTGGTAAATTAAAACTATCTCGTCGCCCATAGGGTAAACGTCCGGCATTAATTTAACAGATGAGAGCCGGCCTACCTTGGCACCGTCTTCCAGCATAAGCTTTGCGGCGGTGTGCTCTTTCATCCCTATGACTACCCGTCCTGCGCCAAGGGCTTGGCAAACGGCCTCGGCGCCGGCCGCGACTTTGTCCATGTATTGCTGCATTATTGTAAAATCAGTATATAAAAGCGGTTCGCACTCCGCGGCGTTAACAACAACGGTGTCAATATCAGGCGCAAGCTTCATATGTGTAGGGAACCCGGCGCCGCCCGCGCCAATAACGCCAGCCGCTTTAATTTTTTCTTTTAATTCATCTAAATTCATCGGCTGTCCTTCTTTTTAAGCAAAGTATCGTTAATCTATAATGCCTACTATGACGGCATCGGCAGGCTCGTCTTTGTTTAGCAGCGCAAGCCTCGCCCCGCTTCCAGTAGTTATAAGGACCTTTTCACCTATCCCGGCGCCGACTGTGTCTATGGCGATTATATACTCATCCGTTTCCGAACCGTTTTTCACCATCTGCACTTCAAGGAACTTGGAACCTACCAGAGATTCTACTTTTCTTGTCGAAACTATCGTTCCGACTACTTTTCCACTAAGCATAAACTTAAGGTCCCTTTCATATTAACCGACCGCAACCTGGTCGCGTTTAAACATGGTGACTTTTTTATCGCCTTTAAACCCGATGGAGTTCGCATCGTCCGTGTCAATGTGCATTTCCAAAGTATACTCAGGCTTTACACGTACCTGCACGCCGTAAAACATGGTGCGGCGTTCCCCCTCCGCGAGGCAGTTCACATATTCACCGTCAGCGACATTGAACCTCAGCGCGTCTTCAGGCGACATATGTATATGCCTGTTCGCTATAATACAGCCTTCCTTAAGCTTTACTACGCCTTTCGGGCCCACTACGGTAATGCCGGCAGAACCTTTAAGGTCGCCTGAAGCCCTTACAGGGGCTTTTACCTTCAGCACGTATGTGTCCGTAGCTGAAACCTCGACCTGCGTTTGTTTCCTGAGCGGGCCAAGTATCCTTACTTTTTCAATCGGACGCAGCGAAGGCCCTATAATAGTAACCTGCTCTTTAGCGGCAAACTGCCCGCCCATCAGCGTTTTTATTTTAGTAAGCTCGCTGCCTTCACCGAAAAGTATATCCATATCGCCCCTCGAAAGGTGCGCGTGCCTTGCGGAAACCGCAACGGGTATGACAGGGAACTCAGGCCGGCCGTTCTCCTTAGTGGCAGATCTCGCCGCTACAATGCGCCTTACAACCTGTTCGACAACTCTCTCATCGACTACCATTAATTTCATCTGCCTCTACTTGATTGTATAATATTTATGTAAAGCATAAAACAATCCGCCGCTTTATGCTTTATACTTTATGTCCGTTTAATAATTAAGCCGCGGCAAAGGGATATATAACAATCCTTATTTCTCCCCGTTTAAGGCGGGGAGAAATAAAGTACGGTACATTAAAGCAAGTGCAAAACTGCCGCGGTAAGTTCGCGCAAAGTGCCAAAAGCACACCGCAATTATGAAATTTTCGGTAAGATTTTCTCTACGTCTGGATGCGGGCTTGGTATGACATGGGTCGCAAAGACTTCGCCCAGCGCGGCCGCTGCCTGTGTGCCGGCTTCGACGGCGGCCTTTACAGCTCCGACGTCTCCGCGTACCATAACGCTTACAAGTCCCGAGCCTATCTTAGCCGTGCCTATAAGCCTTACGTCAGCCGCTTTTACCATGGCATCCGATGCCTCTATGGAAGCTACCAGTCCCCTTGTTTCAATCATTCCCAGTGCTTTCACATTACGGCGTGAAGTTTCCGGCGGCGCCGGTTTTGCCGTTTCGCCGATGGAGTGGGTAAGCGGCTCCCCCTTTGCAGCATAGTTTACGTTCTTTTTTTCCTCAGGGTTTTCGGCGCCGCGGCCCTTGTTTTTTTCTGAGTTCTGCACTTATCACACCTCCTTGTTTACATCATCGGTATAAATAAATTTACATACTTCCGGATGGGGGTTGGGGATAACCTCGCAAAGCTTCACTTTTCCAACCTCACCGGCGGCGGCTTTGCCGGCGCGTGCGGCCTCCTCAACGTCAGCGACGCATCCGTCCACAACGACCGTAACCATCCGCCCACCGAGCCTGCGCTCAATATGTACCAAGCGTACGTCTGCCGATTTCAGCATTGCGTCCAGCCCGGTAACCGCCGCCACAAGCGACTGCACCTCAAGCAGGGCTATGGCTTTTCCCACAAAGCATCACACCCAAATGTTATTTTATAGACGGAAGAATTTTCTCAACATCCGAATGCGGGCGAGGTATAACATGCGTAGCAATAACTTCGCCGAGCCTTGCGGCTGCCGCGCTGCCGGCTTCAACAGCGGCCTTTACGGCGCCGACGTCTCCCCTGACCATGACGCTTACAAGTCCGGAACCGATTTTTTCATTTCCTATAAGGGTTACGTTAGCGGCCTTTACCATTGCATCTGCCGCTTCAATAGAAGCGACAAGGCCTCTTGTTTCTATCATACCTAATGCTTCGACCATATTAATAATCTCCTTTTCGTTAATGTTAATAATAAACGTCGGGCTGAAAATTACCCGTTGGTTTTAACTTTCTTCAGATTGGCGGCAGTTCACTTTATAGACGGAAGAATCTTCTCAACATCCGAATGCGGGCGAGGTATAACGTGCGTAGCAATAACTTCGCCGAGCCTTGCGGCTGCCGCGCTGCCGGCTTCAACAGCGGCCTTTACGGCGCCGACGTCTCCCCTGACCATGACGCTTACAAGTCCGGAACCGATTTTTTCATTTCCTATAAGCTGCACGTCCGCGGCCTTCACCATTGCATCCGCCGCTTCAATCGATGCCACAAGGCCCCTTGTTTCTATCATGCCCAATGCTTCAACCATAATGATAATCTCCTTTTTCACTTTACTTTAGGCGATTTACTTAAAGGTAATTTTTTATAGTGAATTGCAAAAACACTACACAATGTCAATACTCAAGGATATTAAGCTTGTCATGCCCGACGGCACATATCTGCTCAAGTTTTTTCGTATCTTCGGCTTCATTTGTAATGAGGTAAGACGTCGAATAGAGGTTTCTTGACTTTGCCTCGCGTATGCCGGCCTCCATTGCCTGTTTAACGGACGAAACGTCGCCGGTCATCTTAACGACTATCATAAGCGGTACTTCCGCCGCGTCGCCGGCCGCGGGCTTGTTCTTATCGAGCGCCACTATTTTTACATCCGCCGCTTTCGCAGCGGCATCGGCTACGACTATACTTGTCGCATATCCGAATACCTCTACTAATCCCAAGGCCATAGCTTTACCTCGCGGCTTTTACATGCCCGCGGAATTAATTTGCCGTATAGCAAATCTTAATTCCCTTTTGGCTTAAATTCATTTCCATTGCTTCATTCATCTTATCAAGCGGATACCTGTGCGTAATAAGCTCCTCTATAGGAAGCCCCATATCCGTTGCGCGTTTCATAAACGCAATAGTATTTGGGTACTCGTGCGCGCCGTAGTCCCATGAACCCACAAGCATTATTTCCTTGTTGCACAAATCAAAGTGCGGGTTTATAGTACATTCGCCGTTATTTACGAAAAAGCCCATCTCGCACAAACCGCCCCCGCGGCGGATGTACTTGTAAACGTCCGAAGCAGCCTGCGGGTTGCCTGTGCACTGGTAAGCAAAGTCAGCGCCGGCCCCGTCGGTCATGCCTTTAACGGCCTCAACCCTTTGCTCAAGCGTCGGCAGCTCTCTGAAGTTAACCGTCGCGCCCGCTCCAAGCCTGCGCGCAAACGCCAGCCTGTTTTCGTTGCCGTCAACGGCAATTATCTTGTTTATGCCCATTGTGCGCAACGTTGCGACCATCATAAGGCCTATAGGGCCGCAGCCCTGTACGAGCACTTTGCTGTTAAAGTTAAGGCGCCCCGTCTTTTTGCCCTGCTCAAGCGCGTGTACGGTAACGGCAGCCGGCTCAAGCAGCATGCGCTGGTCAAGCGACAAATCGTTTACGACAAAAAACGTCGAGCCCTTCGTTATATGTAAGTAAGTGGAGAACCAGCCGCAGAGGTGGTTCTTTTCGTTATCCGTAATCAGGCCGTATATCCCCTGGTTTTCGCAGAGGTTCGGCGCTTCCGGATGGTTGCGGCAGTTAAAGCAGTGGTTGCAGCATATAACAGACGTAACAAGCTTGTCACCGACTTTAATCGGGTGCCCCTGTGTGTCGCACTTGACGTTTTTGCCAAGTTCAACTATCTCGCCTGTACCCTCATGCCCGAGCACAAGGGGAATATACCCGAACGGGTCGCCTTTCCACTCATGCACGTCGGTTCCGCAGACGCCGCATCCCTCTACCTTTACGAGGATGTCGTCGTCGCCGGTTTCAGGTATCGGGAACTCTTTTACTTCGAAATGCCTTTTTGCCGTGAGCATTGCCACGCGCGCCATGCCGGGTTTTTCCGCCGGCGCATCCATATTTGTCAATACGGAACGGACAATGTCAGCGATTTGGTTAGTATCTATGTCCATTACAATCCGCCTCCTGTTATATTAAACAATTCTAAACGAATCCACCATAGTGCATCTCCTGCGGCGCGTAAAGCTCTTTGCCGACGTAAGCCCTTCGCCCGTCGGTCCCGCAATGGTAAACGTGCAGTGGCCTTCGCCGCCGACGCCTATGCCGGCGTATGACGGGGCGTTCTTTACGAAGATTGTCGTTTCTACCGCCTTGGCGAACTTTGTAAGGTTATCTATATTCTTCGAATGCATATGTGCCGTATGCCTGTTGCCGTGTTCGGCTTTAACAGCCATTGCTATAGCCGTGTCAATATCGGGGACCCTTACTATGGCAAGGATAGGCATCATGAGCTCCAGCTGGACGAACGGGTCCATTTCTTCGGCTTCACAGATTACACAGCGGATATCGTCGCCGACTTCCACGCCTATCTGCTTTAAAAACAGTTTGGCATCTTTTCCGACCCATTTTTTATTTATGGCCTTTTTGCCGCCCTTATCTATAAGTACAATCTTTTCGAGCTGATGCATTTGCTCCCTTGTGATTAAATACGCTCCGTTCTGCTGCATTACGTATATAAGCTCATCGGCTATGGGCTGAAGCGCAAAGACTTCCTTTTCGGCTATGCACGGCAAATTATTATCAAAACAGCAGCCGTCAATAATATCTTTGCCGGCCTTCTTTATGTCGGCCGTTTCGTCAACAATAACCGGCGGGTTCCCCGCGCCTGCGCCGATGGCCTTTTTGCCGGAAGAAAGCATGGCTTTTACCACGCCTGGCCCGCCTGTGCAGCAGAGCATTTTTACATAAGGATGCTTTACCATTATGTCAGATGTCTCCATCGTCGGCTTTGCAACCGCCACGGCCATATTAAGAGGGCCGCCCGCGGCTTTTGCCGCGCGGTTAATAAGGTCGACGGCGTAAAGTGAAGTCTTTATCGCACCTGGGTGGGCGTTGAAAACCACCGTGTTGCCGCCGGCTATCATGCCTATGGAATTGCACAGGATAGTTTCGCTCGGGTTAGTGCTCGGCGTCAACGCGCCGATGACGCCGTAAGGCGCATGCTCCAAAAGCGTAAGGCCGTTGTCGCCTGAAATGGCCTCCGTTTTAAGGTCTTCCGTACCCGGTGTTTTCTTTGCTACGTAAAGGTGCTTAAGGGTTTTATCCTGCACCCTGCCCATGCCCGTTTCTTCAACGCCGAGCTTTGCCAAAACCGGGGCTTCCTCCGTAATCAGGGCGCGTATGCTGTCGAGGATTTTTTCCCTTTTCTCAAAAGACATGTCGCGCAGTATGAGCTGTGCCTGGTGGGCGGCTTCTATTGCTTCATTCATATCTTCAAAAACGCCGAGATATGTTTTCCCGCCTATAACAACACCGCTGCCGCCGGTGGAAAGGCCGGCTATGACCTGATGGACTATTGTTTCTATTTGTTGTTGAGTAACTTCCATAACCAATAACAGACCTCCTGATCTTAGTTATATTTCTGCCTGAAAACCTTATCGGCGTAATGCGCCAGCGCCGTGTCCTGCGCGCCGGTTCCGCCGCTTACCCCAAAGCCGCCTATAAGGTTACCCCGGCTGTAAAGCGGTATGCCGCCGCCGAAAATCACTATGCGCCCTTTGTTGGTATTTTGTATCCCGTAAAGGGAGCCGCCCGGCCCTGAAAGGCCGGCGAGGTTTTCCGTAGACATCTTAAGCGAAACGCTTGTATACGCCTTATTTACGGCAATATCGACACTTGCTATGTATGCTCCGCTGTCACGCAGCACGGCTGCCGTGTTGCCGCCAGAATCGCACGCGGCGACGACTACTCGCAGCATATTTCTCCTTGCTTCTTCCATTACCTTGCCGCACAGCCACGCCGCTTTATCTATAAACGGTAAAGCGTCCGGCTGCGGCGCGGCATCGGGTGCGCCTTCCGTTTGTGCGCCAAACTCAGGCCCCGCTGCCTGCGCCCTGCCTTTTGCGTCAAGCAAGCGAGCAACGGCATAGATAAAATCAGAAACGCGGTTACTCCACATAAGCGCATCGCGGCTTATGCCGCCTATATCTTTGCTGTGTACAAGCTCCCTCTCGGCACGCCGCGCCACCGCCCTCGCAACGTCGAGCAGCGCGCCTGCCGTACTTACGCCCGGAATTGCGCCGGCGCTTTCAGGGATTGACTTTGTAATCATATCGATGGATTTTTCCATCTCAGCCACTTTATCGCGGCTTGCGAACTTTGGCCCGCCGGCAAGCTCTTGCGAAAACGAAGCGACGTCTTTCTGAATAGAGCCGATAATCTCACCGATACCGCGCGGCGCTTTAGTCTTAGCTATGCCCAAAACGGAATTTAATTCCTCGAGCGTACCCAGCGAAGCAAAAATAGGGCTGCTTTTGGGAATCATTTTGCGCGTCGCCGTGCTTGTAAAACCCGTGTCACCATTTCCGGTATAAAGACTCATTTCAGGACATTCCTTACTACTTTATTTATTCATTTCTGCAAGGATTTTTTTAGTGATTGCGCTTACCAGTTCTTCCTGTGACTTTCCGTCCTGCGAAGGGCACGCCGCCGCGGTTTTGTTGCCAAACGATGCCTTTTGCTCGTCCGTCAGGCAATGGCACTCGCTCGTTCCCCTGTGCGCGCACTTTGCACAGCCCGGATGCCTGCCCGGAACGCCCATCTTTTTACGGACTTCGAGCAGTTTTTCTATTTGCTCGCAGGTAAGTTCCTGACCGCCGCCAAGCTGCTTTGCAAGGAAGCTTATCTTTGCGAAATATTCGAGCGTTTCCATTTTGAAATACGCATGCAGCAGGTCATTGCCGACCGACAGCGCGCCATGGTTCTGCAGCAAGACCGCGTCGTGGTTCTGCAGCGCTTCGGAAATTGCATCCGGAATCTCCATCGTCGACGGCGTGCCGTAACGTGTCAGCGGAACCGTACCCAAAGAAATGATGGCCTCCGGCATAATGTAGGAGTCAAGGGCAAGCCCTGCCACGGCGTGGGCTGTCGCATACGGCGGGTGCGCGTGTACGACTGAAAAAACATCGCTGCGCTCTTTGTAGACCCTAAGGTGCATTTTGAACTCCGAAGAAGGCTTGTACTTCGCGTTCGGCTCAAGCATCTTGCCTGTGCCGTCAACCTTCAGGACCATGTCAGGAGTCATAAATCCCTTTGAAACGCCCGTCGGAGTGCAATAAAACTCGTTGTCGTTTACTTTGACAGAAATATTTCCGTCATTAGCCGCAACAAAACCGTTTTGGTAAATTCTGCGCCCGATTTCACAAATTTCTTTTTTTACTTCATAAGCTGATGACATGACTTTAAAATATCTCCTTCACATTTTAATTTTTAATATTGATTTATTTCTGAATTTCTGCTATCATCCTATCATAAATGCTCACAGTTTACCACATTTGGCGCTTATATTGCGAAACTAAAGTTATTTTTTTAATTTATACTCTTAAGTAATCAATATTAATCATATTGGAGGTACAGCGATGCTGGCATATGAACGTAAACAGCAGATAATAGAATTAATGCGTAAAAACAACAGGGTTGTAACGGTCGACTACCTATGCAAGACTTTATTCGCGAGCGGCGCCACCATACGCAGGGACCTGAAAGATTTAGAGGGAAGCAGGCTTATCCACCGTACCCACGGCGGCGCCGTACTCATAGAGGGAGGTTCAACGGAAGACCCTCTGATTTTCCGCGAAAACCAAAATTCCATTAAAAAGCAGGTCATTGCCGACATAGCCCTGAAATATATACAGGACGGCATGATAATTTTTTTAGACTCGAGTACGACGGTTTTCATGCTTGCAAAAAAGCTCGCAAGGTTTAATAACCTGAAAGTCATAACAAACGGGATTAAAACGGCCATGCTGCTGTCAGACTACAAAAATATACAGCTGATGTGCACGGGAGGCATCTTAAGCGACAACTCAAAGTCCCTCGTCGGGCTTTCGGCAAAAGACTTCATAAGCCACTACAACGCCGATATCGCGTTCATGTCGTGCCGCGGTTTCAGCGTAGACAACGGCGCTTCAGAAGCCTCTGAAACAGAGTACTACGTAAAAACGCAGTTCATCGCAAACAGTAAAAAATCCATACTTATGTGCGACACTTCTAAAATGGGCCTTGACTTTCTGTGCAGGCTCGCGCCGCTCAGCGCTTTTAATGACGTAATCACCGAAAAGAAAGACGTCAACGACCTGTGCAGCCAGTACACCCAGCAGCACAAAAGCCGCGTGTGAAAAGCACCGCCTCCGGCCGTTATACAGGGGGTTCACTTCTTACATTTACACATCCTCGGGGTTAACGTGGGTTTTGTCCGGCGCCGAAGCATAAATAAGCTTATCAACTATCTCTTTTGTATCGCGGGCAATCACGAGTTCTTCGTTAGTATTTATAACATATACCGCAACAGCCGAGTCATCGGTAGAAATCCTGCCTTCGTTGCCGTGGATAAGCCGGTTATTTGCGGCCGCGTCAATCTTTATCCCCAAGTACTTAAAGTACTGGCAGGCATCATAGCGTATGCCCGGCTGGTTTTCGCCTAACCCCGCCGTAAACGCTATGCAGTCTACGCCGTTCATTGCCGTGACATACGAGCCGATGAACTTTGCTATCTGGTAACCAAGCATGCTGTGAGCGAGAATGGCCCTCGGGTCACCCTCAATTTCGGCTTTCGTGACGTCGCGGTCGTCGCTGTAGCCTGAAATGCCGAGCATGCCCGATTCCTTATTTAATATGTCGTTCATCTGCTTAGGCGTAAGGTTTTCCTTTTCCATGATAAAAGTAACGACCGACGGGTCCAGCGTACCGCTGCGCGTACCCATCATAAACCCGTCAAGCGGCGTCAGCCCCATGCTCGTGTCTACTACTTTCCCGTTTTGTATGGCTGCTATGGACGAGCCGTTGCCTATGTGGCACGTAATTATTTTCATTTTCTCAAGCGTCCTGTGCATAAGGTGGGCACAGTGGCTGCTTACGTACCGGTGCGACGTGCCGTGAAAGCCGTACCGGCGGATGTGATATTTTTCATAGTATTTGTACGGTATCGCGTACATATAAGCCTTCTGCGGCATAGTCGAGTGAAAAGACGTGTCAAAAACCGCACATTCGGGCTTTTCTTTTCCGAACGCCTTGCGGCACGCGCGGATTGTTTCCACCTCAGGGCCGTTATGAAGCGGCGCCAGCGGAATAAGGCTTGCTATGCCGTCAATTATTTCATCATTGACCAATACCGACTTATTAAAAAGGGAACCTCCCTGCGCAATGCGGTGCCCTACGGCGGTAATTTCCGACGGGTCAGAGATTACGCCGACGTTTTTATCCGTAAGCGCTTCCGTTATCAGCCTGAAAGCTTCGACATGGTCCTTAATGGCGACTTCAACCTGCTTTTTTCTGCCGTCGCTTGTTTCATGTTTAAAAAAGCCGTTGGCCCCTATGCGGTCACAAAGGCCTTTGGCAATCATTTTCTCGGTATCCATATCTATTAGCTGATATTTCACCGACGAGCTTCCCGCGTTAATGACTAAAATCTTCATATTTTCTCCTTTTAAAAAGGCGCCCGCAATATACTTTTTAATTTCTTCCAATCAAAAACAATCATGATTAATCCGATATATAAAGGCATAGCGCGCAAGTGCTGCAGGCGTATAAAATTTAAGGCTATTTTATCAGGAAAAGCGCCCTGCTTCCACAAATGGCGGCAAGATTGATGAAACAAAGCCGCCTTTTTAAATTGCACTCTTAAATAATCAGTTTCAGTCACCATTAACAATTTTTTATACCATAAAATGTTAAATGCTCAGTTTGTGCCGAAATTGCCGCACACGCCGTCCGCCGTACAGCCGCCCATTAAAATATAAGGCGCCCGCATAGCGCGGGCGTAGGTGCTCTGCCAATAAAAAATCCCGCCGCCCACGATGCAAAAGTCTGCGCATCGGGGCGGCAGGAATAAG